>Ga0265293_10006345_pt1 | contig 19020 bp, 15 predicted proteins | sample Munlanlewell138R_FD_192505 | JGI IMG/M metagenome (GOLD analysis project Ga0265293, IMG submission 192505) | Leachate microbial communities from a municipal landfill in Southern Ontario, Canada - Leachate well 138R | ecosystem: Engineered > Solid waste > Landfill > Unclassified | place: Canada... | reverse complement strand
GGGGCCGCACAATCTGGTTAAGCCTTCCTCGCCTTCGGCTCGTCAGGCTTAACCAGATTCATACCAATAACACGATAGCTTTAAGAACTTCCTATCTCAAATTATGCACTTGTTTTTTCGCACGGAGAATATTTTTCTGCAAGCCGCTTGACCTTAACAATAAAGCTTAGTACAATGAAATTACTAAGCCAATATGCTTAGTGTAAACCGTCGCGCGTCACGGTAATGGCGCGTCCGCCCGGGCGAATCGGATGGCGGCCAGAAAGTAATTCCGACACTAAACAAGATAACTATGCCCAGAAGGCAGAAAAGGAGGTTTTTAAGTGGCAGGACAAATGTTTTTACGAGTTGAGGAAGTAGCAAAGGAATTGGATGTTTCCATACCTTATGCCTACAAGTTAATCCGTTCCATGAATGCAGAACTGAAAAAGACCGGCTGCATCACTATCTCTGGCCGGATCGACAGGAAGTTCTTTTATGAGAAGTTTTATGGAACCCGTGGCCAGCAGGGAAGGAGAGTATAATGGCAGCTTTCAAGAATTACGACAACGGCACATGGTATGTGCAATTCCGCTACACCGACTGGAAAGGCGAACGACAACAGAAGTTTAAGCGCGGCTTTACCACCAAGAAAGAGGCGCAGGCTTGGGAGCGGGATTTTCTCCAGCAAAAGACGGCAGATGTGAATATGACCTTTGAGAGCTTTGTTCAGCTTTACGAAAAGGATATCAAGCCCAAGCTGAAATTGAACACATGGCTGACCAAGGACAGCATCATTCAGAAGAAAATCCTTCCTTATTTCAAAAAGCGCAAGCTGTCTGAAATAACAGCGAAGGACGTTATCGACTGGCAAAACGAGATGCGTGAGCTGACAGATGCAAGGGGAAAGCCCTTTTCCCAGACCTATTTGAAAACAGTCCACAATCAGCTCAGCTGCATTTTCAACCACGCTATCCGATACTACGGGCTACAACTCAACCCCGCACAGCGGGCGGGCAATATGGGAACCGAGGAACGCCGGGAAATGCTCTTTTGGACGAAGGAGGAGTATGAGCGGTTTGCCGATGCCATGATGGATAAACCGTTGTCCTACTATGCCTTTGAGATGCTCTACTGGTGCGGCATCCGTGAGGGTGAGCTGCTGGCGCTTACTCCGGCAGACTTCGACTTTGTAAACGAGACGGTGCGCATCAACAAATCCTATCAGCGGCTGAATGGACAGGACATCATCACCACACCCAAGACCAAAAAGAGTAACCGCATCATAACAATGCCGCAGTTTTTGTGTGAGGAGATGCAGGAATATCTCAAGCAGTTTTATAACGTGGAGCCGGATAGCCGGATTTTCCCCATCAGCAAGCATTATCTTCATCATGAGATGGACAGGGGCGCCAAGCAGACAGGGGTAAAGCGCATACGAATTCACGATCTTCGTCACAGCCATATAAGTTTGTTGATTGATATGGGCTTTACGGCTCTGGCGATCGCCGACCGTGTGGGTCATGAGAGCATCGATATTACGTACCGTTACGCGCATCTGTTTCCAACGCGACAAACGGAAATGGCGGAAAAATTGGATGTGCAAAGAACAGGGAAAGGGGTTTGAACACTATGTCACTCAAAGTTTATGACGGGCAAGGCCGCTGGCGCAATAAAACCGTGGCGTTCCGTGTATCGCCGGAGGAAGATGAGCGGATAGAAACCGCCGTCCGACTCTCTGGCCTCACCAAGCAGGATTATATTATCCGGCGCTTGCAGGACAAAGAGATTGTCGTTGTCGGCAATCCGAGGGTATATAAAGCTCTCCGCAATCAGCTTACCGCCGTGCTGGATGAGCTGCAACGCATTGCTTCCGGCGAACAGGTTGATGATGACTTGCTCGATACAATTCAGCTTATCACCGCAACAATGGACGGCTTGAAGGAGGAATGCTGATGGTTGAAACTAAAGAAAAAGTGACCGCCCCGTATTCGTCTGCGGCAACAGGCGAAGGGCAATCACAATCTCAAAAACTTGAGTTTAGTATGCCCAAAAAATCGCCGGAAATCAATGTCGGTTTTGAGCGGGACTATCTAAAAGACTATTTTAGCAAAATGAACAATCCCGACTACCTGCATACCGTATCACTCACTGAGCTGTACGATACGGTTTATCAGCCGAGGGCTCAGGTGATTGATGGGCTGCTGTGCTCCGGCGTATACCTGTTTGCCGGAGCACCAAAGGTCGGAAAATCCTTCTTCATGGCGCAGCTTGGCTATCATGTGAGCGGCGGTATTCCCCTTTGGGAGTACCCCGTCCACAAAGGTACCGTCCTCTATCTCGCCCTTGAGGATGATTATTCTCGGCTACAAAAGCGGCTGTCGCGGATGTTCGGCATGGATAGCATCGATGATTTGTATTTCGCCACTCACGCTAAAAATGTGAGCGAGGGATTGGACGGTCAGCTCAAAAAATTCGTGAGCGATCATCCTGATACGAGGCTTGTTATCATCGACACCTTGCAGAAAGTACGCGAGGTCGGCGGCGAAAAATACAGCTACGCCAGCGACTATGAAATCGTGACCAAGCTCAAGCAATTTGCGGATCATCACAATATATGCATCATACTCGTTCATCACACAAGAAAGCAATCGGCAGACGATTCTTTTGATACCATATCCGGCACCAACGGACTGCTCGGCGCAGCGGACGGCGCGTTCATTATGCAGAAGGAAAAGCGCACTGAGAACAAAGCCATTTTGGAAATCGTCGGCAGAGATCAGCAGGATCAAAAGCTACATCTTCTCTTTGACCGTGACCGTTGTTTGTGGCAGTTGACCGACAAGGAGACGCAGCTTTGGAAGGAACCATCCGATCCGTTGTTGGAAGCCGTGGCTTGTGTCGTTACGCCGGAATCTCCAGACTGGACAGGCAGCGCAACGGAGCTGATAGATGGATTGGATAGGATGGATGTTCAGCCGAATGTTCTGACGCGGAAATTGAATGTCGGAGCTGACAGGCTGTGAAACGAATACCATATTCGCTATGAAAGCAATCGCACACATGCCGGAAGAAATATCAAGCTGACCTTGGATGTTTCTGAAGCGTGACGATGGTGACGGTCGTGTCGATATTTTTAGGAGCGGTGGCGGTATCTAAAATACCGTCACTATCGTCACGACCGACACGAGGAGCGGGCGCAAAGTCAAGGGGGCATACATGCGGGTGGAGATTGCCGTAAGGCAATACAACCCGAACCCCTTGACGCCACGCCACGGACAACATTTGCCGATAGAGAAAAGGCCATGCCTTTTCTCCTGCCCAACGGCGAGTGACAAAGTTTAGGGAAGCCGTGCGGCCGCCCTTTTCAAAGGGCGATGAGTACTGGGGAGCCGTCCGCAGACGGCGGGGCAAAGCCCCCTCTACCCCGTAGGGCGCAAGGGCGCTTTTGATACGCAGTGTCAAAAGCGCTTTTGCGTTACTTTTGAAAAAAGTAACGCAACCCCGGCTTCGCCGGACACCCGCCGACAAGAAAGGATGGTGCCATGAAACGGACAATCAGCGTCATGCTCGGTAAAGGATCCGTCAATCATAACAGCCGCCAATTTAAGGCGACCAATATAGATGCTGAGCGAACAGCGTTAAACATATCGTATTGTAACACGCCCATCAAGAAGGTGTACCACGAATTATTTGATGAGGCGCTCCAAAGATATAACGCTAAGCAGAAACGCGCCGACCGCTGTATTGATGATTATTACGAAAAGATACGGACGGGCAAGCAAGAGAAGCTCTTTTGTGAAGTCATATTTCAGGTAGGGAACAAGGAAAATATGGCCGTAGAAAGCGAGGAGGGACAGCTTGCCGCATCTGTACTCGATGAGTTTATGAAAAGCTTTCAGGAGCGAAATCCGTACCTAAAAGTGTTCTCTGCTCACCTGCACATGGATGAAGCCACACCCCATCTGCATGTTGATTTTGTGCCGTTCACTAACGATAGCAAGCGCGGCCTCGATACCCGTGTCTCACTCAAACAGGCGCTTGCCAATCAAGGCTTCATCGGCGGCACCCGTGGCGATACCGAATGGAGCCAATGGGTCAAATCCGAAAAGGAACAGCTCTCGCAGGTTATGGAGCGCCACGGCATCGAGTGGGAGCGGCTTGGCACCCATGACGAGCATCTGAGTGTCATGGCCTACAAAAAAGTGCAACGATCGAAAGAAGTCGCCGCGCTGGAAAAAACCATAGAAAAGCTGCAAAATAAGCAAGTCGATGTTCAGGCTGTGGAGCAGATTGAAGTAAAAAATGTGCCGTTATCCTCCAAGGTCATGTTGGAGAAAGAGGACTATAACACACTGGTCACAGCAGCAAAAAAATATGCGGTTCAGGTAAAGCGCGAGAGCAAGTTAGAAAAACTGCTTGCGGCTGCTGAAAAGAGTATCGCTGGATTAAAGGCGAAAGTTGCTGAGCTTACGAGAACGATAGCCTCACTCACAAAACAGCTTGACGAATATCGTTCTGTCCGTGGGCAGCTTGATAAAGGAAAATTACAGCAGGAGAATACGGAGCTGCGGCAGAGCAACAGTCTCTACAAATCCATAATTGACCAGCATGGTTTTGGGCATCTGCTGGGCAGGAAGAAAGAACAGCGGCAGACGCGGGATGCTCGCTAACAGAGTTTTTGGATGGGAGGGGTTGCAGTGATGTACTCCCTCCCTCCGCTACACACTTAACAAATATCAGCGATTGCTGATTTCAGTGTTGTAAACGCTGAATCGCTGAGTTATAATTATCGTAGCATATCTAGCGAGGTGAGAGCTATGGCTGTCAGCTATAAAAAGCTATGGAAACTGTTAATAGATCGCGATATGAAGAAAAAAGATTTGTGTCAAGCGGCCGGCATAAGCCATGCCTCAATGGCGAAACTTGGGAAAAATGAGAATGTCACTACGGATGTTCTCGTGAAAATATGTACTGCATTGGATTGTGATATTAGTGATATTGTTGAGATAGATGTTCAGCGGTAATTGCGATAAGCAGGTAGATAAATAGAACATTTAGCTCGATATTTAGTAGCAATGGTCGTGCATGGGAAAGTAATCAAGAGGAGTTTTGGGAATGAAATCTGAAAATCAAATTGAGATGGCATTCATACAAAAGCTTCAGGATTTAAAATATATATACCGCAAGGACATTAGAGATCGCGCCTCGCTTGAAGCTAATTTTAGAGAGCATTTTGAAAGGCTGAATCGCGTAAAATTGAGTGATTCTGAATTTGCGCGTCTCAGAGAAACGATTATTACACCCGATGTGTTCACAGCGGCTAAAACTTTGCGAGAAATCAATACATTCAAACGTGATGACGATACGCCGCTTCAATACACGCTTGTCAATATCAAAGATTGGTGTAAAAACGAGTATGAAGTTATAAACCAACTGCGCATTAACACAGAAAACAGCAATCACCGTTACGATGTAATAATCCTTATTAACGGAGTGCCTGTTGTTCAGGTAGAACTTAAAGCACTGCAAATCACGCCAAAAAGAGCAATGGAACAGATTGTTGAATATAAAAATGACCCAGGGAACGGTTATGCAAATTCGCTGCTTTGTTTTATGCAGCTCTTCATTGTGAGTAATGAGACTAACACATATTATTTTGCAAACAACCCTAAGGAGCATTTTTCTTTTAATTCAGACGAGCGATTTTTGCCCATTTATCAAATGGCAGGTAATGACAACAACAAAATTGCGCATCTTCACGATTTTGCTGAAGAATTTCTGCCCAAATGCACCCTTGGGCAACTGATAAGCCGCTACATGGTGCTTGTTGTAAGTGAACAGAGATTGATGATTATGCGCCCTTACCAGATTTATGCGGTCAAGGCGATTGTGGACTGCATTGATCAGAATCGTGGCAATGGCTACATTTGGCATACAACAGGAAGCGGAAAAACTCTGACTTCGTTTAAGGCTTCAACACTTTTGAAGGATAATTCCGAAATAGAAAAGTGCTTGTTTGTTGTTGATAGAAAAGACCTTGATAGACAAACACGTTTGGAGTTCAATAAGTTTCAAGCGGGCTGTGTTGAAGAGAATACTAACACAGAAAACTTGGTGAAACGCCTTACTTCTGATGACTACAAAGATAAGGTTATTGTCACCACCATCCAGAAACTCGGCCTCGCCCTTGATGAAGATAGTAAACGCAATCAAGAGAAGAAGAGAAAGGGTGAACCGACCTACAAAGATAGGTTGTCAAAGCTTGCCAATAAACGCATTGTTATTATTTTTGACGAATGTCACCGCTCTCAGTTTGGTGACAATCATGAGGCAATAAAAAACTTCTTCCCAAAGGCTCAGCTTTTCGGGTTTACCGGAACACCAATATTTGAAGATAACGCTACTTACAAAAAAGTTGATGGCACAGTTGGCTCTTTTATAACAACGGAGGATGTTTTTCAAAAAGAACTGCACGCTTATACCATTACAAACGCCATTGATGACCGCAATGTGCTTCGCTTTCACGTTGACTATTTCAAACCGGAGGACGTTAAGAAGGCGGCAAAAGCACCTGATGTTTTAAGTAAAAAAGCAATAGTTGAGGCGATAATTTCAAAACATGACGCTGCTACCAATGGCAGACGCTATAACGCCCTTTTTGCGACTGCTTCTATCAACGATGCAATCGAATATTTTGACCTCTTTAAATCATTGCAGGAGGAGCGCAGCACGAATGAGGGGGAGAGCTTTATACCGTTAAATATCGCTTGTGTATTTTCTCCGCCAGCCGAAGGGAATAAAGATGTCAAGCAGCTTCAAGAAGACTTGCAGCAGGAAAAAGCCGACAATGAAAAAGAACCGGAAAAGAAAAAGGCAGCTTTGAAAAACATTATAAAAAGCTATAGTTTGCAGTATGGCACATACCACGACATTAATGAGTTTGATTTATATTATCAGGATGTGCAACAACGCATCAAAGACCAAAAGTATCCCAACTCGGACTATCCTCATAAAAATAAAATTGACATCACCATCGTAGTGGATATGCTTCTAACCGGGTTTGATTCAAAATATCTTAACACCCTGTATGTTGATAAGAATTTGAAGCAGCATGGATTAATTCAAGCGTTTTCAAGAACGAACCGCATTTTGAACGACACAAAGCCATATGGTAACATTCTTGATTTTAGAGGTCAGGAAAAAGAGGTTAATGAAGCAATTGCGCTGTTTTCAGGAAAAGCTAACAGCAGCAGGGCGAAAGAGATTTGGCTTGTTGACCCGGCTCCAGTTGTAGTTGATAAGTTAGGTCAAGCGGTCACTGCGCTTGAAAAGTTCATGGAATCTCAGGGGTTGGAGTGCAGACCTGAGCAAGTAAGCAATCTTAAAGGGGACGCCGCACGAAGCGAATTTATCAGTAAATTTAAAGAAGTGCAGCGCCTCAAAACACAGCTCGACCAGTATACTGATATCAAAGAAGAGCAAGCGGCAAAGATTGAAGAACTATTGCCGGAGGACACTCTGCGCGCTTTCCGCGGTGTCTATATAGAGACCGCCCAACAGTTAAAAGCGCAGCAGGGCAAAGATGTTGAGGACAAAGATCCAGCGGTTGAACAGCTCGATTTCGAGTTTGTTCTGTTTTCCTCTGCAATAATTGATTATGACTATATCATGTCTTTAATATCGAAATACACACAACCTGACATACCTAAAAAAGAAAAAATGAGTCGCGAACAGCTCATCGGCCTGCTTAGCTCAAATTCGAACATGATGGATGAGCGCGATGATATCATTGCGTATATCAATACGTTAGAAGCTGGAAAAGGCTTAGATGAAAAGGCCATAAAAGAAGGCTATCAGATATTCAAAGACGAAAAAGCAGCAAAAGAAATGGCGGAGCTCGCCGAGAAACATGGTTTACTGCCTGCATCGTTACAAGCCTTTGTGGATTCAATTATGGGGCGCATGATTTTTGACGGCGAAAAGCTGAGCGACTTATTAGCTCCGTTAAATCTTGCCTGGAGAGACCGGGCAAAGAAGGAAATTGAGTTGATGGATGACCTGATTCCATTGTTGAAAAAACTTGCGGGCGGACGTGTGATTGCGGGGTTGAAGGCATATGAATAAGAAAGAAAAAAAAGCTTTGGTGCCGAGGCTACGGTTCCCGGAATTTGTATCGGCAAAAGAATGGCAAGAATACACACTTGATGAAATAGCTGACAGAATAACTGAAAAGGTCGGTGATAAGCAGCTTACCACCTTGAGCATTTCGGCGGGGATAGGCTTCATTTCGCAAGCGGAAAAGTTTAGCCGCGATATTTCAGGCAAACAATACAAAAATTATATTTTCTTGCAAAAAGGAGATTTCTCTTATAACAAGGGCAATTCGAAGAAATATCCTCAAGGTTGCGTATATGAACTCAATGAGTATGACGAAGCCGCAGTGCCAAATGCTTTTATTAGTTTTCGTTTTAATAAAAGCTATGTATCAGATTTTTACAAGGGATATTTTGAAAGCAATTTCCATGGTAAGCAATTGATGAAGTTCATAACAAGTGGTGCCAGAATGGACGGACTTTTAAATATAAACCCAGCGGATTTTTTTAGCATCATTTTACCTACTCCAAAAGACAGGGCCGAGCAACAAAAAATCGCCGATTGCCTCTCTTCCCTCGATGACCTTATCGCCGCAGAAGCCAAAAAGCTTGAGGCTCTCAAGGCGCATAAAAAAGGACTGATGCAGAAGCTGTTCCCAGTCGAAGGGCAAACTGTGCCTGCGTGGAGGTTCCCTGAGTTTAGGGAGTGCGGGGAGTGGAATTTAAAACCCATCGGTAATAAGGTCGACTTAATATCCGGATATGCATTTAAGAGCGAGGAAATTTTGGAAGATGAAAGAGGAACACCCTTAATGCGTGGAATAAACATAACAGAGGGCTCTGTTCGTCACAATCAAGATATTGATAGATTCTTCACCGGCGAAACAGAAAAACTTGAGAAATATCGACTTCAAATTAATGATCTTGTAATTGGGCTGGATGGGTCAAAAGTGGGAAAAAACTCCTCGCTTATTACTCAATGTGATGAGGGGGCATTGCTTGTTCAGCGCGTGGCACGCCTGAGAGCAAAATCAACCATTACTATCGAATTTATATTTCAACATATCAATTCGAGTAAATTTCATTCGTATGTTGATAAAATTAATACAAGTAGCGGTATCCCGCATATTAGCGCACAGCAAATAAAGGATTTCAAAATATGCTTCCCAACAGAATTAGAAGAACAACAAAAAATCGCCGATTGCCTCACCAGCATTGACAACTTTATAACCGATCAAGCAAAAAAGGTTGAAGCTCTGAAAGTCCATAAAAAAGGCTTAATGCAAGGCCTGTTCCCTTCGATTGAGGCGGTGGACAAATGAGCAGTAAAACCTTCCCAAACCTAAAAAGGCTTGCTCAGAATATGCGCGATATACTTGGCGACAAAAAAGGCTACCTGCTTTTCGCCTATAATGGAACCGGGAAAACAAGGCTTTCCAGTGCGTTTAAGGATTTGGGCAAGAAACCTATTCGTGGAACCGATGAAAAGACGGCAGATACGCTTTATTATAATGCGTTTACCGAAGACCTTTTCACTTGGAACAATGACCTTGATGGTGATACAGATAGACGTCTTCTGTTTAACAAGGATTCTCGTTTTTTCAGGGGCTTGGACGGCTTTGCAATCGATACTCGTATTCGTCCACTTCTGGATAGGTATGCGGATTTCAACTTTGAATTATATTTCGACGAGGGGTATATTACTTTTTCGCGGGATGTTAAGAAGAGGGACTCCGTAGTTACGGAAGATCGAATCAAAGTTTCTCGCGGAGAGGAAAACATTTTTATCTGGTGCTTCTTTCTCGCCGTGGCGCAACTGGCAATTGATGGAGAGACTGCTTATGAGTGGGTCAAGTACATCTACATCGATGATCCGATTTCATCATTAGATGATAATAACGCTGTAGCTGTTGCTTGCCATCTTGCGCAATTGATTAAGAGCAGCGAGATGAAAGTAGTTGTTTCCACGCACCATGCATTGTTTTTCAATGTCATGTATAATGAACTAAAGCGAGACAATACGGTAAAGCGTTTTTTGAGTAAAAAAGGTGATACCGGTAGATACATCGTTCGTGATACCGGAGACACTCCCTTTTTTCATCATGTCGAACTGCTGAAGCAATTGAAAAAGGTTGCAGACTCTGGAAAGCTATATACCTATCATTTCAATATCCTCCGAAATATACTGGAAAAGACAGCCTCGTTTCACGGCTTTGACAAGTTTTCCGCCTGCATCAAGCAAGATGAGACAGACGTAGATGGTGCAGTACATTTACGAATGACAAACCTGTTAAGTCATGGGGCATATTCAATATTCGAACCCGTTGAAATGGTGGAGGACAACAAGAGAATTTTCAAAGAAATCCTGGATGGATTCTTAGAAACTTACAAATTCAACACCGAATTATTTGGTGATGAATAGGAGGCGCAAGAATGAATGATACACAACAAAAACAATTAGGCGCAACTCTATGGGCGATAGCCGACAAACTGCGCGGGGCGATGAATCCTGATGATTTCCGCGACTATATGTTGTCGTTCCTCTTCCTGCGCTACCTCTCTGACAACTACGAGGATGCCGCAAAGAAAGAGCTTGGCGGCGATTATTTGCAATGTGAAGAGTATGTCAAGGCTATCAAATCAGAAAAAGAAAGCAAGAACGCTACTACTGTAAATATTTCTGGCTTTTGTAGCATGGAACGGCTGGAAGAGCGTGTAAAGGAAATACTTGCTGGAGATAATGGCAATGCTCCAGAGACAACGGCCTTGACACCGCTGTTGGTTTGGTACGCCAAAAACCCTGATGATGTGGCGATGCTTGAAAAGCAAATGCGCCGCAAACTTCATTATGTGATTAAGCCTCATTATCTTTGGAGCAACATTTACGAATTAGCACGCACACAGAGTGATGACCTTTTAAAGACATTACAAGCTGGTTTTAAGTTTATTGAAAACGAGTCCTTTGACAGTGCATTTCAGGGGCTGTTTTCTGAGGTTAATCTTGACTCCGAGAAACTGGGAAAGAATTATTCTGCGCGAAATGCCATGCTGTGTACAATTATAACCGAAATTGCTGAGGGCCTTTCTAAATTCACTAACGAAACTGACCTCTTGGGAAATGCTTATGAATACTTGATTGGTCAATTTGCAGCAGGTTCAGGCAAAAAGGCCGGAGAGTTTTATACTCCACAACAGGTATCGACCATTCTTTCTCGCATTGTCATACTTGACAGTCATGACTCGAGCACCGGAAAACGGGACAAAATCAACAATTTGCTGGACTTTGCCTGTGGCTCTGCTTCCTTGCTAATCAACGTAAAAGAACACCTTGAACCAAACAGCATTAGCCAGATATATGGGCAAGAAAAAAATATCACAACGTACAACCTTGCACGCATGAATATGCTTCTTCATGGATTTAAGAGTACGGCGTTTCAAATCTATCATGGAGATTCGTTGACAAATGACTGGGATATCTTAAACGAGATGAATCCAGCAAAAAAATTGGAATGCGATGCAGTCGTTGCAAATCCACCGTTCAGCTATCGATGGGAACCAACCGAAGAGCTGTCCGAAGATTTCCGCTTTAAAAGCTACGGCCTTGCTCCGAAATCTGCGGCTGACTTTGCCTTTCTGTTACATGGCTTCCACTTTTTAAGCGAAAATGGCACGATGGCAATCATTTTGCCGCATGGCGTTTTGTTCCGTGGCGGTGCAGAAGAAAAAATCAGAAAGAAGCTACTCACGGATGGAAACATCGACGCGATAATTGGTTTACCATCCAACCTCTTTTTCTCAACAGGCATTCCGGTTTGCATTCTTGTGCTGAAAAAATGTAAAAAATTTGATGACGTGTTATTTATTAATGCGAGCGAATACTTCGATAAAGGTAAACGCCAAAATGTCTTGTTGCCTGAGCATATCGACAAAATTGTTGATACATATCAATTCCGCAAAGAGGGTGATAAAAAATATTCACGCCGTGTTACAATGGAGGAAATTGAAAAGAACGGTTTTAATCTCAACATATCCAGATATGTGAGCACTGCTTTGGAAGAAGAGGTTGTTGACCTTGCAGAAGTGAAAAGGAACCTTGATGAAACCGAAGAGGCCATAAAAAAAGCAAAGGCCAAGCATAATCAGTTCTTGAAGGAACTTGGTTTGCCAGAGCTACCTTGAATCAAAGGAGGTTGAAAGTTGTTGATTTGAAAAGACGTGGAATACCCTTGCACACTATGAACAATCCAGGCAAGCTCGTTCAGAATGTACTCCAAGAGAGCGAGCATAAGCATTCGCAATAGTATCCTCACTTAACCCGTAAACCGCTCGCAAGAATACAGTGAATGCGACCTGCAATAGCGACCAACCGATAGATTTTTGATAGCAAAAGTTCGGCAACCCGTTAGGATAAGGATAACTGCAATCATATCCTGTCAAATGGAACCAAAATATCTAAACAGAAAAGTTTAGAAACGAGATTACCTTGGCGAGTGGGAATGACGGGGCATAGATTGACAAGTGTATTTTGGGGTGTCTGGGTTTTGCTAGGTGACTTTTATAATTAAAACTTGGAAAAGCAAAAAAACATATCCCAAAATAAAATGGAGGAGAATAATGGCCAAAAATATTGATCCTAAACTCAAAAAAATTGGAGAGTATCTAAAACTTGATGAATCATCCTCTTTTGTAATACCGGAATATCAACGTGCGTATTCTTGGGAAACTAAACATTGTGATAAGCTTTGGCAGGATATCGAGGCTTTTATAGAGTCGGGTGGAAATGATCCATATTTTTTTGGGACAATAATCATTAATTGTCAGTATAACGACACAAAACTCAGTCTTATTGATGGTCAACAGCGCACGACAACTTTTCTTTTGCTTTTGAAAGCAATGTTGTTAAGGCTTAACTATGCAATAGATGAAACTGCAAATGACAAGGATTCAGAAAGGCTGCACGCCGTTTTAACGATCAAGCGAAACACAATCCTAAAAATATTGTACAGAGCAAAAGATGATGATATCTTTGATATTTTGGAAGATTTCAGCAAAGTTAAAGATGTTAAAGTACTTGAGAACTTGTCAAATAATGAGCTTCACAAAAAAGATTTGATTGGCATTCTAAAAGCACCAGATTTTTTGGGTGCTGAAATTTCTGTGACCAAAATTCGCTATAAGCAAAAGAATAATAAATATACAAATTATTTTCGGAATTTTAAATTTTTCTATGAAAGGTTAATAACGCTTTCAAGTACTAAAATTAAAACATTTGCTGAAAACTTCTTAGAAAAATGCGAAATCATCGAGATTCGAAGCTGGAATGTCGATCAGGCGATAACTATGTTTAATTCACTCAATTCTGACGGCATGCCTCTCTTAGATGCAGATATAATATCAGCACAACTTTACTCTAATGCCGCAAATGATAGAAAAGCATTTAACGAAAAGTGGGAAACCCTTCTTGTAAAAGTGAATAAGTTAGAACAGCTCAAAATTGCAGATATTGATGTTATTCTTATGCAATACATGTATATTAACAGAGCGAGAAAAGCGGAATACATAACTGACAAAGGTTCGATAGATGTTATTACTCCAGGGCTTAGGCGTTATTATACAGAAATAAACAAGCAGCTACTAAAAGAACCACTGGGACTATGCGAAGAGTTGTTAAGACTTGTAGACATGTGGCTCAAAATAAAGGATTATCCTCTAGTTAAGCTCGCTTTGAAATTTAATGAAAATATAAAGCTATATATAGCAAGTTTTTTATCTCGTTACAAGGTGGATGATATTATTGAAAATGCTGTTAGGCAAATATGTAGAAATCTGTTGAAGCTGTTTGCAGTATTGGAGTTAGTTGACACAGGATATTCTAGTTCTAAATTTAAGACCTTTTTGTTTGGTGAAAATATTAAGCTGGTAGATGAAAATGTTGATGTTTTTGAAGTCGAACGAGATATTGATGAACATATCAGCAAAAATTGGGATATGGAAGAGATAAGGAAAAGTGCTTCGGAATACGAAAAAAATATTCTTGTGTATCTCAATGAATACTTATTTGCAAAAAACAAAGGCTTGGAATTCATGCTCACAGAAAAATATGACATAGAACATATCATGCCTTCCAGCGGAAAAAATATTGCACAAATTCAGATGGATGCAGGAATGGAGAACGCAGAAGAATTCATGAGCTTTGTCAGCAAGCTTGGTAATAAAATACTATTGGAAGAAGACATCAACAGATCCATTGGCAATGAATGGTTCAGGACTAAAATTCAAACATCTATCACGAATAAAAGTGGCTATAAGGATAGTAAGTATGCAATTGCGTCAAATTTGGTAGAGACATATCGGTTGGATTCTAAGCCATATTGGACTAAAGAGGATATAAACAAAACTACTGAAACAATTGCTAATCGAATATCTGATTTTGTATTCCAAAAAGAGAGTAGTACTAATTGATAACACTACCTCGATAGCCTTTTGATAACAGAAGATCAGCGAACGCCGTAGAGGGTGGATAACTGGTATTAAATTGAGTAAAAACCTATCACGAAATCTAAACAGAATTGTTTAGATTAAGCTTTGAATTTGCGAGTGGGAGTGATAGTGGCTAACTTTCATAGCGAGCATGAGAAAGGAGCGAAACAATGGATAAATCTGATGTGATTCAATATCATCAAATGATGATGCCCACGCTGAAGGCGTTACAAACCCTCGGTGGTTCTGCGAATATTGAGGAATTGGATTCTCGTGTTATTGATATAATGCAACTGTCAGAAGAAATGTGTAATGTCTTGCATAAAGAAGGCGGAACTCGAACTGAGATATCATATCGCTTGGCCTGGGCAAGAACATACTTGAAAAAGTACGGATTAATTGATAATTCTTCTAGAGGAATATGGTCGTTCAATGAAGAGTTCGATGGAAACTTCGATAATCTTTCACCGGATGAGATTGTACAAAAAGTACGATCCATGTCGAGAAAAGTTAGTGACAAAGAATTGGAAGATGATGACCTCGAAAACGATGGCGTGGAGTTGCCCGAAGAAGCGATGGATTGGCGGGAAAAGCTAAGGGAAGTCTTGCTTAAAATGTCACCCGATGCGTTTGAACGGCTTACATTGCGTTTACTTCGCGAATCCGGGTTTACGCAAGTCGAAGTAACAGGAAAGTCCGGCGATTATGGCGTTGATGGGAAAGGCATTATTCGATTAAATGGAATTATGAGCTTTCATATGATTTTTCAGTGCAAACGTTATAAAGGCAGTGTAACACCTTCGGAAATACGCGACTTTCGTGGTGCTATGCAAGGACGCGCGGATAAAGGGTTGTTTATTACAACGGGCACTTTCACAGCGGAGGCAAAGAAAGAAGCTGTTCGTGACGGTGCTCCTGCTTTGGATTTGATTGATGGTGATGCCTTGATTGAGAGACTCAAAGATTTGAGCCTTGGTGTAAGAGAAAGAATTATTAAGGACTACGAGATAAACAAAGATTGGTTTATGAAGATTTAGTGACAAATGCTTGTCTATACAAGCGAATTGATGATACTATTTTGATACTAAAAAGCTAAGCCAACCTTTGGAGCATATACAACAGATATAACTGGAACTAAAATATACAATAATACATAAATAAATTTGTTTAGTATTAATACGAGCTGGGCGAGTGGGAGTGATAAATACCTTTTTGGCGGTTGACGCGCTTAATTTTTACCCCAACGCCATGATTAAATATTAATCACCCTTTTTATATAAGTGGCACAGGTGATAATATATGATATAATACTGATGCGGTGTTAATAGCATCATGGGCAATGATGCGGTTCTGGCAACATCATGGGCGGTGATGCAGGTTTGACGGCATCATAAACAAAGGCGCGGGAGAAAAGCAAAAAGAGGAAGAAAAAATGTATTGTGCAATTATAGGGGATATTGTCGAATCTAAAAAAATCACAAAGAGAGAAGAAATACAGAAGAAATTAGCAAAAAAGCTTATTCAGATAAATAAGGAAATACCTAATATCGCATCCAACTTTTCGATAACGCTCGGGGACGAGTTCCAAGGCTTGCTGCATTCGTGTGATAATGTTATAAAAATAGTAAACGCGGTTAAATTAGAAATGTATCCTGTCAAAATTCGTTTTGGAATAGGCCTTGGCGAAATGAGCACCTCTATAAACAAGAAGCTTCCGCTTGGCTCCGACGGCAAAGCATATCATAACGCAAGATCCGCAATAGAAAAAATAAAGAAAATAGAAAACCAATATGAGCCCCCTTTCGTAAACGTAATGGTGAAAACACAAAACGGCACATCACTTCGCGGTAAACACATTGACGTTAATATGCTGAATGTAAATTTCAGCGCGTGTTCGTTTATAGAGAAGTCATGGACTTTAAAGCAAATAGAGGTATTAAAGCTAAAGGAAAAGAACTTAACCCAAAGGCAGATTGCTGAAAAGCTAAACATAACCCAATCAAACGTGCAAAGAAGAATAGAAGCGTCCGGTTATTATACCTATAACTATTGTTTGAATAACATTCAAATATATTTAAAAGAGTTGTGGGAGATTATTAATGTACAATAACTTTTTTATACTTTTGCTTATATCACACTTTATAGGCGATTATTATTTGCAAAGCGCGGAGCTCGCCGAGTTAAAACAACAAAAATTTATTTACATATTAAAACACGGAATAATCTATTCCCTGCCATGCTTAATACTGCTTGGTTTGGTTTTTGACACATCGTTGTTATTATATTTTGGGGCATATATTGTTTCGCACATATTAATAGATTTTCTAAAAAGCGTTGCATTGAAATCGCGCGGCTTAAATCATAAAATGTATAAAGCCGTTTATGTTACAGACCAATTGCTGCACATACTGATTATAGCGGCACTGTCATCAATATACACGTCAAATTACGGCGATGTAAATTTTTTCGGTTTTATTGCATCATGGATAAATAAAAACGGCGTTAACGCTAACGAAATACTCAGATTAACGCTTCTGTCGGTAATCATTTTCAAGCCCGTCAATACAACTTTCAAAGTGCTGTTCGACAAACTGAAAATAAAAAGAGACAGCACTGAAAACGCTGATTCCATTAACAATATGGGCGGCGCAACCATAGGCAATCTTGAAAGAGCGCTTATTATAGTATTGCTTACACTGCAGCAGTATACGGCGATAGGCCTTGTGATTACCGGTAAGTCAATCGCGAGATTTAACAGCAATATAGCGGCCGAATACTTTATAATCGGAACATTTTATAGTATATTAGTTACATTGATATTGTTTTCGTTACTTTGGGCGTTTTGATAAATATACTAAACAAGTGTCAGATTAGTCTGGAAAGAATAATATAAAGGAGTACCCGTTATGCCAAAATTAATTACCTTTGAAAACTATACGGACATGTGCAAAAAAGCAGCGTGTATAATTGCCTCGCAGATTATAATGAAAGAAAACAGCGTTTTAGGGTTGGCCACGGGTTCAACTCCCATAGGCATATACGAGCTTTTATCCAAGTGGTGCGCTCGGGGCGATTTGGATTTTTCCAAAGTGCGCACGGTAAACCTTGACGAGTACTGCGGATTGCCCGCCGGTCATGACCAAAGCTACAGGTATTTTATGAACAAACGCCTTTTTGACAATGTGAACATAGACAAAAATAATACGTACGTTCCAAACGGTCTCGCGCCCGACGCAAACAAAGAAGGCGGGAACTATGACAAGCTGATAGAGCTTTTAGGCGGAATAGATTTGCAGCTGCTTGGTATTGGGCACAACGGACATATAGGCTTTAACGAGCCCTCCGATGTTTTTATAAGCGTCACTCACCGCGTTGAGCTGACACAGGAAACGATAAGCGCAAACGCCAGATTTTTTAACGATATATCGCAGGTGCCGAAAACGGCTATAACGATGGGCTTGCGCGGCATAATGAACGCCAAAAAAATATTGCTCGCGGCAAACGGGGAGAGTAAAAAAGATATTATCGAAAAAGTTTTAAACGGCAGGGTAACGCCGAAGGTTCCCGCGTCTGTTCTGCAGCTTCATCCCGACGTTACAATATTATATTCAAAGGCGTAAACAATAAATTATCAGGGAGGTCGCTTAATTGGGAGAGGAACTGGTTTTGTACCGGCCGGATTTATACGCGGAGAAAAAAGTATTCTCGCGTATAGGCTTTTCACTTTTTTTACTGGCGGCGTTATCGCTTGTGTTACAAATAGCGATATTTTCGGTAATAGGGTTGGCGTATCCGGCGATGATTATACAAACGTGGTTTGTTATTCTAATCAGCCTTTTGTCTATGTACCTTATTGCAGCGCCGTGTACGTTATCGATATTGCGGGGAATTCCCTCAACGCCCATAGAAAAACGCGGCATAGGCGCAGGTCGCTTTTTTAAGGTTTTTTGTGTATGCATAAGCATAATGATAGCGGGAGGATTAATAGGCAGCGTCTTATCCGAAGCTTTCGGAATAATACTAAACACGCAACCGGAAAACGCCGTGGCGGAACTGGTGATAGAGACGCCTTTTTTGCCGAATTTGATTTTGCTTGTAGCAATCGTCCCTATAGCCGAGGAATACATTTTTCGTAAAGTGCTTATAGAAAAAATAATAAAATACGGGGAAGGCGTCGCCGTACTGCTTTCCGCGCTTTTCTTTGCGTTGGTTCACGGTAACTTTTATCAGTTCTTCTATGCGTTCGGTCTTGGCGCGGTGTTCGCGTACGTTTATATAAAAACCGGCAGGTTAAGATATCCCGTGATACTGCATATGATAATCAACTTTATAGGCTCCGTTATCACGCCGGAATTAACGAATATGGCAGGCAGCGGAGAGCTTGCGGGCATTATAATTTTTGGATTATATAATTATGCTTTATTGGGCGCGGCGATATCCGGAATAGTATTTTTCTTTTTGGATA
>Ga0265293_10006344_pt1 | contig 19021 bp, 21 predicted proteins | sample Munlanlewell138R_FD_192505 | JGI IMG/M metagenome (GOLD analysis project Ga0265293, IMG submission 192505) | Leachate microbial communities from a municipal landfill in Southern Ontario, Canada - Leachate well 138R | ecosystem: Engineered > Solid waste > Landfill > Unclassified | place: Canada... | reverse complement strand
CGCTGGTAATGCTGGCATCCGTTGTAGTTATGGTGCCTCGAGCCCAAGCCTCTGCAAGGCGTATAAATGAAGTGCTGGAAAGCGATGTGGCAATAACCGATGCCAAAGGCGCAATAGACAGGACTAGGGAAGAAGGTTGTGTAGAATTCAAGAATGTGTATTTCAAATATTCTGCTGATGCAGAAAAAGATATTTTATCCAATATTACTTTCAAAGCCCGAAAAGGAGAAATTACTGCCATTATTGGCGGTACGGGCAGCGGCAAAAGTACGGTAATCAATTTAATACCTCGCTTATATGAGCCATATGCAGGCACGATTTATGTAGGCGGTCAGGATATTAAGAGTATGCCGCAAGAAGCACTTAGGGATAAAATTGGCTTTATACCTCAAAAAAGTGTGCTGTTCAGCGGCACTATCCGAAGCAATTTGTGCTACGGTGATAGGACAGCTTCAGATAATGAGCTATGGGAAGCTCTGCAAATTGCACAAAGTGACAACTTTGTCAAGAATAAAGAGGGCGGACTGGATAGTATAGTAGAGCAAGGCGGACGCAACTTTTCTGGCGGACAAAAGCAAAGGTTGTCTATTGCAAGGGCGATAGTCCGCAAACCGGAAATCTTTATTTTTGACGATAGCTTTTCTGCACTTGACTTTAAGACAGATAAAAAGTTGCGAGCGGCACTCAAGCCAATTACCAAAAACAGCGCAACAATTATAGTAGCCCAACGCATAGGCACTATTATGGATGCGGATAACATTATAGTATTACATAAAGGCAGGATAGCGGCGCAAGGCAAACATGCCTACCTTGTGCGCAACTGTGATGTATATCGGGATATTGCGCTTTCACAAATGAGTAAGGAGGAGCTAGGGCTGTGAACGAGCATAACGATAACAAACCCAAAGGCATGGAAATAGATATAGCTAAATCGTTAGGCGTCAGCACTGAGGTTCCTAAACTTATCCAAAAAGCAGAAAACGCAGGTGTAACCTTAAAGCGATTGGTAAAATATATGAAACCGCAAGCAGGAGCTCTTATAGCAATGGCATTGCTTGCGGCTATTGGGGCTTGGTTTGCAATTTGGGTGCCTGATATTCTAAAGAAAATTACCGATTCGCTGGTAGAAAGCATTCAGTTCTTTAAGTCGGTAGATTTACATTATATTGCCAATATTATATGGACTTGTGCCGCTCTTTATTTTTTGGCATCCTTATTCCAGTTTGTAAGCGGGCTTATAGGCGCAAGCATGAGCCAAAAGGCTGTCAGAAGGATGCGCAACGATGTTAAGGCAAAGCTGGACAAGGTTGCGCTTGCCTATTTTGACCAAACTCCCGTAGGCGATATAATGAGTCGTGTTACCAACGATATAGAAGTGGTAGCTATCACCTTGCAGGAAAGTATTGTACAAGTCATTACCGCTATTATGACAGTAATAGGTGTCTTTACAATGATGATGCGCCTAGACCCTGTACTTGCGCTTATCTCTTTAGTTAGCGTGCCCTTGCTCTTTTTTACTTCCAGCATAATAGTAAAAAAGAGCCAAAAAGAGTTTGCTTCTATGCAATTTTATATAGGCAAGCTAAACGGACATATTGAAGAAATGTATGCAGGACATAATATAGTAGAGTTGTTCAGCAGAGAAAATGACTCTATAAAAGACTATGAAGAAATAAACGAAGAGTTGCGCAAAGCCACCAAAAAGGCACAATTTTTAGCAAGCATTGTTTTGCCCAGCATTAAGTTTATAAACAACCTTGCCTATGTTGCTGTTTGCGTTATTGGCGGTATTCGTGCGGGCAGCGGATTAATTACCATAGGGGATATACAAGCCTTTATCCAGTATACTCGCCAATTTGCACAACCTATAGAGCAAGTTTCTAATATTGCTAACACCATTCAATCTGCGCTAGCGGCGGCGGAGCGGGTATTCCAAGTCTTTGATTTGGAGGAAATGGAAGAAGATAAGGTTACTAAAGTGGATATTAATACCATTCAAGGTAAGGTGGAGTTTAAGAATGTGCGCTTTGGTTACAGCTCTGAGCGCATACTTATTTCCAATATGAATCTTAAAGTAGAAGCGGGCGACTCCATAGCAATAGTAGGTCCGACAGGAGCGGGCAAAACTACCTTGGTCAATTTGCTAATGCGCTTTTATGAGCTTAATTCAGGCGAAATTACCATAGATGATATCAATATCAATGACTTTTCCCGACACGATTTGCGTACCCTATACGGTATGGTGCTGCAAGACACTTGGCTGTTTAACGGTACAGTTGCCGAAAATATAGCTTATGGCAAAAAAGATGTTACCAGAGAGGAAATAATTGAAGCTGCTAAAAAGGCTTATGCGCATCAGTTTATTATTACTATGGAAAAAGGCTACGATACAGTGCTAAATGAGGACGCTACCAATATTTCGCAAGGGCAAAAGCAGTTGCTGACCATAGCAAGAGCAATCCTTAAAGACCCAAAGATAATTATACTTGATGAAGCAACCAGCTCTGTGGATACCCGAACAGAGGAATATATACAAAGCGCAATGCTGGCAATGATGGAAGGCAAAACCAGCTTTGTTATAGCGCATAGGCTAAGCACAATTAAAAGCGCAAAAGTTATTTTAGTTATGAGCAATGGCAATGTAATAGAGCAAGGCAATCATGAGAACTTAATGGATCAGCAAGGTTTCTATTATGACCTTTACAATTCACAATTTGCCGGTATTCCAGAAGAAGAGATGCAGTTAGGATTTTATCAGTCTTAGCAAAAAGCAATATTATCAAGCAAAAGGTTTGAATTTTACATAAAGCTATGCTATAATTACAACAGTAGCTTGACGGAGGACCTATGCCAACCTTTTTTAATGCTGTGTTTGATGATACAGTTGCACCCGTTGCCCCTATTGGGTTTATTATTTGTAAAGGTGCAGAAGAGTTAGGGGTAAGCATCGATAGGTTTTTGGTAGACTGGTACAATCAAGATATAGTCAAAAAAAATAATAAATTCAAAAAAGATACCTTTATAATAGACTCGGATTTCCCTCGGTTCACCACAGGCGACGGTAAAGCAATTATTAACGAAACAGTTAGAGGCAAGGACCTTTACATTTTAGTGGATGTAGGCAACTACTCCAAAAAGTATAGCTTATACGGTATAGAAAACTCATATAGCCCCGATGACCATTTTGCCAACTTAAAAAGAGTAATTTCGGCAGCAGGAGGCAAACCTGAGCGCATTACCGTAATTATGCCTATGCTTTATGCAGGCAGACAGCATAAGCGGAGCACTAGGGAATCTTTGGATTGCGCACAGGCATTGCAAGAGTTGTTTTCTATGGGCGTAGCGGATATTATTACTTTTGATGCACACGACCCAAGGGTGCAAAACGCAGTGCCTCTTATGGGGTTTGACAACTTTTTCCCCACGTATCAAATATTAAAAGTTGTGTATAATCAGTTCAAAGATATAGACTTATTAGGCGGCAATTTTATGATTGTTTCCCCTGATGAGGGAGCAATGCCTCGCAATATTTACTATGCCTCGGTGCTTGGAGTAGACTTAGGTATGTATTACAAGCGAAGGGATTATGCTACTGTAATAGACGGACGCAACCGTATTGTAGCGCATGAGTACCTTGGCACAGATGTAGCAGGCAAAGATATCTTTGTGGCAGATGATATTATAGCAACAGGAGATAGCATGTTAAGGCTATGCTCCGACTTAAAGGGAAGAGGTGCCCGCAAGATTCTGCTGGCTTGCACCTATGGCTTATTTACAGAAGGCTATGACAGATTCGACACAGCATATGAGCAAGGTCTTTTTACCTCGGTAATAGGTACCAATCTCACTTACCGCAAGCCTGAGCTCTTATCCAAACCGTGGTATGTAGAAGCTGACCTTGCCAAATATATAGCTTATATAGTAGCAAGCTGCAATCATAATAAATCTGTTTCGCCCTTGTTAAATAGTGCAGAAAGAATTCATGAATTAATAGGAAGGTAATGCAAATAAACGCGATTTTATCAATAAAATTGCGTGCAGAAGATTTTCAAATTAACTTCTCCACCAAGGCAGAATTAGACTTTAACAGATTTGGCGCTAATATTAAATTCATTACTCTGGAAGAAGGTCTGTTGTTTGAAAATTCTATAGCTGTCACTGCAAGTAACAAATTAGCTATTTATAAAGGGCTGGCTAAGCAAGACCTTAGCGATGCAGCTCTTTGGATTAGCGAAATTGGACTAAGGCTGATGCAACAAGGGAAAGTCGTAATAATAGAAAAAAATGCAAGTAAAATCAATGCTTTTGCAAAATACGAAGATACTAATATAGGATTAAATGGTAAATATCTTAAAATATCATATACTGACAAAGAGGTTAATATAGATTTTGAAAAAGTAAGCCTTAAAAGTAAAGATAAAGGTATGCAAGCGTCTTTAAAATTACATTGTTTTAAGACTTTTGCATCAAGTTAGACAATATCGCCCACCTTTACGCACATTTAACAAGTGATTATTAATAATCATTTTAAAATGAAATAAAATATAATTAGAGAACTACAAAGTTTATCTGGAGGAGCTAATGGATTATTCCAAATTTTCCAAAGAACAATTCGAAGAAATTGGCATTTTTGAACTAAGGCATATTGCAAGAGAGTTAGGCGTTCGAAGCCCTACAAACAAGAGAAAAGGCGACCTGATAGAGGAGATAATGGAGACTTGCGCCAAAGGTCCTGTCCCTCAGCAAGAGGGTAAGCCCCGTCGTGGCAGACCGCCTAAGGCAATATTCAAAGAAGCCTTAAAGCCGCCCAAAGCAGGAGTATATCAACCAAGAATTGAGATTGGCAGGGAAGAAAAGGTAGCTTGCGAAGATGCAGTCAACCCTCAAGAGCTGGAGACCCGAAACGGAGTACTGGAGATTATGCAAGACGGATACGGTTTCCTTCGTGCCAAAAATTATGAGTCGGGCTTAGGCGACAGCTATATTTCTGCGCTTAAAATCCGTAAAAGCGGACTTAAAAAAGGTGATTACGTAGTAGCAAAAGTAAGACAGGCTTGCGAGAATCGCCCTGCAGGGGTAATTGTTGTAGAAGAAGTCAATGGCAGAAAACCAAATGCCGCTTACAACAGACCGAATTTTGATACCTTGACGCCCATTTACCCTGATGAAATATATAGGTTAGAGATACCTGCTATTCGCAACGACTTTGCCATTAGATGCATTGATTTAGTAGCGCCGATAGGCAAAGGTCAGCGTGCAATGATAGTTTCGCCTCCTAAGGCGGGCAAGACCACCTTGTTAAAGCTAATTGCAAAAAGTATCAGTAAAAATTATCCAAAATCTCATTTAATGGTATTGCTGGTAGATGAAAGACCTGAGGAAGTTACTGATATGCAACGCTCTATCAGCGGCGAGGTGATATACTCTACCTTTGACGAAATGCCCGAACATCATACTAAGGCATCAGAGCTGGTGCTGGAAAGAGCAAAACGCCTGGTAGAGCACGGTGAGGATGTAGTTATTCTTATGGACAGCTTAACAAGACTTGCCCGAGCATACAATATGGTTATTGCACCAACAGGCAGGACGCTTTCCGGCGGCATAGACCCCGGCGCTTTGCACAATCCTAAACGCTTTTTTGGTGCTGCCCGCAATATAGAGTTTGGCGGCAGCCTTACCATTATAGCCACTGCGTTGATAGATACGGGCAGCCGAATGGACGATGTAATTTATGAGGAGTTTAAGGGCACGGGCAATATGGAGATTCACCTTGACCGCAAGCTGTCAGAAAAGCGCATATTCCCGGCTATTGACCTTAACCGCTCAGGCACAAGAAGAGAAGAGTTGCTCTTAACCTCAGAGGAATTGCAAGGCATTTGGTCAATTCGTAAGATGCTGAGTAGCGGAGACAATCAAGAAGCGGCTGAAAATCTTATTAATATGCTGGTAAAAACTAAAAACAATAAAGAGTTTATAGAACAACTTAATATTCAATTGTTAAAGATTCAAAAGTCGGGTTATACTCTTAGATAACGTCATTGCGCGGCACGCTAGTGCCAAAGCAATCCAGTCCCGCGAAGGCTTGCTCCTTGCCTTAAAGGGCAAAGTACCGCCTGACGGCGGCATTATGTACATTGCTGCGCAATGCATTATGTACCACCTAACGGTGGCATTATGTATCAATGCTGACGCATTGACATTATGTATTGCCTAAAGGCAACATTATGTACCGCCTGACGGCGGTATTATAATAAGGTTAAGCTGTGCTGGCGTAAGCCTTGCTCCCTTGCCCTACCTTAATCATTTGCGGATGCAAATGTATTTCATCACGCTTTAGCGTGTATCTTGGCCCTGGATTGCTTCGTACCTCGCAAAGACGGTTGGGAATCCCGCCCCTTTGGCAATCATTTTCATATAGAATATATATAATCAATAAAAGCCCGGTATAACTTTACTTGACAAGGCAAGGTTTTATGCTAAAATATTACTATGGCAAAAATAATAGAAAAAAAGTTCGCAACAGTTAAGAAAAGCCAAAAGATTGCCATGGGAATAGGAGACTTAGGCTATTGCCTTATCTCTAGTGCTTTTTCTACCTTTTTTCTTTTTTTTGGCAATGTGGTAATGGGGATTCCCGGCACGCTTGTAGGCATTGCCATAGCTTGCGGTACTCTTTGGGAAGCTGTTGCCGAGCCTGTGCTGGGGTATTTTACAGATAACAATAAGGATAGGTTTTTTGGCAGGCGGCACGGTTTCATTATTTTAGGCATCTTTTTTATGGCGGCGGCAAATATTTTTGTATGGTCTATCCCGCAAGCATGGGGGATTGTTTCTAAGTTTATTTATTTAATTGTAGGAATAATATTGCTCGAAAGCTGTCATACCCTATATGCCACTCCCAGCAATGCATTAAGTATAGATATTAGCGATGACTACAATGAACGCAGCAGTATTCAAAGCTATAAGTCCGTTTTTTATATAGCAGGTATGCTACTGCCTGCACTATTGCTAGGTTATCTCCAACGCCCCACCGATGCTTTTCCTGACGGGAGGTTTAATCCGCAAAGCTATCTTAATTTAGCTTATTTGGGCTCTGCCTGTGTTTTAATATTTGGTCTTTTTATGATATTAGGTACTTATAGCCATGTTCCCCGCCTAATAGGAAACGCTCAAAGAAATGCTGACGAGGACAAACCGCCAAGCGGAATAAAAGCTATTTACAAGGCTTTTTTTACTTCTATTAAAAATAAGAATTTTAGAAGTATAGTCCTGGGTTATTCCATATCTATGATGGCTTCCACCTTTTTAATAACCTTAGGCTTCCATACCCTCACTTTTACCTTTAAGACCACTTCTACCCAAATGTATTTGTTAATTTTTCTGCTGTTTGCTATGACTATACTCGGACAGCCCCTTTGGCTGTGGATATCAATAAAAACAGAAAAGAAAAAGGCTCTTATGGTAGGGCTGTCTACTACGCTGGTAGGAAGCGGCCTGCTTTTTTTGATGTTTCTTTTCCGTGCAAAAATCAATGCTATATTGGCAAGTAACGGGTTTGCGCTTATCTTTATGGCATTGCCGCTAATGGTATGCGGACTGGGCATAGGGGTATTGTTCTCCTTGCCTTTAGCTCTGGTCGGCGATACCGTAATAATGAGCAAGGCAGAAACTAATAAGGAAAAGGCAGGCACTTATGCAGGCTTTATGACACTTGCCTATAAAGGCAGTCAAGCAATTGGTCAGCTTATTATTGGCGGTCTTCTTGATGCCATTGGTTTTAGAGAAGGTAGTTATGCGCAATCCCCCGGTGTGGAAAGTGCTTTAGGCTGGATGTTTTGCATAGGGGTAGCTGTTTCTATAATTGGCGGTATACTTGCCTTTAGCAAGTTTAGCCTAAAAAAAGAGGATGTAAATGCTGTAATGGAGAAAATACAAGATGCTTAGTCTTACCCCCAGCACAGATAAAGAGCTTTTGGCAAACTTATCGAAAGAGGTCTTTCGGGACAACTTTTATTCTAATGTAGGCTATGTATTGCTTTGCGATAACAAGAATGCAGGGCTTGCCGAGTTTAGCGTAGGCAAAGTTTCTCGGTTTATCCGGGCTGATGTAAAAGAACAATATAAGGACAAAGGGTATAGGGATTTCTTTACCCGTGCTATACTTTACCGGTTAGGGCAGGTGTCGCCGGAGATAGAAATTAGCTACTATTCACCCTACTTTGAGCAATTTGGTTTCAAAAGATATGGCAAGGACAAAATGCGTATAGATACTCGCAATTTAGTTTTTCCTGCCAACTGTGCGCATAAGGAGTAATATGCTAGAAGCTAACAATTTTATAGAAGACATTATAGTAAATGATTTGCGTTCGGGCAAATGGAAAGAAATTATTACCCGTTTCCCCCCAGAACCTAACGGTTATCTGCATATAGGACACGCCAAGAGTTTGAGCATTAACTTTGGCATAAAGGAAAAGTTTTGCGGCAAATGCAACTTGCGCTTTGACGATACCAATCCTCTAAAAGAGGAGGATGAGTATGTTCAAAGCATTATGGAAGATATTAAATGGCTGGGGCATGAATGGGACGGGCTATATTATGCCAGCGATTACTTTGATAAGATGTATGAGTGCGCATTGGAGCTTATCAAAAAAGGCTTAGCTTATGTGTGCGACCTTTCCGCAGAAGAAACACGGCAACAGCGAGGCACTCTTTGGCAAGCAGGTATAAACAGCCCTTACCGCAATCGTTCCGTTGAAGAAAACCTTGCGCTTTTTACCGCTATGAAAGAGGGAGCATATCCCGACGGTGCAAGGGTATTACGGGCAAAAGTGGATATGACCAGCCCCAATATGAATATGCGTGACCCTGTAATGTATAGGATATTGCATAGCAGTCACCATCGCACGGGCGACAAATGGTGCATTTATCCAATGTATGACTATGCGCATCCTTTAAGTGATGCTATAGAAGGGATTACCCATTCGATATGCACGCTGGAGTTTGAGGACCATCGCCCGATATATGATTGGTTTTTGGCTCATCTTGATTTTCCCGCACCTCCTCAACAAATAGAATTTGCACGCTTAAATATTAAAAATACCATAATGAGCAAACGCTTTCTAAAAAGGCTAGTAGACAATGGAGCGGTGGAAGGATGGGACGACCCCAGGATGCCTACTTTGTCAGGTTTGCGCAAAAGGGGCTTCCCCAAAGATGCCATTAACGCATTTTGTGCCGCAGTAGGAGTAGCCAAGGCGGATAGCGAAATAGAAGAAGCTATGCTAGAGCACTTTGTAAGAGAAAACCTTAATAAAAATGCATTGCGTGCAATGGCGGTAGAAGACCCGATAAAAGTTGTGATAACCAATTGGCAAGAGGGGGCAGTTGAGCAGTTGCAGCTTGCCAATCATCCCCAATATTCGGAGTTAGGCTCACGAAGCGCCAATTTTTCGGGCAAGTTATATATAGAAAGAGAGGACTTTGCGCTAGCTCCCCCCAAAGGCTATAAAAGATTGACGCCGCAAGGTACGGTGCGCCTTTGGGGAGCGTATATAATAAAGCATACAGACTCAAAGTTTGACAAGGACGGCAAGATAGATACCATTTATTGTGAGTATTTGCCTGAAAGCAAATCGGGCTCAAGCAACGCCACTATAAAAGTAAAAGGTGTTATTCATTGGGTAGATGCAAGTAATTGCGTACCCATAGAGTTTTACAATTACCAATCCTTGCTGATTGACGAAACCGAGGAGTTAAAGGATTTTGCGGACAGGCTCAACCCCAACTCCCTTTTTATAACTAAAGGTTTTGGCGAAGGCTCTCTTGCGGGCAGTGCTAACGGTGATTGCTTTCAGTTTATGCGCAAGGCATACTACAAAAGAGAATCGTCGCAAAATGCATTGCGCTTCAATCGTATTGTAGAGTTAAAAGATAGCTATAAACCTAAAGGATAATGCCCCCTTCTTTTAAGTTATTTGCTAAAAATAATATGCAATAACAAGAAATTATCATAATCCTATTGATTATTTGCAATAAAGATTATATAATAGATTAAATAAGGAGCAGGAATAGATTAACAATTCGAGGAGCAAATATGGCACTATGTAAAATATGCGGCGAGTACATAACAAAGGATATGAAGAGTTGTCCTAAATGCGCTACCCCGATTTCTGCCGATTACGATTATCAAACGGCTCTCTCAAATATTGAAGATACTTATAAGAAATTCGAGGAAGACCTAAAAGTTTATGTAGACCGCTCTAAGCTTACTTACATTTGTTCTCTCTGCGGCGGAGTCAACCATATAGATAGGAAAAGATGCTTCCGCTGCGGCAAACCTCGCCCCAGAACAGAATATATTAAGGCACTAAGATCTCTTAAAAAGAAAGTTGCCCCGCAAGAGGATGTTTTTGAAAAGCTGGACGAGCCCGCTAAAAAAGTTGAGGAAGAGCAACTTGAAAAGATTGCTCCCGCTATCCCGCCTCCTGTAGCCAGCCTTGCAGAACAGCAAGCTCAGCTTGGAGCAGGCGGTTTTCCTTTAGGGCAACAACAGCAAGCTGTCCTTTACCGTTATGAGACAGGACCGGCTCAAACCCGTCCTGTATCTCAACCTTTTGTTATTGTGCCTTATGTCAATCCTACGCAACCTCTTTATCAATATGACCCCGAGCAGCTTTATAGGTTTGAACCTTATACATATTTAGAAAACTTAGCAAAGGCGGAAACACAAAAGACTTATTTGCAAGGCCCTGCCCCCACACCTACGGATTTAACTATTTTGCGCGCAAAAAGATTGGAAGAAATTGAAGAAATGTCACGCAAAATTAAAGAGCTGGCAACTTTTCGCAAAAAAGCTATGAAAACACGTAAAAAGAAAAAGCGCTCCTCTGACTAAGAGCCGGATTATACCTAATTGCTGTAAAAATAAGCATATTCTATCTTTTTAATATAAAAATAGTAAAAATTCTTATTTTGCTATTGAAAACTAGATAAGATTATGATATTATTTATAAGCAAATAAAAACTAAGCCCAATAAGTGCATGTTTTTATTGGAGCAAGCTTTGTGCTTAATAGCAGATATAGAAGCCCTTGGGATATGATTTGGCAGGACATTCGGCCTTTTTGCTGATTTTGTCGATGCTGATAAGTAAAAAGAATAACATACAAAAATATAAAAAACTAAAAAGGAGTTTATTCAAATGGCAAAAAAGAAAAAAGTAGAAGAAGTAGTAGCAGTTGAACAAGCACCCGTACAGAAAAGACCCAGCGTTTCTTTTAGAGTAATGAATAATTGCGGCCCTGTACCTATTGCAAAACCTGCTGATTTTATACAGCTTACTCCGATTGTTCAACCTGTAGCATTGGTACCTTATTCTACACAAGCCCAACCAATGGCTACTTTTGACGACGAATATTAAACCCATTTTACAAGAGTAACTTACCTTATTTAATGCGGTTTAATAGCCATTGCAATACAACTTAAAAATAATGATTTTTTTAAGTTTGTGTATTGCGTAATAGATTTTTGTATGTTATAATCAGTTAGAAAGCAAATCATAAAAATTATTGAAGGAGGTAATCCAATGAGCAACAAGAGCAACATTGCGGTAACACCGCGTGAAGTCGCTCCTACACCAGCTCCTGAGTCTGCAATTCCTTATAACGTGACCTCTAAGATTAAAGTTTCGCCATATTACCTTAGTTTTTTAGAAAGCTATGATAAAAAATATGACGAAATGGTTTCTTATGGCTCCAATGGTCCTGTTGCAGCAAGTTATGCTCAACCGGCATCCAAGGCAAAAAAGGCAAAGAAAGCATTGGCATCCGGCAGCGTAAAAAAGAGGAAAGTTATTGTATTTTTGGTACTGGTGTTAATGGCGGTAGTATTGGCAGTAGGAGTGTTGGGCTATTTACAGCTTGACGCTGTTAAAGAGTATGTAGGTGTCTTAAATGCCAATGAGGAGGATGTCTATTTCCATGACCCTGTATTTGGAGCATTGGAAAAGTGGGCATCTGATTTTGTACCTAAACTTGGCGATTCTGTCTATTATGATAGCTATCTGTCTACCATACAAACTGACAATATAGCTATTACTATTAGCTTATATGTACTGCCTGCAGCATTGGTACTTATTGTTTTATTTGCAATTATTGTAATTATTAAAGCATTAGTCGCCCTATTGAGCAAAAAGGATTGCAAGCTTGGCTTCCTATCCTTACTTACCGCTATCTTTGGCTTATTTGTAGCCGGATGCGGAGTTATTTGGAATAATATGGGGTTTGCTGAAATAATTAACTTTATCAAGATGGATGCGGCAAATGTAAGTGCGGCATACGGACTTTACGCTCTGATAGGCTTGCCTCTTATAGCAGCAATACTCAGTGCGTTCGCTTATAAAAAAATCAAATAAAAAGGGGTATTAAAAATGGCAAAAAAAGCTAAAAATGTTGAAGAAGTAGTAGTAGCTCCACAAGCTGCACCTAAAAGGCCTAGTGTTTCTTTTAGAGTTATGAACAACTGCGGTCCTGTGCCCATTGCAAAACCGGCAGACTTTATACAATTGACTCCTGTTGTGCAACCGGTAGCAATGATTCCATATTCTACACAGGCGCAACCTATGGCTACATTTGATGACGAGTATTAAAATATACTAACTAAGGAAGCGTTACAAGGACTGCCAAAATGTGCAGTCCTTGTTTTTCTGGATTAAAAAGTAAAAGAAAAGGTAATTTTTTTTAACTTTATAGAAATTATTTAGGTTTCACTATTGAAATTGCAATTATATTATGGTAAACTATATACAATTGTAATTATTAGTACTATATTTATGGGAGAGCGTATATGGCAAATGAAATCAACAAAAAAAAGTCAGTGATTAAACCCAACGATTTTATTACTGTCTCGCCTTATTTTCACTCTTACGCTGATGCTTTTTCTGAAAAGGAAAAAGAGTTAGCGCTCCATGGCAGTTATTCAACAAGGGCATATACTAAGGATTTTGGTCCTATAGCAGAAAAAATTGCACCAGCTCCGGTGGCTGCTGCGCCGATTATTGAAGCAGACTCAAAAGTTAAAAAAAGCAAGAAAGAGTTAGCCAGAGAAGCTGCGGAGGCCGAAGCTGCCCAACAGCGGGAAGCTAAGAAAAGGCGTATCGAAGAGGCAAAACTGCTAAAAAGACAAGAGCGCATTAAGAAAATCAAGCGTAAGAGAATTAAGCGTGAAAAAGATTACTTCTTTGTTATGAACAAAGGCTTATGCGTTATTATGATTATCTTTATGCTGCTTACTTTAGCTCTTATGAGCATTAGTATTGTAGGGATGGATGCAATTGAGCCATATACCTCAGCTTTTAAGCAGCCTGACTTGACTCCCGTTGAGGAGCGGATTGCCACAACAGACCCTGAAACAGGGGAAGAAATCCCTTATGCGGAGCAAGTTTCTTATATAGGCTTTTTAGACCCTGTCTATGGATTTGCTAAGGCTAATTTAGGCTTAGAGCTAGGCGAATCGCCTCTTTATGATGCACAAGTGAGCAAGGCAGAGCTGGAAGGTATGGATCCTATTGCGGCTATTGTGCTGGTTTGGTATCCTGTAGCTCTTTTATTATTTGCAGTCCTTGTACTGCTCAACTTAATTAAAGCATTCTTTGGCATATTAGGCAGACGGATATTTAAGCGTTTTGGGCTTAACTCCATCCTTATGATGATAATGGTAGTTGCATTCCTATTTGCAGGATATTGTACCAATCTCGAAGCGGGAGCACCTTTGGATTTTGCAGGCTTACTGCCTTTTGCAACTCAATTGTTCTCATCTCCCGTAGACGGAGCAGGTGCGCTATCCGTAGTAATGGGCATAGGCAGTATCGGCTTATTTGTGTTGTCTATCTTATCACTACTGCTTTCGTTTGGGATACGCAAAAAAGTGCCCTACAGTATATTCGATTAAAAATAAACTGAGATAAGGAGATTTAATAATATGGCAAAAGGTAAAAAAACTTATAAGAAAAGAGTAGTGGTATTGATTCTGATTCTGGTGCTGGCTATTGTATCAATCGGCGTACCCATTGTATCTAGCTTAAAACTGCTGGAGGAGCATATTGATATTGGTGTCGATATACTTGGGGTTGCAGACCTTTTTGCAGACGGTTTTAGCTTTGATATAATAAAAGACAACATATCTGTCTGGGTGCTGGGCGTGTATATGCTGGTAGCGCTGATACTGGTGCTGAAAGGTTTGTTTGCTTTGCTTGTTCGCGGTAAAAAGAGGTTTGGTTTGGCAGCAATAATCACTTTGCTTCTTGGTGTAGTGTTTATATTGGCAGAGTTTGACTTTGACTTTGAGCTTATAGGAGAACTGGCAGGTGAGCCTAAGCTTTTGGCAGAGACCATTGATTATGGCGTTTATGCAATGGTTGGAGCACCTCTCTTGATTTTGATTCTTAGCTTATTTACATATAAGAAAAAGAATTAGATTGTCTAAAATAAATAATCATTTAATAAAGGAGTATTCTAATGGCTAAAAAGAATAAAAAAGTGGAAAGTGTTGAAGTAGTTCAGCAGGCTCCCGTTGCTAAAAGACCTAGTGTTTCTTTTAGGGTTATGAATAATTGCGGCCCTGTGCCTATTGCAAAACCTGCAGACTTTGTTCAGCTTACACCTGTTGTGCAACCTGTAGCAATGGTGCCCTATTCTACCCAAGCTCAGCCGATGGCAACCTTTGATGACGAATATTAAGCCATATTCTTAATTAATGCCAAGAGCACATAAGCGAGCCCTAGACTCTCAAGACTTAGGTGCTAGCATAGATAATGATAAAGCCAGGCCTAAAGGCGTCAAGGCGTCCCTTAGGCCTTTATCAACAGGTAGCGGACCTGTAGCAATTGTGCCGCCGGCAGAAAAGGTACAATTGGCGCCAGTTGTTCAACCTTTGGCGTTAGTGCCTTACTCTTCGCAAAAGCAGCCGCTTTTCATTCAAGAAGAGCAAAAGGTAAAGCAAAACAGTCCGCAATTGACGGAAAAGCGTTTAGAGAAAGTAGCCTCTAAAAAACCTATTATGGCAGCAGTGCTCACAATGCTTTGCATTTTAGCACTTGTGATAATGATTATAGGTGATTTTTTCTTGCAAAATATCTTATCGCTAGCAAATGGACAAGGGATAACATATATAGCTATAAGTCTACTGGATGCAGTTAATCAAGGCTCTTTCTTTACTATTAGTAATATTGTGGAAGCTGCCTTGTTAGCCTCTTTTGTTCTGCACATTATTTTGCTTATTATTTTGGTGAGTTTGCGTAGCAGCGGCGTCAGTTTTGCAGTAAAGATATTAGCATTTATTATTACGGTACTACAGTTGGGCACCGCTATATTTTGCTATAATGTCGGGACTGCCAATTTGGGTATCTACATTTCTGCAGGGCTGGCTTTAGTGATTATGCTTGCAAGTTTTTCAGCAAAGAGAGAATGAAAAAAGCTTAATCGGCATACTTAATTTACAGTTTCATAATATGTATTCGATAAAATCTATTGAAAAAAACAAGGTTATAGTATATACTAGAGGTATGTAAGATTTCTTTGCTGTAAAAAACTAATGGAGGCTGTATGAAAAGGAAAAAGAAAAAAGGCAGAGGCGAACAGCGACTTTCCATAGAAAGGAATGTTACTCCCCCTCCTACACCTAACGGGAATATGCCTATTATTCAAGAGCCTATAGGCGGTACTAAAATGTTGCCTAATACAAGCAAGTTTACGGTAGTCCCTAACGGTATGCCTATGGGACTGGCTCGGTATAGCCAAGTGGACGAATACGGTAGAGAGTTTACGCCTATAATGATGTACGGTCCTCAACCTAACAGTTCACCTGTGCCTATTGCAAGACCTGCACAAATTGTTCAGGTAGCTCCTGTAGTTACACCCTTAGCTCTTGTGCCTTATGCAACGCAAAATCAAGAGCTTTATCAATATGAAAAAGAAGAATAGCTATTGTAATACATTAAGAGAGAGATATGGAGAATATAAACAATTCGCAACAAGCTGAAGAAGTTAGGGATGAGCAGGAGCAACTGCAAGCATCTAATCAGGAGACTTTAGCCAACTCTGAGAATGCAGAAAGCTCTAAAGAAAGCACTCCGCCCAACCCGCCTCCTCATGGCCGTTGGGTGCCTATTGATGCTCAAGAGTTGAATTTTGCCATTTCCGGAGAGCATGATAGACCTATTCAAGGTCCTGACGGACATATTTATTGTATTGGCAATAGCCAGCCTACCCTAGCGCCGGTAAACCCTTCGTCAAATGCAATACCTCGTCCCAGCGCAATTATTCAAATGCCTTCTATAGTTCAGCCAATTTCTTTAGTGCCTTACACTTCGCAAAATCAGCCAATGCTTCAATATGACCCTTATTCCCGTCCGTTGCCGCCTGAAGCGCCTCAAGAAGCCCCCAGATATAGAAAGAAGCCATATAAAGGGCTAAGTTTAGCACTTATGGTTATTGCGCTGCTTGCAGTAGTGTTGCCGCTTTTATCTAACGCAACAATAGGCATACTTACTTCTACTGGGATAGACTTAGTTAAGGCAGCCTTAATTATAGTGGGCGTAGACGGCTTTTCGTCTAACTATTACGATATTGCTATTGCTCCTATTGATGATATACTGCATGCTTTGGTGGAACAATCTTATGATACCCTAGCATTGCTGGCTCTCCCTATTATTTATACGCTTATATTGCTGTTTAGCTTGATTTTGGCAATAAAGTATTTAGCCAAATTGGCAAAAAGTCAATCTCCAAGGGGGTTTAGCGTGCTTGCTTTTGGCAATATTCTATTAGGCTCATTCGTAATATCAATTTTATATGGTATGAGTGCCTATGTGGATAAGACCACTCAACCTATAACTTTTTTAATAGGACAAAATGCAATAGGGTTAGGGCTTGGTGTTTTTTTGATAATGATATTTAGCTTAGTCTTACTGGTGCTACCTTTTGCGGCAAAGAAATATGCGCATATTCTAGATGTACCCAGCGCTAAACGCACTTATTTTTTCCCGCCCAATTAGGCAAGCAGTAAAGGAGTATATATGGCAGGCGACAAGATTAAAGAGCTTATAGCTAAACAGTTAGGGCTTGAAGCGGACGAAGTAAATGAAAATGCCGAGTTAGTTAATGATTTAGGTGCAGATTCTTTAGATATTATCCAAATGTTAATAGGTTTAGAAAGAGAGTTTTCTATAGTTTTTGACGATGAGCAAATAAAAAAAGTCAAGACCGTAGGAGATGTTATAAGGTTCGTCGAGTCTCATAACTAGCTTATTTTCACGATTTTACATAAATATTTAAGATATTTAATTGACATACATGGAGCTATATGTTAAAGTATATAAGCATCCTTAGAGGTGTTCTTTTTTTGGAGGTAAAAGATGCGCGTTAAAATAACATTAGCTTGCACCGAATGCAAACAGCGTAATTATGATAGTATGAAAAATAAAAAATCTACCCCTGATAGGATAGAAATGAGTAAGTATTGCAGGTTCTGCAAAAAGCATACTACACATAAGGAAACTAAATAACGGAGGGGCATAATGGCAAAAAAAAGGTCAAAATATGTTGCTAAAATAAGGGCAAGCCAAAAGCCTGCGCCTACAGTCGATCCCAAAAGCGAAAAACTAAAAGAGCTTTCGGCAAAGGCAGAGTCTTTTCCTGAAACGGAAACTGCTTTAGCCGAAGCTGTCAAACCTGAAGAAACTGCTAAGCAAGCCGCTCCAAAAAAGGCCGCTCCTAAAAAGAGCGCGCAGCGTGCAAAGAAGAAGTTTGATATAGCAAAAAAGTTTCGTGAGGTGGTAAGCGAATTAAAAAAGGTGGACTGGCCGCCTTTTAAGAGCACTACACAACGCAGCGGTGTGCTGCAAAGCACTTCTACAGTGCTTGTTATGGTGCTTATTTTTGTTGTAATAGTAGTTGCTTTTGACTCCGGACTGCTGCAATTGCTTAGCTTGCTCACTCAAGCATCTAAATAGGGGTAATAAATGGAAGAAGCCAATGCTAAATGGTATGTGATTCATACTTATTCCACTTATGAAAGCGCAGTTAAAACCAATCTGGAAAAAATGATTGAAAATAACAACTTGCAAAAATATATTTATGAGATAGCTATTCCCGTAGAAAAAGATATAGTAGAAAAAAACGGTAAGCGCAAAGTAGTGGAGCGCAAGAAATTTCCTGCTTATGTGTTTATTAAAATGATATATACGGACAACCTATGGTATATGATTACCAATACCAGAGGTGTAACAGGTTTTGTCGGACCGGGCGGCAAAGGGCTGCCGCTGACCGTTGCCGAAATCAAGCGTATGGGGCTGGAAAAGATAGATGCCGCTGAGTTTGACATTAAAGTGGGCGACAATGTCAGGGTAATAAGCGGTGCGCTGGAAACTTTTTTGGGCACTGTAGAAGAAATCAATATGGAAAAGCAAAAAGTAAGAGTTATCGTGCATATGTTTGGCAGACAAACACCTGTTGAGTTGGAGTTTAACCAAATAGAAAAAATTAATTTAGTTTAAGGAAAAACTGAATAAATACTCGTGCTGATTGCGGATAGATTTTGGGCTAGGTTGCGCCGGAGCGACGAAGGCTGTACTTGCGGTACAGACGAGGAACGGAGGCGCAAGATAGTCTGAAAGATACCGCAAGCAGCCGAAAAGGCCTAAAAAGTGGACTTTTACTTGGATAATATGGTATAATTAGGGTATGAAAGCGCAGATGAATATAAGCGATTTAATGCAAAGTAGAGCATGCCTTTCATATAGTAAAAAACATCTTTGGGTTCAAGCGTATTCGCTACAAAGGCAAAGATAAAAACGACGGTCTTTTCCATATGCTCTTTGCAAGTGCCAACCTGTATAAGTTAGCGCGGCAAGGGAAAAGTTTGTCTTATATCAAAACAGGAGGATAAAAACTGATAAATGCCTTTAAATGACGCACTCTTGAAATCACAGCTCATCTTTTTGGCGTTCAAAAATCTGCGGCTGTATT
>Ga0265293_10006342_pt1 | contig 19024 bp, 19 predicted proteins | sample Munlanlewell138R_FD_192505 | JGI IMG/M metagenome (GOLD analysis project Ga0265293, IMG submission 192505) | Leachate microbial communities from a municipal landfill in Southern Ontario, Canada - Leachate well 138R | ecosystem: Engineered > Solid waste > Landfill > Unclassified | place: Canada... | reverse complement strand
CTATATAGATACCGGAGCGCTATATAGAGGGATTACTCTTGCAGCCCTTAAAAGCGGGAGAATAGACTCTCTCCTTCAGGGCAACAAAAAAGTGATTGAGCAGCTCTTGGCTTCACTCAATTTTGAGTTTAAAAGTGGCACCAATGGCGAAACCCAACTCCACCTAAATGGTTACTCAATTGAGGGGGAGATTCGAACCTTAAATATTGCAGAGTATGTGAGCAGAGTGGCTCAAGTGCAGCAGGTGAGAGAGTATGTAGATCAAATTTTAGGGAGATATGCACAAAAGGGTGGCATAGTTATGGAAGGAAGGGATATTGGAACGGTAGTTATCCCCGATGCAGATCTTAAAATCTTCATGACCGCCTCTCCACAAATAAGGGCTAAGCGGCGCTTTAAAGAGATGGAGGCTAAAGGGGAGAAGGGTAATCTACAAGAGGTTTTAGAAAATATCGTAGAGCGGGACCGCTTAGATGAAAACAGGATTACTGCACCTTTGCGTATGGCACCGGATGCGCTGCTGTTAGACAATAGCGAGATGAGCGAAAAGGATCAAATTGAATGGATAAAAAAAATATTGAAGGAGGGTTGGGGCTTCACCCCGAAATAGATAAAAGTTCCGGCTTCTGCTATGGAGTTATAAAGGCGATAGATAGGGCAGAAGAGTATATCAAAGGGGCGGAGAGGCTCTACTCTTTAGGGCCTATTGTACATAACTTCAAAGAGGTCAAACGGTTAAAAGGGTTGGGAATAGAGGTAATCGACCATAACAATTTAAAGGAGATGAACGATAGTGTAGTGCTTATTAGAGCTCACGGCGAACCCCCCTCTACCTATAAAATGGCTAAAGAGAACCGTATAACCCTTATAGATTGTACCTGTCCTGTTGTTTTAAAACTACAGGAGAGGGTAATCAAGGGATATCATAAAATTAAGGAGCAGGGGGGCACTTTGGTTATCTTTGGAAAAAAACTTCACGCCGAAGTTGAGGGGTTATTGGGTCAAATAGATAACGATGCAGTAATTGTAGAGAGTAGAGCAGATTTAGATCTTTTAGATTACTCGCGCCCCATAGCTCTCTACTCTCAAACAACAAAAGATCCGGCCGAATATAATAAGATTATTGAGGAGATTGGCAACCGCTTAGAGGCGATAGGCTCCGATAGAGAGAGTTTGACTGCCCATAACACCATCTGTAGAGAGGTGGCATCGCGCCATCCAAAAATTAGAGCTTTTGCTGCTACCAAAGATGTGGTGGTGTGTGTTTCGGGTAAAGAGAGCTCCAATGGTAAGATCTTCCATGAAATTTGTTTAGAGAGCAATCCCCGCTCTTATAAAATTGAGGGAGCAGATGAGATTGAGCGCAGTTGGTTTCGGCAGGGCGATAAAGTTGGCATATGTGGGGCAACCTCTACCCCATCTTGGCTTTTGGAAGAGGTCTCCCGCCATATTGAGGCGCTATAGTTATGAAAGAGAGAGAGAATTTTGCCAAACTTCTTTTCCCTATAAACCTTCCTTTCGATCTTCTATATACGATACCCCAGAGATTGGTTGGAAAGGTTGCCGTAGGCAATTTTGTCAAATTGCCCTTTCGAGGGGGCGAAAGGATAGGGGTGGTGGAGAGTATAGGAACCTATGAGAGTAATATAGACCCGGCTATAGAGTATAAAGAGATAGGCGAAGTTTTAGAGATACCCCCACTCACCTCTGTACAAATGGCTATGATTGTATGGATTTCAAAATATTATCTCTGCACAAAAGGTGAGGCTTTAAAAGGTAGTGTAGGGCAATTGAGAAAGATAGAGGAGCTCCTGCCAATAACACCAAAATTGGAAAAGAGTGGCAAAGAGGAGCTGAGTAACACTATTACAACAGCACAGAAAGAGACTCTTCTCTCAGAGGATCAAGAGAGTGCATACCGTTCATTGATAAAGCACTTAGAGAAAAGAAGAGTAACTTTATTAAGAGGAGTTACAGGGTCGGGGAAGAGTGAAATTTTCCTTAAGTTGGCTAAGGAGTATTTAAATAGAGGAGAGAGTGTTCTCTATATGGTTCCCGAAATTGCTTTGAGTAGAGAGTTTTCTAAGCGGCTAAAGAGTTTCTTTGGCCGGGAGGCGGTTATATATCACTCTGCAATTGGCTTAAAAAAGCGAAGAGAGATAAGGAGCAGACTTAGAATGGGAAAAGAGCCAATGGTTATATTGGGTTTACGCTCTGCTCTATTTTTACCCTTCTCCAATTTGGGATTGATAATTGTTGATGAGGAGCACGATCCAAGCTACAAGCAGAGTGAACCTGCTCCCCGTTACCATGGTAGAGATGTTGCCGTAATGTTGGCTTCACACTTCAATGCCGCAGTTGTAATGGGCTCTGCCACTCCATCTTTGGAGACGCTCTACAACTGTTATACCAAAAAATACGGTATAGTGGAGCTAAGCAACAACTACTACAAAAGGGCTCCGGGGAGGGTAGAGATAGTGAACACTTCAATAGAGAGAGAGAGAAAGGGGATGGTCTCTATTTTTGCAAAACGGAGTTTAGAACTGATTCAAGAGAGCGTTGAAAGGGGAAGGCAGGTTTTAGTTTTTCGCAATCGCCGCTCATACTCTCCAATGGTGCAGTGTATGTATTGTGGCGATATACCCCACTGTACCCGCTGTAATGTTGCACTCAACTACCACAAGAGAGAGTCCCTTTTAAGTTGTCACTACTGTAGCTTTAAAGAGAGCTATCTTACCATCTGTAAAAAGTGTGGCAAACCGGGAGTGCGAGACAGGGGAAGCGGAATAGAGAAGATAGAGGAGAGTTTAAGATCTCTCTTTCCAAACTATAGGGTAGAGCGTTTCGATGGCCAGATTGGAAGTTCTAAGAGAGAGAGTGAGAGGGTACTGGGGCAATTTGCTAAGGGAGAGATAGATATTTTGGTAGGAACTCAGGTTTTGAGTAAAGGGTTCGATTTTGAAAAACTCTCACTAATTGTTGTAATAGAGGCCGATTCGCTACTATCGGTTGAAGATTTTAGAGCTTCGGAGAGAGCTCTGCAACTTCTTAAACAGCTAATGGGCAGAGCGGGTAGAAGAGAAGAGGCGGGTGTTATGGTTATTCAGAGTGGCCAACCCAACAATCCCATCTATCAAAATTTCCTAAAGGGAGAAGAGAGTGTACGACAGGAGCTTGCAGAGAGGAAGGAGTTTAATTTTCCACCCTTTGTAAGGATGATAAAAATAGCTATTAAAGAGAGTAACCGAGGGAGGTTGGTCAAATATGGCGAAGAGGTGGGCAAACTGCTTATAGCAATGGGGATAGAGGATTTTAGCGGCCCGGTTGCCCCATTGGTCGAAAGAGTAGATGGTAAATATATTTTCAATTTTTGGATAAAATTGGATAGAGAGATGCCGGTTGCCACTATAAAAGAGAGGCTATATACTCAAATTAAAGCTCTACATCAGAAAATGGGAAGGGGTGCGCTACTCTCTTTTGATGTAGACCCGCAATAAATGGAAAGATTTTTATAAATTTGCATAGATAGAGAACGAAACAAGCACTCAAAGATTATGGGTAAGATAATTGCAATAGCAAATCAAAAAGGGGGAGTGGGTAAAACCACTACAGCAATAAATTTGTCGGCCTCCCTTGCAGTGTTGGAGAAAAGGGTGCTTTTAGTAGATGCCGACCCTCAAGCAAACTCCACTTCGGGGCTCAACTTCAATCCAGACTCAAAATCAAAAAAGACTATATACGAAACACTTATTGGGGCCGCCTCTATTGAAGAGATAATTTTAGATACCGAAATAAAAGAGCTTAAGCTGGCACCATCCCATATAAATTTAGTTGGAGCAGAGATAGAGATTTTGGATATCCCCGAAAGGGAGCTGGTTCTTAAGAGAGCTCTCACACCTTTCAAGGAGCAGTTCGACTATATTTTCATCGACTGCTCTCCCTCTCTTGGCATAATTACAATAAATGCCCTCTCTGCAGCCGATTCGGTATTGATACCTGTACAGTGTGAATATTTTGCCTTAGAGGGGTTGGGAAAATTACTCAATACCATAAAATTGGTTCAAAATAGATTAAATACCACATTGGAGATAGAGGGTTTTCTTTTAACTATGTACGACTCTCGAACAAGACACTCCAATTTGGTTATGGATGAGGTTAGAAACCACTTTGGAGAGATGGTTTTTAAGAGTGTAATCCAAAGAAATGTTAGACTTACAGAGGCTCCCTCGCACGGAAAGCCTGTAATTTTACACGATGCAATCTCATCTGGAGCCAACAACTACCTCATGTTGGCAAAAGAGCTGCTCACCAATCATCAAATGAAATGAAAAGATCTGCTTTGGGAAGGGGGTTGAGTGCACTAATTTCAGATGCCGACAACCTAAATGTCAATAGAGCCGGAGAGAGTGTAACACCCGCTTCAATATCGGAGATAGAGATAGAACTTATTGAGGTGAATCCGTTCCAGCCAAGAGAGAGTTTTGACCCCGAATTGTTGCAGGAGTTGGCTCAATCGATAACTCTCTTGGGGCTTATCCAGCCTATAACAGTGAGAGAGATAGAGGGGGGAAAGTATCAAATTATTAGCGGCGAAAGGCGCTTTAGGGCAGCAGCACTTGCCAATTTGAAGAGAGTCCCTGCCTATGTTCGAAGTGCCGACGATCAGGGAATGTTAGAGATGGCGTTGGTAGAGAATATCCAGCGAAAAGATTTAGATGCAATTGAGATTGCCCTCTCCTTCCAAAGATTGATTGAAGAGTGCTCTCTCACTCAAGAGGAGATGGCCGATAGAGTTGGGAAGAAGCGCGCTACAGTAACCAACTATCTAAGACTATTGAGGTTACCTGCAGAGATACAGTTGGCCCTAAGGGCAGGTAAAATATCTATGGGGCATGCACGAGCACTACTTGCTGTGGAGTCGCCCAAAAGGCAGTTGAAATTGTGTAACGATATTATAGAGAGAGCACTTTCGGTTAGGGCTATTGAGGAGAAGATTAGAAAGGAGAGCAGCAGAGAGAGGAGTTTGGCTCTCGCCAAAGAGGAGCAGGAGGAGAGTTTTGGAGAACCATACTACAAAGTACTCGATTTTTTGGGTAGATATTTCAATAACAATATCGCTTTAAAGAGAGACCCTAAAAAAGAGGGGGGAACAATTACTATTAGGTTTAAAAACGATACCGAAGTAGAGAGTTTTCTTGAAGCGATTGAGAGAAAAAAGCTCTAACGAAATAATGAAGTTTCGCCTCTTTATAGCCACTCTTCTACTCTCACTCTTCTCTTCCAAAGTAGAGATATTTGCACAAATAAATCCTCAGATGCGTACCGTGGGGCCTCCCGGCTCAGAGATTCAACAGAGAGAACCCGACGACACCCTCTACAGTTTAGAAGAGAGAGAGCCCTACACCCTTAAGCGCTATTTTAAAAGTTTGGCAGGAAAGGATAGTATGAATATAGCCCGGGCATGGGCAGGCTCCCTTATTCTTCCCGGCTCTGCACAACTATACAATAGAGAGTACTGGAAAATACCAATAGTAATTGGCTCTATTGGTGGAACACTCTTGGGTGGCTCTCTCTTTGACAAAAAATTCAAAGAGAGTGGTCGGCAGGAAGATAAAAACTATAGAAATCTTCTTTATGGGGGTGCTGCCCTACTCTATTGGGGTTCTATTATGGATGGAGTAGCCTCCTATAAATATCCCGAAAAAGTTTTGCCCGCCCGAGCTTCGCTCTATTCGGCAATGCTCCCCGGATTGGGCCAGATTTACAATGGCGATTTCTGGAAGATTCCAATATTTTATGGCGGTTTTTTAGTGACAGGCTACTTTATCTCTACCAACCACTCTCAATATCTACGGTATAAAGAGCGCTATTACAGCACCTCAGATCCTTTATCGCCCGATTATAACAGATTTAATCCCCAAACAATGAAGTACTATATGGATACCTATAGACGATATAGAGACTATTCGGTACTATCGGGGCTTTTAGTCTATGCGCTAAATATAATTGATGCCAATGTTTTTGCCCATTTTCAAGATTTTGATATTAGCGACGATATCACAGCACGGGTAGAACCGGCAATTATTGAGCCTATAGGGCACTCTATGGCTCACAATTTGAATCCCTCTATAGGTTTAAGATTATCACTATCGTTTTAAAGAGTTGACAATTATGAAATTTCGTATCCATTTCTCCCTTTTTCTTCTATTCTTAATACTCTCTACCTCTCAATTGGAGGGTCAGATTCTTGGCAAAAAGAGAGAGAGCGTAAAAAAATTGAAAGGGGAAGTTGAACAGCTTAAGAGGGTGATAGACTCTCTGCAAAATGAGTTAAACTATGGTGCCATATCAATTATAGATACCACCACAATTTACGATACTATAAATCCGGGCGGGTTGCAGTTTCTCAAGAGTGGCGACCTCTTGACCCCTTCGGAAAGCGACAGTCTGCTATCTATATGGTATATACAAAACTCCATCTCTCTCTCCGATCAGATGACAATCGATTTGGATACTGCACACTTGAGCTCTTCTATACCCGATTCAATCTATTTGAATAGATTGAAGGCTATCAACTCTGTGGTGCCTCTCCCTTTCAATGATATTGTAAAAAATCATATTATCTATTACACTCAACGGATTCCCAACAGGATAGATCTTATACTCTCTCTTTCAAGATATTATCTGCCACTTTTTGAAGAGATTTTTGACCAGTACGATCTTCCAAAAGAGTTGATAGTGATGGCTATTATAGAGTCTGCCCTAAATCCTACAGCGGTCTCGAGAGCCAATGCCAAGGGGATGTGGCAATTTATGTATCGTACTGCACTTCAATATAATTTAAAAATAGACTCCTTTGTAGATGAGAGGTTCGACCCTATAGCTTCGTGTCACGCTGCTGCCAAATATCTTAAAGACTCCTACGCTATTTTTGGAGATTGGCTCTTGGCAATAGCCTCTTACAACTGTGGTCCCGGCAATGTCAATAAGGCAATTAGACGATCGGGCTCTAAAGATTTTTGGAATGTTTACACTTTTTTACCCAGAGAGACTCGCGGATATGTTCCCTCTTTTGTAGCTGCACTCTATACTCTCAACTACTATAAAGAGCATCAGATATTGCCCAGGGCTATGGAGCTCCCCTCCCCTGTAGATACATTTATAATTCGAAAACCGCTCCATTTTGGTCAAATTTCTGAACTATTGGGTATTTCAAAAGAGAGTATCAAAGATTACAATCCTCAATATATACGCGAGATTATCCCCGGTAGTGCACAAGGGGATGTGTTGCGCCTTCCATATACACTCACCTCTTCTTTCATTGATCGAGAGGGCGAACTATACAGCTATAAAGACTCTATCTTCTTTTCGCCATCTGTCTTTAAAGAGAGTACTACCTCATCGGGTGGAGAGAGGAGTAGAGTTATCCATGTTGTAAGAAAAGGGGAGACCTTGAGCCATATAGCCTATAGGTACAGGGTGAGAGTTGCAGATTTACAGCGGTGGAATGGAGTAAAAAATATAATTAGACCGGGGCAGAGAATAACCATATATAGAGGAGGGGCCCCTGCCACCTCCAGTGTTGCCCAGTCGCCTCCTACCACTGTGGCGGGCAACTATGTGATGTATACAATTAGAAAAGGGGATACCCTTTGGGATATCTCCAAAAAATTTCCCGGGGTAACCTTAAACCAAATAATGAGGCTAAATGGATTGTCTAAGAGTAGTAAAATCTATCCGGGTAGAAAAATTAAGATTAAGCCGGCTTAAATCTTAGTTCTACTTTTAACTCTCCCTTTACACTCCCCTCTATCTGCTCCTTTCCTTGGCCAATGGTTGTTCGGTCGAAGTAGTTGAATTGTGCATATTTTAACCAAATTTCGAACCTCCTACCTACCCTACCCTTAAGATTTATATACCACCTCACCCCTTTACCGTAAAGGAGTGAGGTTTTAATTTGGTTTAAGAGATCCCTCTCATAGCTATAGAGTCTTACCCCCCATAAGGGGGTGTCGAATAGTGCAACTCTAATAGAACCTCCAATTGGGCTATCTCCAATGTTATAGATAAGTTCGGAGTGAAAATTATAACCAAAATGGCGATTGTTCTCTCTATAGAAAGCAATTTGCCCTCTGGCATGGTGTGAAAAGTTGGAGCTTATCTTATGTCTTAAATCGAGGCGAAGAAGGGCTCTTCGCTCCCCATAGGTAGAGAGCAGCTCCAACACTCCATTTTCTTTAAAGAGGGGAGAAGAGCCTTTAAAGAAGAGGTTGAGAGTACCCCCCACCCCCTCTACTCCAGCGCCTAATATCTTCCCTTTGGGTGTTCTTTTTTTGTATATTACAGAGTATGCAGGAGTTCCAATCCCCTTAAAATTAAGTGTAGAGGAGGGAGCAGAAAAGCCTCTCTCTATATAGTTTGTTGTTAGAAGAAGTGATGCTCCACTTTTAAAACGGTAGTTGAATCCTGTAAGGAGAGCCACCCTTTGCGCAATATCCAATGCAGCCTCTCCATACAGGAGATGTCTGCTAATTACTCCTCTGAAGTGGAGAGAGAGGTTGGCTCTATTTTTCCCATAGCGTTGTGCCGTTTCTGCCTCTTTACTCTCTTGCCCCACATATGGTAATGACTCCCTTTGATAGAGTGCAACTACTCCAACTCTCCACCGTAGAGGATTATAGATTAAATGTAAACCGGTGACCCCTCTCTTAAGAGCCCCCCTGCCCCTTATACTCCTTGGAGTGTTGTGGAGTCCCGTGTTGGGGAGAGAGGTGTAGCCCCCATTGTTGAGTAGAGCATCTAAACCTCTGTAGGAGAGAAAATAGGTAGCTCTAAAAAGCTTATGGGTAAGGGTTATAGCTCCCCCTTTAAAGGCTCTATTTTCGTCAGTAGAGCTGTAAAGCGACGGGAGATACTCACTCTTAGGAGCTGTAATGGGATCGAAGCGGTTGGCCATAGAGAAGCCGTTCCAAAGGATAACTCCCTCTCCGGCTCTTACAACATAGGAGCCCAACATTAGATTGGTAGCTATCCTCCCCTCTTTTTGAAGAGAGAGACTTAATGAAAAGAGATCCAATCCCCTCTCTCCAGGATCTTTTTCGGAGGTTATAATAAGAGAGAGAGAGGGGGGAAGGGCTATCCTGTTTTGCATATAGAGGTGTGCCCTACCTCCAATATAGCGGCTTTCGGGATTGGCAAGGTAGTCACTCTCTAAAATGGGGCTATACCCCTTTTTGAGTTGAGGGGTGATAGAGGCTCTCAGAAGAGTAGAATTTTTGGGGTGTGGGGCAGTCTGCTTCTGAGTAAAGGAGAGTAGAGAGGTCAAAAGGGCAAATTTTGCACTATCCACCCCTACTCTCTCTACTCTTTGATTGGAGAGAGTGCTACTCCCTTTTAATAGCAACAGGCGCAGTAGCGAGAGGTACTCCCATTCGTCTATAATCCTATAATAAAGAAGTTGTTGCAACCCCTCTCTACTGAAAGGGATCTCTCTATTTACAAGTAGATCTAAAAAGAGCGAGAGCTCCTCAAGATAGTTGGGGTCTAAAGATTCAATCTCAACACCCGATAGTAGTTTATTTAGAAGCTCACCCCTCTCTTCGTGGTACTCGATAGTACCAACGCCTCTCTTGTTACCATATATACAATTGAAACCTAAGCAGATAATATACAGCAGTAGCATCAATTTTAAAACTCCTCCCCTCATCTCTTCCCTCCATATTTAAAATGATCGACCTCTACCTCTCTACCTCATTACTTCACCCTAAAGTTATAACTTATCTCACCCAATTTTCGATTTGCATCTTCTACCTTTGAGGCTAAAGAGGCTTTGAAATTATTTAGCTTCTTTAGATAGAAATTATCGGCAAGAGCTAAAATTTGAAGAGCAAGAATTGCTCCATTTTTGGCACCATCTACTCCCACAGTAGCTACCGGAATACCTGCCGGCATCTGCACTATAGAGAGCAGAGAGTCTATACCCTCGATGGAGTTGGAGGAGTTGATAGGGACACCTATAACAGGCAGAGAGGTATAGGCGGCAATCACTCCAGGCAGATGGGCCGCTCCGCCCGCTCCGGCAATGACAACTTTAAGCCCCCTCTCTTGTGCTGTGGCAGCATAGTGTGCCACCTGCGAAGGGACTCTATGGGCAGAGAGGGCGTTGATCTCAAAGGGGATCTCCATCTCATTTAAAAACTCTATCGCTTGATTCATAACTGGAAGATCTGAGGTGCTTCCCATCACCACTCCTACTAATGGATTCATAATTGCTCTTATTGTTATAGACAAAAATAATCATTAATTTCACCATCACAAAAATTTTAAAATGTCCAAAAAAATTAAAATAGATAACTTAGAATTTCAGCTATATATACCCGAAAATAAGATAGTTGACTCTATCAAAAGGGTTGCAGAGAAGCTGAACGACCACTACCCCCAAAATGGTATCCCTATTGTTTTATCGGTCTTAAATGGCTCTTTCCTATTTACCGCCGATTTGGTTAAAATGTTAAAATTTGAGTGTGAAATCTCTTTTGTAAAGCTCTCCTCTTATCGCGGCGGGCTCTATTCGAGCGGTGAGGTGAAGGAGCTGATAGGGCTTTCGGGTTCTGTAAAGGGGAGAGATGTAATTGTAGTTGAAGATATTGTAGATTCGGGCAGCACTTTGCTTGAGATAGATAGGATATTAAAAGAGAATGGTGCTGCATCGGTCAAATATTGCACCCTCCTATTTAAACCGGAAAATTATAGCCAAAATCTCCCAATCCACTATATTGGATTAGAGATAGCAAATGAGTTTGTAGTGGGCTACGGATTGGATTACAACAACCTTGGAAGGCACTATAAAGATATCTATGTGGTTGTCTAAAAAGTATTACAAATGAGGTATTTTATTGTTTTTGGCCCTCCAGGCGCAGGAAAAGGGACCCAATCTTATCTAATAGCAGAGCGGTTCAACTTCTTACATATTTCAACCGGTGAGATGCTTCGTGCTCAAATTAAGTTGGGAAGCGAGGTGGGAAAGGAGGCAAAAGAGTTGATAGATAAAGGTAAATTTGTTAGCGACAATACAATATTGAAGATGGTTCGGGAGCACCTGACAACAAATTACAAAAGGACTAAAGCTTTTGTTTTCGATGGCTTTCCTAGGACCTTAAATCAAGCTGCAGAGTTCGACAAAATCCTTTTGGAGATGGAGGCAGAGGCCAAAGTTGTGGTAATTTCACTTGAGGTAGACGATGCCTTGGTGGTAGAGAGGATAAAAAAGAGGGGGGAGATTGAGGGTAGAAGAGATGACGCCTACGAAAGTGTAGTAAAAACCAGAATAAAGACTTACCATAACAAGACAGAACCACTTATAGAGTATTATAAGAGAAAAGGGGTATATTACCCAATTGCGGGGGAGGGAAGTGTAGAGGAGGTTTTTGAGTCAATCTCAAAGTTGATAGATCGGTTAGATAGAGATGAGTAGCAATTTCATAGATTATACTAAAATATTTTGTGCCTCTGGAAATGGCGGAAAAGGTTCTACCCACATGCGTAGGGAGAAGTTTGTGCCAAAAGGGGGACCCGACGGTGGTGATGGAGGGAAGGGAGGCGATATAATCCTCAGGGGAAATAGTCAATATTGGACCCTTATACACCTTAGATACAGACGGCATATTAAAGCGGAACATGGTGGAGCGGGCTCCGGATCGAATAGAAGCGGAAAGGATGGCAACAATATTGTTTTAGAGGTTCCTTTAGGCACTGTAGCAAAAGATGCCGAAACAGGAAAAGAGCTCTTTGAGATTGTTGAAGATGGAGAGCAGAAGGTACTTCTTGCCGGAGGTAGAGGTGGTAAAGGGAATCACTTTTTTAAAAGTTCAACCAATCAAACTCCAAGGTATGCACAGCCCGGTGAAGAGGGTCTTGAAGGGTGGTTTATTTTGGAGCTTAAAATTTTGGCCGATGTAGGATTGGTAGGGTTTCCAAATGCCGGCAAATCTACACTTCTCTCTAAGGTTTCGGCAGCAAAACCCAAAATTGCCGATTACCCCTTTACAACTTTAGAACCCAATTTGGGGATAGTGGAGCATAGAGATTTCAAGTCGTTTGTAATGGCAGATATACCCGGTATTATTGAGGGGGCCCATAGGGGTCGAGGGTTAGGAGTGCGCTTTTTAAGACATATCGAGCGCAACTCAATGCTACTCTTTATGGTACCCGCTACAAGCGAAGATGTTGCAGCAGAGTATCAGATTCTACTAAACGAACTGCAACAGTACAACCCCGAACTGCTCTATAAAGAGAGAATAGTTGCCATTACCAAATGCGACCTTTTGGATCAAGAGGGGAGAAGAGAGTTGGAGAGCAAGCTTCCAAAAGGGGCTAAAACTATTTTAATCTCTTCAGTAACGGGTGAAGGGCTTAACTCCTTAAAAGATCTACTGTGGGATAGTTTAAATTAAAAGTTTAGATGATCAATTTGATTATTGAGAGCGACTACTCGCTATTTATACTTATCAATTCACTGCACACCACCATCTTAGACTCTATTATGGTGATTTTCACCAAAGCACTCCCTTGGATTCCACTCTATATTGCAATATTGGGCACTCTTCTCTATAAATTTGGATATAGGGAACAGAACTGGAAAAAAGCTCTATTTGCTACTGTTGCCCTCCTTCTCACCTTTGCAATAACTGATATTGGGAGTTCGCAAATAAAAAAAGGATTTGAGATATTGCGCCCCAGTCACGACTTAAGGTTAGAGGGTATTGTACGGCTCTTAGATGGGAAGGGGGGGCTCTATGGATTTATCTCCTCCCACGCCGCAAATGTCTTTGGTTTGGCAACCTTAACCTCTCTCTTTTTTAGAAAGAGGTGGTATTCAATCTCTATTTTTACTTGGGCTACTATAGTCTCCTACAGCCGAATATATGTAGGGAGGCACTTCCCCTCCGATGTTGTTTGTGGAGCCCTTTTTGGAGTAGCCGTTGCCTTAGCCGTTTATAAATTGAACAATTTTTTAATAGCAGCACAAAGAGATGTTTTACATAATTGAGAGTTCTAACAATCCCCAATGGAATTTAGCATGTGAGGAGTATCTCTTCAAAGGGTTAAATATTCCAATAATTAGATTGTGGCAAAATAGCCCCTCTGTAATAATTGGGCTTCACCAAAATAGTTATGCCGAAATTAATCACCAATATGTGAGGGAGAACAATATTCCTGTTGTACGAAGATTGTCGGGAGGGGGTGCAGTCTTTCACGATCTGGGCAATATCAACTTCACATTTATAGATGAGAGGATACCGGGGGAGAGCAATAGTGAGATGTTTGCCCGTTTTACCGCTCCAATAGTGAGAGCACTTCACAAGCTTGGGATTGAGGCCTACCTTGAAGGGCGCAATGACCTAATGATAAAGGGAATGAAATTTTCCGGAAACGCTGTTGCAACTTATAGAAATAGAGTTTTACAACACGGCACTCTTCTCTTCTCCTCTTCAATCTCAAATTTAGATAAAGCCCTTATTAGTAGAGCAGAACAATTTAAAGATAAGAGTGTCAAGTCTATAAAGTCAAGGGTTACAAATATCTCAGAACATCTTGAAAAAAAGATCACTATTTCCCAATTTCTGCAACATATTACAAATTCTCTTATCTCGGAGAGGGGGCAATATAATCCCTATATCTATACGGTAGAAGATTTGGCAGCTATAGCCAAACTTCACCTTAAGAAATATTCACAAGATAGTTGGAATTGGGGACTCTCACCTAAGTTTAGCTATAGCAAAAGTAGTCGATTTCCTTTTGGTCTATTGGAACTACATATGGAGGTTGAACAGGGGATTATTAAGGAGATCAAATTTTTTGGCAACTTTTTTTTCAACTTGGAAAGTAGCGGTTTGGAAGAACTTCTAAGGGGCACCCCCCTTACACCCGAAGCTATTGAGAGGCGTATAGAAAAAATAAACCTCCCCGACTATTTCAATGGAATTGCCAAGGAGGAGTTTCTCTCTATCTTCTTTTAATATATTATCTGGCCTGCTCTCTCTTCTCTTTAATCTTAATCAACTGATCTTTTAGAAGGGGAATAGAGTCGACAACTGCATCTTCAAATTTAGTTCCCTGCCTCTCAATCACAATTTCGTTATGCCTGGGGACAGTGAGCTTGATCAATACATTTTTGTTGAGATAGTCGGGGCGAAGGGAGAGGGTTACCTCTACACTTTGAATAGGATCGTAAAACTTAGTAAGCTTAGATAGCTTTTTTTCAATAAAGTCGATAAGTTTTACATCGGCATCAAATTTCAACGATTGAATTCTAATCTCCATAATTAATCTCCTTTTTTGCTCTGGGATGAGCAGTTTGAAAAATAGTTTTGAGTTGTTCAAATGAGTTGTGGGTGTAGTGTTGGGTGGCAGCCAATGAAGAGTGGCCAAGAAGCTCTTTGATAGAGCTTAAATCTGCTCCACTGTTGAGCAGATGTGTAGCTAAAGAGTGCCTTAAAATATGAGGGGTTCTTCTTCCTACAATCTCCTGAGCCTTAGATAACCCACGCTCCACTGCCCTATTTACAAATAGGGGATATAGAGGATTACCGCTATCGGTTAAAAAGAGCATCCCTTTGGGGTTATGGGGGTAGAGTTCTTTAAAGAGAGAGAGATACTCTCTTAGTGTTGCAGAGAGAGAGGGTGCCAGAGGAACCTCTCTCTCTTTATCGCCCTTTCCAACAACTCTAAGGGTAGATCTTGAAAAATCTATATCTCCAACTGTAAGTGTTGCTGCCTCCCCTCTTCTAATTCCTGTAGAGTATAACAGTTCAATAAGAACCCTATCTCTATAGGGCCAAAATTCCTGTAGAGCAGCACCCCTTTTAGGGGGAGGCCCATGAGCATCAAAAAAACGCTTTAGTACAGGTTCAGAGTAGAAGAGAGGAATCCTACTACTCTCTTTGGGCCTATTGATCCTCTCTAATGGATTTGAGGAGAGTCTCCTTTTTCTTACTAAAAATTTTGAGTAGCTGCTAAGAGCAGAGAGTTTTAAATTTATAGTAGAGTGTGAGAGCCCGTTACCCATTAGATGAGAGATAAAAGCTCTTACAGAGAGTGGGGTGAGTATAGTTTTAATACTCTCACCCTCTACTACTCCCACAAAAGAGAAAAACTGCTCTACTGCAGCAAGATAGTTCGCCTCTGTGCGAAGAGAATATCTCTTCTCAACTCTCAAATAGTTTTTAAACTCACTTTTCAACTCCATATTGCGGTACAATTTACAAAAAAAAAAGAGCGTCAACAAATAGTTGACACCCCTATTTCAGAGGAAAAATAGTAATTCCTACTCCTCCATATCTCGTAGAGATTGAATATATCTTGCTTTATTGAGTTGCTCTCTTCGAGTAACAGATTTCTTTTCAAAAGCTCTCCTTTTCCTAAGCTCGCGAATCACTCCTGTCTTCTCAAACTTGCGTTTAAATTTCTTTAAAGCTCTCTCAATATTTTCACCCTCTTTAACTGGGGTAATAATCATATTCTACACACCTCCTTTTTAATCGAATCACAAATATAATCATTCTTTTTTTAATTGAGAATTATTTATCTAAAGTTCTTTAATTTGAGCTAAATTTTCTACATTTATCTTCAATAGAGCAATAACAATGAGTATACGAAAATTTCAAGAGGAGATTTTAGAGGGGATACCCAAACATCTTCCGCCACTACCCAAGTACGACTATTCCATTAACCACGCTCCAAAAAGAGTAGATATACTCTCTCTTCAAGAGAAACAGTTAGCTGTAAAGAATGCACTACGCTATTTTCCAAAAGAGCTGCACCCACAGCTTGCCCCTGAGTTTGCCTCGGAACTTCAACAATATGGCAGAATCTATATGTACCGCTATCGCCCCTCCTACCCTATTAGCGCCCGCTCGATAGATCATTTCCCACATAAATCTATAGAGGCAGCAGCTATTATGTTAATGTTAAGTAACAATTTGGATGAGGTTGTAGCACAACATCCCCATGAGTTGATAACCTATGGAGGAAATGGTGCAGTTTTTCAAAATTGGGCTCAATATAGGCTCACTATGAAGTATCTGGCAGAGATGGAGAGCAACCAAACTTTGGTTCTCAATTCTGGACATCCGTTGGGCCTCTTCCCCTCAAGCAAAGATTCGCCAAGAGTAGTTGTCTCAAATGGAATAACAATTCCCAACTACAGTAAAAAAGAGGATTGGGATCGGCTAAATGCCTTAGGGGTCTCCCAATATGGACAGATGACTGCCGGCTCTTTTATGTATATTGGGCCACAGGGAATTGTTCACGGTACTACAATAACAATTTTGAATGCTCTAAGAATGAGAGAGAAAAAGAGTGTCAAAAGAGCTCTCTTTATAAGCTCAGGGTTGGGAGGGATGTCGGGGGCGCAACCGAAGGCGGGAAAAATTGCGGGAACAATTGCAATAATTGCAGAGGTAAATCGAAAGGCGATCGATACCCGTTATAGTCAAGGGTGGGTAGATGAGATCTACAGCGATTTGGATCTTTTGGTAGAGAGGGTAAAATTGGCACAAGAGAGAGAGCAGGTGCTATCAATAGCATATCATGGCAATATTGTAGAGTTGTGGGAGAAGATGATTGAATCTAAAATTGATATTGACCTTGGAAGCGACCAAACATCTCTACACAACCCCTATTCGGGTGGTTACTATCCTGTGGGGTACTCCTTCGAAGAGTCAAATAGGATTATGGCAGAGGAGCCCGAAAGGTTTAAGGAGCTGGTAAAGCACTCTCTACAGCGCCATGTAGAGGCAATCAATAGTATGAGCAAAAGGGGGACCTACTTTTTTGACTATGGCAACGCCTTTCTACTTGAAGCCTCCAGAGCAGGGGCAGATATCTTAAATAGAGATGGAGAGTTTAAATATCCCTCCTATGTTCAAGATATAATGGGACCCCTCTTTTTTGACTGGGGTTTTGGCCCTTTCCGTTGGGTCTGCACCTCTTCGCTTGCCAAAGACTTAGCTCTTACAGATCAAATAGCAGCAGAAGTTTTGGAGCAGATGTTAGAAAAGGCTCCACCAGAAATTGAGGGACAGCTAAAAGATAACTTACGCTGGATTAGAGAAGCACAGGAGAATAGGTTGGTTGTGGGGTCGCAGGCAAGGATTCTATATGCCGACAGTGAGGGGAGAGTTAAAATTGCACTCGCTCTAAATAGAGCTATAGGTGAGGGAAAGATAGAGGGGCCCATTGTATTGGGGCGGGACCACCACGATGTATCGGGTACCGACTCTCCATTTAGAGAGACCTCCAATATTTACGACGGTTCGCAATTTACTGCCGATATGGCAATGCAAAATGTTATTGGAGACTCTTTTAGAGGTGCCACTTGGGTCTCTATCCACAATGGAGGAGGTGTAGGATGGGGAGAGGCAATTAATGGCGGGTTTGGATTGGTGATAGATGGATCCAAAGAGGCAGAGAAGAAGATAAAAAATATGCTCCACTGGGATGTCAACAATGGTGTGGCAAGAAGAGCTTGGGGGAGAAACAGCGGCGCCCTTAAGGCAATTGAGAGAGAGATGGAGCGGAGCAGGCTATTAAAAATAACTCTACCCCAAGTGGCAGAAGATAGATTAATCGAGCTGGCAACCAACCATATTTTCAATGGTGAAGCCAAGTGAGCCGGCATAATTTTTAAGCTCCTCAATAATCTTTGGGGAGAGGGTTCTCTCCCTTGAAAGGATTCGCAAGAACTTCCCCGATGGCTCTCCTACCAATGCATAGGAGTAGTCGGGGGCAATCTTAAGAACCCAAGAGTCAACCATAAATGGCCATATATAGCTTACCTTAAATTTTGAACTGTCGGCTCTCTCCTCTATTAAGACTCTTCCCTTAGATTGTCTAATGCGGCTAACATCGTCGTTGAGCCTACCCTCATTTACTACCGTAAGTTCCCCCTCTGTATTATATTCGTATGTAACAGTTATCTCGCAAAGATCTTTATCGAATTTATTGGGAAGGCGACTTACCACATACCACTTTCCTAAGAATTTATCCAAAGAGAATTGATCTACGCTGCTTAAAGCCATATAAGCAGTTGAACACGATAGAAAAAGAAGAGAAATATAAATAGCTACCCTAAAACGCATAAGATGGGCATTGGTCTAAAGTAGGGTTAACTACAAATAGCATACCGTTAAACTATAATAAGCTTTTTAGAGGCTCTTCAAACTCCAATTTGCTCCCCTCAATCTCCTTAAGTTTACTTTTGCCGCTCTCGCTTAACGAGAAGTACATCTGGCGCCTATCTTCAACTCCTACACCCCTTTCAATCAGCCCCTTCTCCTCAATTGTCCTTATTAGTTTCGAGGTGTTGGAGCAGGCTAAATTGATCTCTTTTGCAATCTCGCCCGAAGAGCGCGATCCCTCTTTTAAAGAGCATAGAACCATTCCTTCATTTAGTGTTATAGAGTGCTCATTTAAAAAGAGCGTCTCAAAACGGCCAATTGAGTTGCATATATCTCTAAGGAGACAAATTTTACCTTTCATCATTCTCTATCTCATTACCTAACAAAAGAGTTTCAATAATTTTTACCAACTCCTCCTTTGGAGGGGCTCCGGCGGAAATTTGAGGATCGCTTCCCTTTGGTATAAAGAGTAGGGTGGGAATTGATCGTATTCCAAAGGCTGCTGCCAACTCACGTTCCTTTTCGGTATCAACTTTAAAGATGTAGATCTTATCTTTATACTCTTCGGCCAACTCTTCCAAAATAGGGGCCAATCTTTTACAGGGGGCACACCAATCGGCATAGAAGTCTACAAGAGCAGGCTTGTCGCCTTTATAACTCCAATCTTGTTTTTGGGTATAGTCAAAAATACGATCTATAAATTGTGCTTTATCTATTGATATTGTGTGTGTGAGGCTACTCTTCCCCTTTTGAGAAGTATCTTGAATGGATTCTCCATCCCCTCTACTTGAGCGGGCACCACACGCCGTTATTGTAGCAACGATAGCAACAATGGGCAAAATTCT
>Ga0265293_10006341_pt1 | contig 19024 bp, 18 predicted proteins | sample Munlanlewell138R_FD_192505 | JGI IMG/M metagenome (GOLD analysis project Ga0265293, IMG submission 192505) | Leachate microbial communities from a municipal landfill in Southern Ontario, Canada - Leachate well 138R | ecosystem: Engineered > Solid waste > Landfill > Unclassified | place: Canada... | reverse complement strand
CCATGAACACGGCTAAAATACGATCTATTGCTCACTTTTTGAGCCAGAATCGTCGTGATTTTAAATTTTAGAAACTGGTGTGTCATGGATTCCTTTTGTTTTCACCGATTAATCAGATGATCCTTAACTTTAGTGTAGTGTGATTTAGGGCTGGGAAAGCTCAAACCAGCCTTCAGAAACCAGCTATCAATAGGAAGACCGAGGACGATGCAAAATCCGTAATCCGAGCTGAAATAAATTTCATCGATACATGCACAATATCCATAACTGGAACAGGCGGCTGGCGAAGATCGGGGCTGAGAGGATGGCCGCGCGTCGGGCGAGGACTTACTCGGTACGCGGCGCAGCCATGCCACTCATGCCTCTGTTCAACTATAACCAACACCTCAATAAAAAAATTTATGAATTTTTATCGGTTTAATGCTTATAATCATCAGCCAAAGCGGCTCGAATACTCATCCTGAAGGTGGATAAAAATGAAGATTATGTTCTACTTTTTTTCTGCGATCATCGTTATTGCAGTACAGACTAAGGGGGTCATGGTGTTTGCGCAACCCGATTCTACGGCTACTCAAGAGGAGATGTTCAAAATGAATGATGAAAAAAACAGACTAGAAAGAGGTAAAAAGGTTATCAAACAAGTGTATGGCGAAAGGGTTACCGTTCCGGAAAATGCAGCGGATATTCCATTTTGGCGATTGATGCTCACCAGTACGTTTGCAGAAATGTGGCCGCTGGAAGAACTTTCCATACGAGACAAACGTTTGATACTTATTGGCAGCATTGCCGCGACAGCAAAAGTGGATGTCCTTGAGATACAGTTTAACGCTGCGCTTGATAAAGGTGAACTTGATATAAAGCAGTTGCGGGAGATTCCAGTTATTTTGCATCACTATATTGGATTGCCGCGCACATCAGAAGTTGCGTTATTAGTTGAAAAGCTTATTGAAGAGCGTTCAAAAGAATAATTCAATCTTGGCATTACCTCTGTCATAAAGCATCATTTTCTCCATCAAATGGCGATCTACCGCCTGGGCTGGATTCGACACCGGGTCCAGCCCTCTGATGCCTCTTCGTCACACAACCACAATTTCGACTCGCCCGAGGTTACCCACCTCGGCCACCACGCGATCACCAACCGCCAGAGGATGGACCCCTGTCAACGCACCTGTCAGGACCACATCTCCCGAGCGAAGATGCTCTCCCCTCTGCTCAAGGTGAGGTACAAGCCAGCTTAGAGCACGACCAGGAGTGCTAGTCAGATCGCCGACACGACATGTCGCCACAAGCTTCTCATTGATCTCGACACACACCTCAACGCCTTCCAGTTCGCTCAGGTGCGACACCGAGACATCACAGCCGACTACGACGCGGTACGCACCTGCATTATCCGCCGCGAAAGTCGAAGCGCTGATGGTTTTCATGTCTCGAAATCGCAAAGCTGGCAGCTCAATACAGACGAACACGGCATCGATGGCACCGTCGATCAACGCTTCGTCACAGCGCCTGCCATCCGCTCGAACCGTCCGGGCCATACGAACACCCACCTCACATTCCATCACGACACGCCCGTTGGGGAATGCGGACGCCTCGACACTGGCGGCTGACGGCAGGAAACCGTCTGCAAGCAGACGGCCAGTGATGGGTTCACTTATTCCACTGCGAAGCTGCGCGGCAGCATCGGTTATCGCCAGCTTCCAGCCACCGGTGCGTTGACCTGAGAACGCAACCGCCCGATCCTGGACACGGTAAGCATCAGCCATCGTTGCCGGGCAGAACTCATCCGTCAACCCGTCGCTTTGGCGCGGGGGCGACCAGTTGCTCACAAACAGCGACGCAGCCTGATTCAGCCACTGCTCTCGCTCGGCCTCGGAGGACGGCATATTTGGTTGCTCCGCCAATGGCCTATTTCCCGAGAAATTCGGCGATGCCGGTCTCAACCATCGCATAGTCGCTCGAAGCGATCATACGGGCACCTCGGGCTTCCGCGGCTTCTATTGCGGATCGGGGAGCGGGACCGGCTACCGCTGTCAATAGAATCTTCCCGGCCTTGACCGCAGCAGTCTGAATCCGCTCGACGGCCTGCTGGACTTCCGGATGGTTCCAGTTCCCCGAGTGGCCCATCGAACCCGACAGGTCCGTTGGACCAACCAGGATGGTATCGAGCCCCCCGACCGCAAGGATTGCGCCCAGGTTATCGAGCGCTTCCACGTCTTCGATGAGCGCGATTGTCATTACCCTTTCGTTCGCCCACCTCATCCGCTCTTCCGTGGTGCCAGGAGGCATGGTCCGGGCTGCCCTGCACAGGAGTACGCCATCGATCGAGCGTTTGCCCAAGGGGGGAAACTTGGCGGCATCGACGAACGCCTGCGCGTCGGCAGCGGTGACGATATGCGGCGCCAAGATGCCTTGTGCACCCGTATCGAGGTAGCGTGGAACAAGGTCGAAATCCTGATACGGCAAGCGGAGAATCGTCGTCAGTCCGAACACATCCGCAGCCCTGACCATGTTCTCGCATTCGGTAAAGCTGGGCGGTCTGTGCTCCTCGTCAATAACCACAAAGTCCAGGCCGTTAACCGCAAACAGCTCTACGAGAGCCGGGCTGGGAATAAATGAGAACAAACCGAAGGCCGTAGCCCCTGAGGAAAGCTTCGTCTTGAGCCTGTTGGGAATTTCAGCCATCGGGATCATACTCCTTAGGAACTGGGAAAATGCTCCCCAAGTTTGGCGACTGCCGCCATTGCCAGCTCGGGAAGTTCTTCGGAAAGTGTCGGATGAGGGTGGATGGTCAGCGCCAGATCGTCGACGGTCACCGCCATCTCGATCGCCAGGGCCGCCTCGCCGGCAAGCTCTGCAACCCCGGCACCGACCAGGTGAATCCCTACGATAGTGCGATCTTCCTTACTGTATATCAGTTCCATGAAACCATCTGTCCGGTCGAGCGTAAGTGCCCGCCCCGAAGCGCCGAGTGGACGTCGCGCACTGCCCACCTCAATACCTTCACGCGCTGCATCTTCTGCGCTCAGGCCCACTGAAACGATTTCCGGATCACTGAAGACAACAGCCGGGACACACGCAGGTTCGTAACGAGCACCGAGCCCTCTCACGGCACGCGCCACCACATCGGCTTCTGCGACGGCCTTGTGGGCCAAGGCAGGCCCTTCCGTAACATCGCCAATGGCATACACATTCGGGGCTGCCCGCCGCTGCGCATCGACGTGAATATGGCCGCCTGGTGTCAACTCGACACCCAGGTGGTCGAGACCGAGACCGTCGGTGTTAGGCTTTCTCCCGACCGCCGAGAGGATGATATCGGCGGGAATGATTTCTTCTTGCCCATTGTGACGGATAAGAACAAGTCCTTTCTCGGTGCGCCCATTGACGGAGGCACCGAGGATCACGTCAATGCCCAAGTTCGCCAACTGACGCGCGACGGGCCGTGTGAGCGGTTCGGCAATCGAGGGAAGAATACGCTCGGCGGCGTCCACGATCGTGACTTTCGTTCCGAGCTTCGCAAAGGCTGTGCCGATCTCGACACCGATATAACCCGCGCCAACCACGGCCATGGACGAGGGCAGCTCGGTGAGCGCGAGCGCGCCAGCCGAGTCCACCACATGCTCGCCATCAACGGGCAAATCAGCCAGTTCGATCGGGCGCGAGCCACTGGCGATCACGAGCTGGTCGAATTCCAGACGCTGAGGGCTCCTGTCGTCGCTCGTCACAATCGCGCGCCGAGCACCCTCAAATCGCAACCGGCCTTGGATCACCTCGATCTTATGGCTGGCAAGCCGCGAACCCACACCTGACCGCAAACGCCCAATCACACCCTGCATCCATGCCTGTACCTGTGACATGTTGACAGCAACCGACAGATCGATCCCCAGTTGTCCCGCCTCCTTCGCGCTGCCGGCAATTTCGGCCACATGGAGCAGCGCCTTGGATGGAATGCATCCGACGTTCAAACAGGTTCCGCCGATGGCGGATTGCTCGACGAGTGCGACCAGCATGCCCTGGGCCGCACAGCGCTCAGCAACCGAATAACCACCCGGCCCACCACCGACCACAAGGAGTTCAACGGAACTGACATTGTCCCCTACGACCATGTCAGTTGCCTCCAAGCAAATTGAGTGGAGAGGCCAAACGATCCATCACTGAGTTGCGGAATCCACCAGTAGGCAAACCTCCGGCAATACTTTCGTCCCCGCCGAGAACCCGATGATCTATACATGTCGTAATGGGCAGAATCGGGCGCGCCACGACCTGTTCCTCGACAACCCAGGGACGGAGCTTGATCTCGCCAAAGCCGATAATTCCTACTTCGGGCGGGCGGATAAGTGGCAATGCGAATCGTGAACCGAGCGCCCCGTAGTTCGTAATGGTGAAGGTTCCGTCCTGCGTGTCCGAACGGTCAAGGGTTCCGGCGCGCGCAGCCTTTGTGAGGCGATCCATCTCGGCGGCAATGGAGCGCAGACTGAAGCGATCCACATCCTTGATAACCGGCACGCGAAGACCTGTCGGCGAGGCGACCGCAAAGCGGATATTCACCCGGCCGTGGAGGGTCAACTTCTTCGCGGCCATATCGAGTGACGCATTCTGCATGGGATGGTCACGCAGTGACTGAGCCACGGCCATCATGAAGAATGCCATCATCGTGATGGGCGGCTCTCCCTCTTTCTGACGACTGCGCAGCGTCTTCAGGGCTTCGAGCAGATAGGTCGCATCGATTTCGTCCAAGCTCCAGGTATGAGCGACGTTCGACCAAGACTCCGCCATCACCTCTGCGGTGCGCAGCGACGCGCCGCTCAGAGTAATGTGCCGATCACCAATGGTTTGCCCGGCCTTGTAGAGTGGCGTCGGCTCCGGGGCGGCTGGTGCCGTGTCTGGAGCCGCCTGTGTCGAGCGGACGTCCTCGGCGACAATCCGGCCGCCAGGACCGGTTCCCTTCAGCGTCGTCAGGTCGATGTTAAGCTCCTGCGCAAGACGCCGCACGGCGGGAGACGCCTTGGGGCGCGAGTTGATCGACGAGGTGCGCTGCTCGTGATCAGCAAGTGGCTGTAGCGCATGATGGCCAGTTACCGGCTGCTCCGTGTGAGCAGGCTCCACCGCAAGCACCTCTGCGGCACTCCCAGCTACGGAGATTTCGAAGGTGGCAAGCACCGATCCGACCTGGGCGACATCACCCACTGCATAATGATGCTTCACCAGGCGACCGGTGACCGGAGAGGGAATCTCTACCACGGCTTTGTCCGTTTCCAACCCTACGAAGGGCTGGTCAAGAGCAATTTCATCCCCTTCGCGGAAATTCCACTCGATAACCTGCGCTTCCTCCATCCCCTCTCCCAGGTCTGGAAGCCTGAACTCAACAAATTTCGTGGTTGTCATGCGTCGAGTGTCTCCCTGATAGCCTTGATAATTCTCTTTTCATCCGGCACATAATGCTCCTGGTAAGCGTTTGGCATCGGAATGTCATAACCGGTTACCCTGCGAACAGGCGCTTCGAGAGAATAGAAGGATTGCTCCTGAATGGTGGCGACAATCTCCGCGGCAAAGCTGCCGGTAAAGGCTGCTTCCTCGACGACAATGACCCGGCCCGTGCGCTCAACGGCTTGGGCTATCGCCTCCTCATCCAGCGGACACAGGCTGCGCAGGTCCAGAACGCCGACTGAAACGCCGTCCTCCAGCTCGACCTGTTCGGCGGCCCTTGTTGCCGTTTTTACCATGTAACCCCAGGTAATTATGGTTACATCGGTACCCGGTCGGGCTACCCGCGCCTTGCCCAGCAGCGTGACATAGTCCCCCTCCGGTACGTCATCGCGTATGCCACGATAACCTCGCAGCGGTTCAAGAAAGAGAACCGGATTCGGGTCGCGGATACTGGCGGCAAGCAGGCCCTTGGCGTCGGCGGCGGTAGAAGGCACTACGACTTTCAAGCCCGGAATATGGGTATACAGAGCATCGAATGAGTCGCTGTGTAACTCAGGTGAATTGACATTACCACCAAACGGCATACGAACTGTGACCGGGCATTCGAAGCGCCCTCTCGATCGATAGCGCATACGCGAAAGCGGTCCCGCTATTTGGTGAAACGCTTGCAAGGAGAAGCCCATGAACTGAATCTCGGGTACCGGAACCATGCCGGCCACCGCAAGACCAACGGAACCACCTATAATGGCCGCTTCGGAGATCGGTGTATCGTACACGCGGTCGGGGCCAAATTCTTCGATGAGACCGTCCGTCACCCGGAATACACCGCCATTGGTGCCGATATCCTGACCGAGCACCATCACCCGTTCGTCTCTTCTCATTTCTTCGAAAAGCGCGAGAGAAATACTTTCGCGCATGGTCATCATCGTCACTGTCGCTTCTCACCGTCAATTAGTTCTTGCATCTCGATCTGTTGTCGCCTCATCCTGGGAGTCAGCTCGTCAAACACATGATCAAATATCGTGCCGGGCGCGGGGGCAGGCGTTGTGATACGAGCCTCAACCCAGGCATTCGCTTCTTCTGTTATCTTTTCCTCAAGCAATGGATCCCAAAGATTCCGGGCAGTGAGAAAGTTCTTGAATCGCGTTATGGGATCCCTCTTCTGCCAGCTCTCTAGCTCTTCCTGCGAACGGTACCGTTGAGGATCATCCGCTGTGGTATGGCCTCCGTAGCGGTAGGCGACCGCCTCTATGAGCGTTGGTCCCAGGCCGCGCCGCGCCCGATCCAGCGCCTCTCGCGTCACGCTCCAGACCGCAAGCGCATCCATACCATCAACCCGAACACCCGGGAATCCGAATGCATTTGCCTTAATGGCGAAATTGTCCGCTGCGGTCTGCGCACTGACTGGCACAGAGATCGCCCAGCCATTGTTACGGCAGAAGAAAACCATCGGCGCTTTGACGACACCAGCCAGGTTGCCAGCCTCGTAGAAATCACCCTCGGAGGAAGAGCCTTCACCAAAGTAGGCGAGAACACAGCCTTCCTTTTTTTTGAGGCGAAGCCCCCACGCCAAACCTACCGCGTAGGGCAATTGCGTTGCCAGTGAAACGGCGTCCGGCAATAGCCGCTCTGGCGGAAACCGCGTCACTGCCCATCTTTCACGGTATGACGGCACGACCCAATCAGAGATATTGAGAGCGGCCAACGATCCTACAATGGCAGCTTCCTCGCCCGCCATTGTAGCGGTGGTATGAACGCGACCTTGTCGCTGGAGATTCACCATCCTCTCGCCGATCCGCCTGGACCGGAACATCTCCGCATAGAGAGATACCAAGGCCGCATCGTCCAGGGGGGGCATATCGCCGATGATCTTGTCACCGTCCGCGCTCAATACCCTAACCAGCGAGTCATCCTTTGGCTTCAATGAGCTGACATTCGTGTCCGAGTCATTGCTCATACATCAATCCACGTTCAACTCAGCAATAGGCGCACGTACTTCGACTGTTTCGCCCTCCTCTGCCAAAATTTTGATCAATTCACCATCAGCAGGAGAGGGGACTTCGACGATTGCTTTAGCAGCTTCGACTTCAACCAGAATTTCTCCTTTCGTGACTTTATCGCCTACCGCTTTACACCAGTGAAGAATCTGACCATCTTGCATTCCCATTCCAAGTTGAGGTAATTTAACTTCGATTACAGGCACGTCATTCTCCAGATATTTTGGGTTCAGGTTCAGCGGCGCCAACAAGCCTCCGCACGGCACGGATGATTGATTCCTTGCTAGGGTACAGGCCCTGTTCAAGCGGAGGGCTAAATGGAATATGGGTATCCGGAGTGGTCAGCCTGATAACAGGCGCATGCAAGTACTCGAAAGCCTCTTCCACAATCGTAGCGGCAATCTCGCTCGCGGCACTACAGGTTCTATGGGCAGGATCAACGGCGATTGCGCGCCCGGTCTTGCATACGGATCGTATTATGGTTTCCCGATCCAGCGGCGCGAGTGTACGGGGGTCCACCACTTCAATGGAAATTCCTTCCTTCTCCAGAGTCTTAGCCGCATTGAGCGCATGACGCACGGCGCCCCCGATAGCCACCACTGTGACATCGGTGCCCTCACGCTTCACATCCGCCTTGCCCAGCGGGATCAGAAAATCTTCGTCGTCGGGAACCTCCTCCCTGGCGGTCCATAATGTTCCGTCTTCGAGGCTGATAACAGGATCATCGCTGCGAATTGCAGACTTCATAAGACCCTTCATATCATAGGGGTTGGACGGCACGATAATGGTCAATCCTGGCATGGTCATCAACATGGGGTACGGCCGGTCCGAGTGCTGTGCCGCATTGGCGTTGCCATAAAACATGGCCGCCCGCAGCACCAGAGGCAAGCGCGCCTGCCCGCCGTACAGATAACGGGACTTGGCGATGATACTGAAAACCTGATCCAGAGCCGGGTAGATGAAGGATGCGATGGTCAGATCGACAATTGGCCGCGCGCCTACCATGCTTGCACCAGCGGCGGCACCCACAAAACCCGCCTCAGAGATAGGCGTATCGCGCACCCGCTCCAGTCCAAAAGTGTCCGCAAGCCCTGTGGCCGTACCGAAGAGATTACAGCTTAAATCCTCGCCCATGATGAATACCCGCCCATCCCGCTTCATCTCCTCATACTGGGCATCACGGATGGCTTCCAAAAAAGTACGTCTTGGCATGACTTGTTTGTCCTCGAAATGGGTTTTTTAAGCGTGCTGAAAATCAGTGGGGATCGGCACCCGGTCTATGTAAGTATGGTCGAAGGCTTCTTCTGGTTCAGGATAGGGACTTGATTTGGCAAACTCGATCGCCGCCTCTACTTCCGCTTCAACCTCAGCATGCAACGCCCGAATAACATCTTCGGTCTCGCCCTCATCCAGCAGTACCCTCTCGAACAATGCAATGGGGTCCCTCTTGCGCCACAGATCGATTTCCTCGCCTCTATCCCGCAAAACCCGGCCCATGTTCACTGCATGATCGGTATAACGATATGTCTTCGCTTCTATGAGCGTGGGTCCACCACCGCTTCGCGCCCGTTCCACCGCTTCCTGTACGGCTTGATAAACGACGCGAACATCCTGCCCGTCCACGATCCTACCAGGCATTCCATAAGCCACCGCTCGATCGGCCACATTTTCTATCGCCATGGCTTCGGCGACTGCCGTGGTCGCTCCGTATCCATTGTTCTCGCAAAAGAAAATTACGGGAAGCTTCCAGACAGCTGCCAGGTTCAGACTCTCGTGAAAGGTCCCTTCATTCGAGGCGCCGTCGCCAAAAAAGCACAGCGCCACGTTATCTTTTCCTGCCAGCTTAGATCCAAGCGCAGCACCCGTGGCGACGGGCAACCCTGAGCCGACAATACTGGTTTCCCCCAGGCTTCCCACGGAGAAATCCGACAGGTGCATCGAACCGCCCTTGCCTTGACAAACGCCTGTCTTCTTGGCAAACAGCTCCGCCATCAAACCCTTGAGATTTGCCCCTTTTGCAATCGGATGCCCGTGCGACCGGTGAGTGCCCACCATATAATCATCCACACGCAATGCCAGGCAAGCACCCACCACAGCACCTTCCTGTCCGGGTGTAGTATGCAATGCACCGGGGATTTCACCTTCGGCATGAAGCGCTTCCGCACGATCTTCAAACTTGCGGATCCGCAACATGCGACGAAGAGATTCTAACCATAGGTCCTTCGATTTATCCTGCATCTTAAGTCTCCAGCCAAATATAACTTTATGGAATTTACTGTGTCCCGTGACGCTAACACTAAAAGCACCCAGCTTTGTCAGTGTCGGTATTCAAAAAAAACAATATCTGCTTGCTGAGTAACCATATATCTCATTGTGAATAAGTCGGCAGAATAGTTCGTCCAACGTTCAGGGAAGCCACAAGCCAGCCCTCGAATCATTTACCTATTTTTGGTCTCGCAAATATCGGTTGAGTTCTGCATGCATCACCATGTCACGAAGCTCGTGGCTACCAAAACGCATCCCCCCCGTAAAGGAGCGCGACCTAAGCCCCTTTTGTGTAGACTCCATATTACCGATATCCTGGTCCAACACTTCACCCATTTGAGGGCTCGATGCTGTCGTATATTTTCGGGCCGGTCGAACCTTTCCTGATATATCTGCCTCTTTTTCAAGGCCCATATAGAAGGGCGTTGTACATCCCTCTTTTAACTTCGGCACGATGATAAGAACATGATAATAAAAGGTTTCCGGATCTTTTGGGTGCGGGAGGAACCGAATCACCAGGACCCCTTCCGGGTGAGTATTCAATGTCATGTTCGGAAAAACGAAGAAGTTCCAGTCGTCTGTAACCTGCGATGGGGAAAATTTTGAATAATCCAGGCCATATTTATTGTCGGGCTTACGCTTATGTTGCTCCAAGGCTGCGCGCACTTCAGTTGCCGTTCCCGAAAACGCATCTGGATCCATACCTGCATCCTCCATAATATAGCGAAGCAAGGAGTTCACAGTCTTTTGGTCTTTCAGACGGATGCTCGGCACCCCGACTGGCGATATCTGTCGACCGTGCCCATTCTCATAAACATCGGTCTGGACATAATAATCTTCAGTGCCGCCAAGGGCCTGTGGATGTGTGGAATGAAGATGGTAGGCTTCAAGAAAAATATCGAGACCGACTTTCCAATTGCTTTTTATTGGGAGGACTGCATCCTTCACAACGAACATATCCTCTAATCGGTAGGGCTCTAAAAGACCCGCGACCGGCCCAAGATATTCCAGGAGAGACTGGGCTCCACTATCCATATTGATGAACACAAAGCCGGCCCAGGTGTCACAGAGCACAGACTTCAACGAAAGGTCCCCGCATAATGCGTGACTGTCGAAAACCTCCTGGTCCGTTACACGAGTGCACTGACCTTTAAGGTCGAATGCCCAGGAATGGTGCGGACAGACGAGCTCCGCAACAACGCCGGCCTCGCTCTCTATGAATTGCCGAGCTCGGTGCGGGCATACATTGTAGAACGCACGAATCTTATCGTCGTGTCCACGGATGATGATGAATGATTCAGGCCCCAGATCGTAGCGGAAATAAGATCCCGGAGTCGGCAGATCGGAAACCCGGCCCGCACAACTCCAGGTACGCGTCCACATTTTATCCCACTCTTGCTCCATGAACTCCTTGCTGAAGTACCTGTCCACCGCTATACGCTGGGAATCCTGAAGTTCAGGATATAGTGTCTCAGGATGGCCGGACCTATTTTCCGGGGTATCACCCACCTCTTCTTCGTTCATCTTGAAGGTCATGGGATCGAACTCAGGATCTATAGGTTTGTAATTACTCATATTTTCCACTTTTCCACCGGTGTAATATTTGGGTTTGAGCAACTTTTAAATACTTTTCTAAATACTCTTCCCCTATTAATTAAAAATCCCTGACCATTGTTGACTTCAACAGTATCAGGCGATGCCAGTTTTTAAGATCCAGGTTAATGTCAGCAGTCCTCAGCAGGCCGGTATCAAGTTCAAACGTCGCACCTTCTAACGATCTAGACCGGGGAAAGTTATAATTCCATAATGATTCAAGCTTTATTTTTTGCCAAACAAAAACTGGCCAAACCAACCATGACAGATTGAAATTCAAAAGAATTCAGAATCAAAGTCAAACACAAAATCAGGGCTGTGACACTGAAAAATCGATTACATAAGTGAATGCGTATAACCACCATCCAGAAAAATTGTTTGATCCGTTATCCAGCCTGCTACTTCTGAGGCCAAGAATGCTGCGAGAAGGTCTCCTGTAGGTCTCGACCTTCTTAAAAGAAGAGCGCCGGCTCCGGAGCTTTTCCCCAACAAAGCACCCTGAGGCTCTCGTAAAATTTCAATGCTTTCCAGGTCGTACATATCAGTCAAAGACCCAGTATTGATTACCTGATAGATTCCATCGACATAAACCGCTACGCCCGGCTCTATAGCAATATCACTCGCAGCCGTGACGAATCCTCTGATGCCAATCGCAGCAGCCCCGGCAGATGGCCCCATTTGAGTAATAGTGAGATTAGGAGCCAGACTCGAAAGTCCACCAATATCCAATATTTTCAGCTTATCTATTTGTTCTGATGATATTTCGGCAACCCCTAACGGTACGTCTTGCACTGGCTCTTCCCTTAGCCGCGATGAAGTCACTACGATCTCTTCTATCGAGCTGCTCCCAAATTTTTTTCGAATATCATTTTCCTGACCAACAACTGAAATAGGAACAATAACAATTACTACTAACGCCCATAAAATACGCCCTAATGGTAATCTCATTACATTATTCCTTTTTTAAAAAAGTTATGTTTATATGCAAATATTGACAGAGCCAATCTCCGTAGTTTTTGATTCGTGTTTAAAGTACCGTATTTATAATAAAGACCGGGAAGACACGTAAATCCATAATGCTGATTCACTAGCAGCCTTCATTTGATATTGTCTGCTGCTAAAGTGTTCTCGCAACAGGATCCAGCAAACTTTCAAGAGGACTTATGAAGAAAAAACACATTGCCCGCCTGATGGAGGCAGCGCACCGTGCCTTGGAAGATCTAGTGCAAGAGCAAAGCAACCACATGTCGGCGTACACACGTTCGAGTACTGTCACGGGCCCATGAAGGCGATCCAAGGTCAGGTCTTGCAGGACAGTAAGGCTGCTGGCGTTCTGGGGCGCACAGAACAAACCAGCTAAGTGCGACCAACAGAAATATATCGCCTCGCTCCAGAACAGTTTACAAGTTATTCCTGAGATGATTTCTAAATAACATTCTTGCAATGAAGAGGCTGGCCCGAGGGAACGACGTGTTCTCGGTTTATGTCCTCCAATGTTCTTGCACCCATTAGAGTGAGTGCATTATTTAATTCATCACGAACAATATTTATCATTGCCTGAACTCCCTTGTCTTTCTCTGCCGCTAACGCAAAGAGAGAGGGACGTCCAATCATGCAGGCTGAGGCACCTAGCGCCAAAGCCTTGATGACATCACTTCCAGATCGAATCCCTCCGTCAATAATGATCTCCGTTTTACTTCCAACCGCCTCGGCAACAGCAACCAATGCATCTAACGTTGCTGGCACATCATCCAGTTGCCGCCCCCCGTGATTTGAAACGACTATAGCATCTGCGCCCGCGGCTTGTGCCAGCTTAGCATCCGCCGCACTCAACAATCCCTTGATAATCAACTTCCCACTCCAGCGTTTACGAAGTCTTTCTATGCTATTCCACGTAAATGACGGATCCAAAAGTGAGTTGATATGCTGGGCGGCTGACGCGACACCGCCTAATTTCTCCGGGAAATTTCCAAAGCGGACAGGATTAAGTAACGCATTCAAACTCCAGGCCGGATGTGAAGCGAAGTCCCAGAACGACTTCGGTGTAAAACGAAGTGGAACCGTAAAACCATTGCGTGCATCACGCAGACGCCGACCATGTGTGGGCTGATCAACACTTAAGCAGAGTGCTTCATAACCGGCATCGGCGGCACGATCGATAAAGGCATCCATCAGATTGGAATCACGAAGTGGATAGATCTGAAACCAGAGCCGCCCTGCCGGGGCAGCCTCCTTGATCTCCTCTATGGAAGCCACTGACATTGTTGACAGGCAAAACGGTATTCCGGCTGCCTCAGCCTGACGAGCCAAAATAATTTCACCTTTTGGGCAAATCATGCCAGCCAGGCCTGTCGGTGCAATGATGAGTGGCAGTTGCGATTGCCTACCCAGCAATTGCACCGCTGTGCTCTGACCAGCCGTGTCGACAGCCAGACTTGGCATAATCCGCCAACGAGCAAAAGCCTCACTGTTATCTCGCAGTGTTCGCTCACGTGATGCACCTCCATCCACGAAATCGAACACAGCCTTTGGTAACTGTCGCTTGGCCCTAGCCCGCAAGTCATCTAATGTCAGTATTTTTCCAGCTTTCATCAGGAGCAATTCCGCCTACTTTCCGGCTATTTACACTTCGTCGAGAGGATCTATTTTGAAGCCTTGATGCGAACACCATCAGGGGCCTTTATGTCCCTCTGATCGTTCGCAAAAACTTCCAGCCCGATAAAGCCAGGACTGTTGAATGGTTTCACTTTGCTTTCATCCTGGAGTTGTGGGGTGACGATATCAAGCAGTTGCAGTTTGCGACCTTGGGGATCCGTGACCATCTGGGCGAACAACGTGATTCCTTTAATCTCGTTAAGCTGGCTCATCCAGTCATGGGGTTTACGCATGTCGTATGATTCGGCTGGCTCGAAACCCAGTGTGCGGTAAAAATCGATGCTCTTCCGCAAATCCTTTACACAGATACCGGAATGGGAAAAACTCGGCTCGACGCCAGGCCCTCCCACAATCTCAATTCGCGTACCATTCGGATCGGCAATATACATACCGCTCCAGTCCTGGATCATGGCGACGCGGGTGTGATCGAGCGACGTTCCCTTGGCGGCGATAATCCGTTCGCGGGCGGCGTCCAGGTCGCCGACAAAAAAGGCCAGGTGGGTGAGGCCGTAATGGCCTATGGTGCTTACCTTGGGTTCTTCGGAGAAACCCGGCGACTGGAACTGAATCAGCTCGATCACATCGCCATGGGCATTTTCAATTCGCTGCGCCAAAGCCCGAGTATTGGAGCTTTCCCAGGACGAGTCAAGGTCAGGGCCGGAAAGTTCCTCGACCGGCCCGGACAATTCGAAACCAAAGACGTTTTTATAGAATAGCGCGCTTTCCTGAAGATCAATTGCGCCAACACGGCGGCTCTTGAGACCTTTCACAATATTCTCCTATGTTTTTAAAAGATACCCTCCACAAACGTAGACGTCTGTTAAAAGGTTTCTTGTCAAGTGTCAATCAAGGTACCTATCTCGACATTGGAAAACCCTTCTCACCTGTTTCCTCAAGACGACATTTGCAGAAATTATCGACACAATAATAGCCCTTTCCCCCGGCCTTCTGGAGAAGGAGAGGTAAACGAGCGAAACTGTTCTTCACATCGGCAACAATCGTATATTTTCGATTGTCCACATCGACCGCGACGAAACGTACTTCCGCTGGCAGCTTTTCAGGACCTTCGCCGCTATATTCGACAGTCAACGACTTGAGCACGGTATTGCCTTCAGCGACACCCACATACCCTTCCTTTAGTTCCAGCTCAGAGCGGATCACGTTACGCTTTGTAAATAAATGAAAAGCCTTATCTGGAAAATTAACGAAGGTCCAATTATGCGAAAGCGTTATTTGGTCATCTCGCATACCCCAGCTGTGATCTCGATAGCCAAGACCTTCAACCTCCAATATTTTTCCGGTGCATCGATATTCAACCAGGCCTTTTCCATTCATGGACTGCCCCTGGTGCCTGAACTGGCCAAGAGCGAAACCCGTAGACTCCGAAATGGACAATGCGTCCGGATTGACGTCATAGCAAGCAAGAAAATCGAACAGCTTCATTCGTTCCTGCAACGTAAGATCAAGCCGAATTTCATCGTCTTCGAAGCGCAGTCGTATCTCCTTCTGGGGTTGTACGAAATCAATGGAGAGAGGTCCAATTTCAAATGATGATTGATGGACAAAGAGTTCCGGCAGTGGTGCTTGCAGGGATCGTGTAAGCGTTTCACCTCCATAAAGCAACGAAACCGAGACATGGCCAATATTGCGGGTTGGCTCAGTGCTCAGGTGTACAAGACAATTCAGATCCCGCTCAGTATCCATAAACACAAAAAACCAATTTTCCTTCCAGACTAAATAAGCCCTGGTTGGAACGGTATGAGGCCGATCCTCATGTAAAAGCATATTCTGCTTTCCTCATGTCACTTACTGTCAATACGCTTTCATGATTCGACGAGTCAGCTTATTCGCGTGATTAATCCTACTGTTCGAATAGCTGCAGGGAGGCTCCTGTTCCCATCGTGAGTATCTGTAATATATTCAACCAAGAAAACCACGTACCTGGATCATTCCGATGGCGCGATAGCTATTTTTAGTTCGGTACAATCCGGGCGGAGATAAAGCTGGCAACTCAGCCTTGAGTTAACCCGAAAACTCTTCAAAGCTTCCAGCACCCCCCGCTCAGTGGTCGAAGGCTCCGGAAACATTGACAAACAACCGGGCTCCACATAAACATGACAGGTTCCGCATGCCATGACGCCACCACAGATTGCCGAGACACCGCTTGGCATTTCTCGCAGCACCCTCATTAGAACCTGCTCAGTTTCTACTTCAAGCTCATGCAGTTTTCCTGCAACATCGGTTACGATCAGCTTCACTCAAATCTCTACGCAATCAACTTTAGGGAATGTGACAATAAACAGAATTGATTTGCAAATACTCTGAATTGAAATTTTACCGACTCTTGAAACAGGATTGCCCCTTATCACATAGATATCAGCAATTGCAGGCACGGACCTTAGGCCGGCAATGCTGCCGGATCCCATACCAGTGGCAAATTCGTCAGCGTAATAATTGTTCCTGGGTGATGCTTCACTTCAACATCAGGATCGATCCTGAATTCCGGCACCATCTCGAGCCAGAGCTCCAGGAAAGTGATCAACTCAACACGCGCAAGACCTGCCCCTACACAGAAATGAATGCCTTTGCCAAACGTGGTGTGTGGTTTTGAAGGCCGATCAAGACGTACTTCCAAAGGATCTTCAAAAACTTCGGGGTCCAGGTTGTGAAGCATTGTAGGAAGAATGACGATATCGTTCTTTTTGATCAAAACGCCGTCTATTTCGAAGTCCTGACGAGCTTCACGACCCAGAACCACCACCGGAAAGCGCCTGGTCAGCTCGGGAATGGATTTTACTATCAATTCCCTCTTGCCGCGTAACTGAGCCTGATATTCGGGGTTCTGGGCAAGGAATTGCGCAACATAGCCAAGAAGCGCGACCACAGTATCCAGACCGGCTAACAGGATGTTCCTGCAGAAGCGCTTTGCCTCGTCCAATGTCCATGGGCGGTCGCCCACCGGCCGGGCAAGGACGCGGCTCAACATGTCGCTACCCGGATTCTTCAGCCGCGCCTCCACATAGGGATTTAGATAAGCGTCGAGAGCGCCCATAAACTCCTCCGGCGTCATTGTGCCATCGGGGCGGACGAGTTGAAGCGCCAATTTGCGCAACATCGCTGCATCTTCACGCGGAAGCCCTACCATGATGAGGAAAACGTGGACAGGCAAGATTTCGGCAAACTCCGCGATGAAATCACAATGGCCCCGATCCCGAAAACCTGCAATCAATGTTTTCGTAATTTCCCGAATAGGATCTTTGAGCGCCGTGAGGTAATCAGGCCCCATCTCCTTGGATACATTGCTACGGTAAAGGGTGTGCTCGGGCGGATCCGTCTGCAGCGGGATGAGCTGTGTTGCCTCGCCTAACTCCCGCGATCCCGGCAGCAAGCGGCTGGATAGCCTGTCCACGTCGGCCACCAGCTCGTGAATGTAACTGCCCTTCAGGACAATCCAGTGTCCTCCGTTACGATTTGACCAGACGACATTCGAAGAAGTGGATCGCCTCAGTTCAAGCCATGGGACGTAGGCATCGGCATCTCCACCCGGCGGGGCGTACATGTCAAACGCAACAACCCGATCACCTGACACATGAGGCGGCACTTGATCGAGCATTGCTTCAGAAACGTTCATCACTTGACCTCACTCAGTTATTTACTGTTGTTAAATAAAATTGGTGTACATTGCGTCATCATTGACACTAGGTACGATTAAGACCGGGAACAACGGATAATCCATAAACTGGACTTTCTACAGTGGTGGAGACTGTTTAGCCTCGGAGTGACGCCGAGCCGGTCGCTGACTCCGGAGACGCAATAGCCACACGCAATAATCTGGCGGACACTTTCGCCCTTAAATTGCAGGGTGTACTTTGGGTTACTCATCAACTTTCCCCCTATGCTCACAATAGACTAAAAACCTCCGTGGAACGGAGGGGAGTCCAATCATTAGTGCCTACTGCCGGCTATTTTGGAAAGCTGGCGAACTTTTCATATCAGACCAATATCAGACTAAATTATCTGAAAAATCAGTATATTACAAAATTTCCGTCCATCAATGTTGACATAATCATATACACTAATGCTTAATCAATCAATCAATCGATTGATGCAAATCAAATTAAAAAGCAAAATTGAAGCTGATTTCAAACTAAGGATTTGATTTTTTAGGGGCTTTCTTGAGCTAAAGATCAATTCAGCAGGAGTGCTCCAGCAAACAATTTTGCTAATTTTTATTTTTAAATTAGTTAGTTACCATAACAACAGAGTGGTTGACCATGAAAATTCCTTGCAACTCAACGATTTTAAAGGTGTTTTTAGAAAACAAAGTTACTATTAAGCGAATTATTGCCAAATATAGACCCAATCCAGAAGATATTGAGGAATTGGCGCAAGAGGTGTTTCTCAAAGGATTTGCAGAGGAGTTGGATAATGAAATCCACCAGCCTAAACATTTGCTTTTCCATATTGCAAAAAACGTAGCTATTAATGCGGCTCAAAAGAAATCTATTGTAAAAATGGATTGTATAGGGGATTCCGATATGTCGTCGGTCTATAAAGACTGGGAACAAGTTTCTCACGACGATGCAATCTTCTCACAACAAAAGTTATTTGTATTTTCGCAGGCTCTGGGCAAACTATCTCCGGAGCTTAAGCGAGCTTTGGTATTACGAAAGATTGAAGGTCTAAAATACAAACAAATAGCCAGGCAGTTGAACGTCTCCGTCAGCACCGTTGAAAAACGAGTCGCACTGGCAATGCATAATTGTCTGTCCTACATTAGAGAAAAAGGGTTTGATCCCACAGATTTTGGCGACGGAGTGTATTCTGAGCAACAAAACGCAAAGAATAATGTGGTGAGTATGGCCACGTATTCAAAACGACTGAGTATCGCTAAGCATTCAAAACGATTTGGTAATAGCAATTTAGAAATCTGTGAAAGCCCCATGTTCAATCAAATTGAAAAATGGGCCTTCACCAATCGTAGTGGGTAGTTTAGCCTAGCAACCATGAAAGACACACAGCTATACAGCCAGATATTGGGTATCGAGAAACCGTGGAAAGTCGCGGAAGTTAAGGTTTCGTTGGCAGAC
>Ga0265293_10006339_pt1 | contig 19026 bp, 18 predicted proteins | sample Munlanlewell138R_FD_192505 | JGI IMG/M metagenome (GOLD analysis project Ga0265293, IMG submission 192505) | Leachate microbial communities from a municipal landfill in Southern Ontario, Canada - Leachate well 138R | ecosystem: Engineered > Solid waste > Landfill > Unclassified | place: Canada... | reverse complement strand
AACGACAACACCCCATGTGTTGTCACCTCACAGCAGAGCAGCACACCCGCTTCGAGCGCTACCGTATCCCCGGAATCCTGCTACCGCATCGCCGGAACAGCGCTACCCGATAGGGCGACGCGCCACCGAGTCGGTCAGTTATTCTGGGACGTAAAGTTTCGTGCAGCAGAGGGATAAGTCGTGGATCTAGGGGCAGTGATTGCCGAAAACTGTAGGAGGCATAGAGCACACCGCGGTCTCTCGCAAGCTGCCCTTGCGGAGCGGGCCGGTCTATCTAAACAGACCGTTGTCGACATTGAAGTCGGACGCGCGAATCCTCGCCTAGAAACCCTTGACCTGCTTGCGGGAGCACTCCAGGTGAGCGTTCGGGCGCTCATCACCGAGATGGGGCACGAGGTGCTCTACCAGCCGATAGAGGTGGCGCAATGGCACGATCAAGGCCCGTTTATCGTGCGGCAACTCGATCAGGTATACGGCTCAGGGTACGTGAACAACGCGGTCTTGCGCTTGCACGCCGACCGGGGGGTGATCAAGACCGGCACCGGTACACGAGGAATGCTTCGGCACTGCTATGTACTCGAGGGGCAGGTGAAATTGGGTCCCGAGGATCGCACTGTGGAAGCCGGGCCCGGGGACTTCATCCGGTTCCCGGCCGAGCAGGTCGGCATTTTTCACGCACTGACCGAGCAGGCGCTGGTCTTTGTGGTGACGACAACCCCGCAGCTATCAATGCGCGGCCCGACGATCAGTATTTAGACCGCTCCGTCTCGTGAGAATTCGACTACGAGTTTGCCCGCTACGTCGCCGGCGAGCATGCGTTCGAAACCCTGCGGAATTTCGTCGAAGCCAATGGCTTCGATCTGTGGGCGGATCCCCGTCGCGTCAACGGTGCGCAGCAGCGCTTCAAATTCTGGTTTCGTGGAACCGGTTGAGCCGACAACGCTGAGCTGCTGATAGAAGACTCTTGCCAGGTCAGCGGGGGGCATTGCCCCGCTTGTCGCACCTGCGATGACGATGGTGCCGCCGGGGCGGAGTGACTTCAGTGAGTGCGACCACGTTGCCTCGCCGATGGTTTCGATCACGGTGTCGACCCGTTCGGGGAGTCTGGCTCCGTTTTCAAAGACCTCCGTCGCTCCACATGATCGCGCGAATGCCCGCTTCTCGGCCGTGCGAGCCGTCGCATACACGCGGGCGCCCGCGGCGGAAGCGAGCGCGATCGCAGCGCTCGCGACGCCGCCGTTGCCGCCCTGTACAAGTACGCGAGACCCTGGCCCGACGTTGCCGCGGGTGAACAGCATTCGGTACGCCGTGCCCCAGGCCACTCCCATGCAGGCAGCCTCAGCAAAGGTGAGCGACGCTGGTTTAGAGACCAGCGTCCGCTCCGGCACGAGGACGTATTCGGCGAGTGTGCCATCAATCGTCTCCGACAACAGAGCCCGCTGTGGATCGAGCGTCAGGTCGCCGTAGCCTCGATCGGGATCGCCGAGCACTGGATGAATGACCACTTCGCGTCCATCGTCGGTGACGCCGGCGCCGTCGCACCCCAGCACGATCGGGAGATGTTCTTTGGGATGGCCGACGCCCCGGAGCGTCCAGAGGTCATGTGGGTTCAGTGACGCGGCGCGGAGTTGCACTCGTGTCCAGCCCTCGCGTGGCTCAGGCAGAGTCCAGTCCCGGAGCTCGAGACAGCTGAGCGGATCGTCGTAATTTTGATTGGTCGCTACTGCCGCACGCATGAGAACTCCCCAGTGTAGTCGTTGTGTTGAAAACGTCCGCGGCACCTTGAACCTTCAGAGTGTTGCCGTGAAGAGTGCGCGCGTCCGGACCGGCCTGCTACACATTCTCCCGAGCCTTCGTCTTGACAGAACGTACTGTTCCAAGGTTCGGCACGAGGCTGCGCGCCCCCGAGAATCCTGGCGCACTATGGCGTTGTGAATATCGGAGCACCAATCCAAACGGCTGAAATTGAAGCGGCGGCCGCTGCCCTGCGCCAGGCGGAGGCCGACCGTGTCGGTATCGCACCTCTGACTGAGCAGTTTCCACATCTCAGCATCGACGAGGCATACGCGATCCAGCGCGCCAACCTCGGGCATCGTCTCGCGGCAGGCGAGCGCATCGTTGGGCGCAAGATCGGCCTCACCTCGCTCGCGATGCAGCGGCAGCTCGGTGTGGACCAACCCGACTACGGTGTGATCACGGATGTCATGGAGATCCCGGAGAGCGGCGTTTTTGACCCGTCGCTGCTTCTCGAACCGCGGGTCGAGGCCGAGTTTGCCTTCGAAATCGGCACGGACTTGCCGGCTTCGCCAAGTCGCGAGGAACTGGTCGGTGCAATCAGCGGTGTTGCCGTCGCGATGGAAGTCATCGACTCGAGGATCTCCGACTGGCGTATCAAGCTTCTCGACACGGTGGCAGATAACGCGTCTATGGCTCGAGTCGTCTGGGGTGCATTCGTTTCGGCGACACCAGAGCTACTCGCCAATCTTCCAGGTGTGCTCCTCACGCTTTCGCGAGACGGGGAACAAACCTGCTCCGGGCCGGGATCGGCGGTTCTGGGTGACCCCTTGACATCTCTGCACTGGCTCGCGGGTGCCCTCGGCGCGCATGGAGACACATTTCGAGCGGGAGACCGCGTGCTTGCTGGTGCTGTAGCAGCCGCCGTCGACCTGGTTCCTCACGCGGAGTGGACGGTTCACGCCGACGGTTTTCCTTCGGCCACGTTCCGCACTGCGGCAGTCAATCACTCTGAGTTGTAGAAAGGGCAGAACAAACACTATGAGCATCACACAGCTGCCAAGCACCGAGGTGGGTGAGCGCCACCCCGGGTTCGAATGCGGCAATATTTGTCGCCCCGAAGAGCTCTCCCGGAACGTTGATGTTTCGGGTCTTGTGGATCGACAGACCGGCCTGGTGGATCGGGTGATCTTTACCGACCGGACGCTGTACGAACAAGAACTTGCGCGGGTTTTTGCGACGAGTTGGCTTTTCCTGGGGCACGTTGAGCAGCTGCAGAAGGCGGGAGACTTCTTCACCACGTACATGGGGGAGGATCCCGTGATCGTGACCAAGGACAAGTCTGGCTCGATTCGCGCATACCTCAATTCCTGCCGCCACCGCGGCGCTCGTGTGCTGCGTGCGGACTACGGCAAGGCGCGGAATTTCACCTGCACCTACCACGGCTGGTCGTGGGACCTCGCGGGCAAGCTCATTAGCGTGCCAAATGAGGAAGGCTACGCGAACGCGAACTTCGATCGCGATGACTGGGGGCTCGTGGAGGTCGCTCAGCTCGACGTCGCATTCGGCCTTATTTTCGCGACATGGAACCCAGACGCTCCGCCGCTTGACGAGCAACTCGGTGACATGAAGTACTACATGGAAGCGTTTCTCGGGAGAGACCCCGAAGGCACCACCATTGTCGGCGGCATCACGAAGTGGGTGTTGAAAGGCAACTGGAAGCTTGCTGCCGAGCAGTTCGGGACCGACTGGTACCACGTCAACATGTCGCATGCTTCAGCGCTCATGGTGCTCTCGCCAACGGGGAAAGGTCCGAAGGAAAGCATCGCGAACACGCCCGGTCGCCAGTATTCGGATGAACGCGGAAACGGCACCGGCTTTCCGACGCACCCGAAGAGCCGCTTCGATGCACAGCCTGTGCACGAATACTACGACTACGACGAACTTCGTGAGCGGCTGGGAACTGCGCGGGTCGAGGGACCAATGACCACCGGGCACGCAACGGTATTCCCGAACTTCTCGTATCTCCCCGTCAACGGGAGCATTCGCGTCTGGCACCCGAAGGGCGTCGACGAGATGGAGATTTGGTCGTGGACCGTTCTCGATAAGTCGATGCCTGAGGACGTGCGCGAGGCGCAGCGCCTCTACAATCTGCGCACCTTCGGGCCGTCGGGCATTTTCGAACAGGACGACGGCGAGAACTGGAGCGAGGTGCAGTCCATCTCCCATGGCTGGCGCACGAATACGGTGCCGCTGAACTATCAGATGGGCCTCGGCTCGGAACGCCATGACGGCGTGTACCCGGGCGAAACGAGCGAACTGTACAGCGACGCGGCAGGTCGCAGGTTTTACGGGCGGTGGGCTGAACTCATGAATACGCCCGCCTGGCATGAGACGAGGAACGTTCATGAGTGAGGAAGGAATCGTCGTCGCTCAGGTCGGTGACATCGATGAGGGCGAGGGCATACAGATCGAGGCTGCTGTTCTCGGAACCGTCGATAACGTCGCAGTGTTCAACGATGACGGCGAGTACTTTGCCCTCGACGACACCTGCACGCACGAGGTCGCGTCACTTTCCGAGGGGTGGGTCGAGGACGGTTGCGTCGAGTGCCCGCTGCACGCAGCGAAATTCTGTCTCGGCGACGGGAGCGTGCAATCCATGCCCGCGACGGTCGACGTGTACCCGCATCGGGTCGTCCTTGACGGTGACGATATTCGAGTGATCCCGAACCCTGAGAGGCTGGCATGAGCACGAATACTGGCACAGCGGCCGGTGCCGTCGTGATTATCGGCGCCGGGATGGCGGGCTACACTGCAGCTACGCAACTGCGCAAGCTCGGTCATGAAGATGCGATCACGCTGGTCGATGCTGAACCCGCGACCTACGATCGCCCCCCGCTCTCAAAGAATCTCTTCGAGGAAGATTTTCGGATCGAGAAGCTGGCTTTTGCCACCGCGGAGGATCTGCAGACGATGCACATCGAGACCCGCTTCGGCGCTCAGGTCATGCAGATTGATCCGGCGGCTGGAGAGGTCGTGCTCGCTGACGGCGACACACTCCGGGCAGATACCGTGATTATTGCGATGGGGGGTAGCGCCCGTGAGCTGCCGATCCCCGGGGCTGACCTACCTGGAGTCACGACGCTTCGCACGTTTGACGATGCGCTCGAACTGCGGAACTCTGTCACTGCGGGGACCCGGGTTGCCGTCGTGGGAGCCGGTCTCATCGGTGCGGAACTCGCATCCGCGCTCCGTCTACACGGCGCTGAGGTGACACTCATTGATCCGATGGAAATCCCGTTGTTGCCTGCGGTCGGGGAGTTGCTCGCAACACACCTTCACGCGATGCATGAACCGCGAGGAATCCGTGTCGTGACCGGGCTCACCAGTGAGTTTGCCGAGTCAGACGGTGGGCTCGTGGTGAAGGTGCAAGATGGCCCCGAGATCACGGTCGACCGGATCGTGGTGGGGGTCGGCCTTGTGCCCAACGTCGAGCTTGCGGAAGCCGCGGGCTTGGACGTGGATAACGGCATCTTGGTCGATGAAACACACCGCACCTCGGCCCCGAACGTGTACGCGATTGGCGATGTGGCGCGCACCCGTGACTCTGCCGGCACGCTACACCGCAGGGAAGAGCACTGGGAGGCCGCCCAACTGAGCGGAGTCGAAGTGGCCTACGCGGTTCTGGGGCAGGAGATCCCTGCCCGCGGAGCATCGTGGTTCTGGTCTGATCGTCACGACTGCCATCTCGAAGCAACGGGACGGCTGAGCGGCCCCGGTGTCGTCGTTGTGCGGAACGCCGGCGATCACCCGGCGGTGTTTCTGGTTGAAGGGGGCCTATTGCAGGGCGCTGCGTCAGTCAATGACACGCAGACCGTCCGGGCAGCACGACGACTCATCGACCAGCGGATCCCCGTTGCCGAGGGTGAGCTCGCCGATCCGAATGTCTCGCTCAGGTCACTGCTCAAGCAGAAGCGCTGAGCCGTCGAATTAGGAGAAACCATGTCCGATGATTTTCTGAATCCGTACACGCTCAACGGGGCGACCTCGATGTCTACGAGCATTCTCGAGGACGAGGTCGACGGAATGCGCTTGGCCGACGCGCAAACGCATTTTGAGCTGAGCCAGTTCTACTACCTTGAGGCGGAGTTCCTCGACGACGGGCGCTTCGCAGACTGGCTTGAAATGCTCGGTGATGATCTACACTACTGGGCTCCCACACGCACGAACCGGCTGAGGCGGCAGCAAGCGCTGTCGGTCTCGGCTCCCGGAGAAGCGGCTTTCTACGATGAGACGAAAGAGTCTCTTGCGTGGCGGATCCGCCGCTTTGATTCCGGTATGGCATGGGCTGAAGACCCTCCGAGCCGCACCCGGCACCTCATCTCAAACGTGTCAGCTCGTGAACGTGAAGATGGTCTGTTCCAAGTGCGGAGCGCCTTCATCGTGTACCGGAACCGCCTCCAAACCGAGGTCGATATTTACGCCGGGGGACGCAATGACGTCATCCGCCGCGGCGGCCCACACGGCTTCGAAGTCGTGAAGCGCACCTTGCTGTTCGAGCAGAACGTTCTGCTCATGAAGAACATCAGCACCTTCTTCTAGAAAGGCCCGACATGGCATCTGAAATTACGAGCCGCAACATTGAAACGACGCTCGGCCCGATACACCTGTCCGAGGTGGGCGACGGCATGCCCTTCGTGCTCCTCCACGGCGGTGGCCCGGGCGCGAGTGCGCTCGCGAACTATCGCGCAAATCTTGATGCGTTCGAGGGGTACCGGCTGATCTTGCCTGACCAGCCGGGCTTTGGCGGCAGTTATCGACCGTCTGAGGCAGACCTTGACGAACGTTCGATCACTGAAATCACCGTTGATGCGCTCACGCAGGTGCTCGATGCGCTGGGTGTTCACGAATACGCTCTGCTCGGCAACTCGCTCGGCGGCGCCGCCGCACTGGGTCTTGCCATCTCCCAACCTGAACGCGTCAAAAAGTTGGTGCTGATGGCACCCGGCGGCGGGTGGCTGCCGACTTCTACCCCGCTTCCCACCGAGGGGCAGAAGGAGATGTTCCGGTACTATAACGGCGAGGGCCCCACCGTGAAGAAGATGAAGAACTTCATCCGGGTCATGGTTGCGAATGCCAAGCAGTTCTCGGATGACGATATTCAGGCCCGGTACGAAGCCTCGCTCGATCCGAGCCAGATCGAGTTCTACCATCGCTACAACGCTTCCTTCGCGAAGCGTGGGGGCATGGATCCGCTGTGGAAAGACCTGGGACGCATCACCGCAGACACCCTTCTGCTCTGGGGCCGCGACGATCGCACGATCACGCTGGATGGTTCCGCGATCATGCTGAAGCAGATCCGCAATGTGCAGCTGCACGTCTTCGGCGGCTGCGGCCACTGGGTGCAGGTTGAACGCAAGGAAGCATTTGAGCGGCTGGTCTCTGATTTCTTGCGGGGCGCAGCATGAGCGGCTGGCTGGAAGGCGACGTCGCCTTCATCACAGGCGGTGGATCTGGGCTCGGGCAGGCGCTTGCCGTGCGTTTTCTGGAGGAAGGGGCCGCTGGTGTCGTCGTGATCGGCCGGTCCGTTGAACGGCTGCAATCCACCGTACTCGCGGCGGGTGAGCGCGCGGATCGTCTGCTGCCGCTTGCCGCGGATGTGCGATCCGCCGAAGATCTCAGGCGGGCCGTGGACCAGGCGATCGAACGATTCGGAAAAATCGACGTACTCGTCCCCAACGCTGGGATCTGGGACTTCAACCGCTCCCTCACCGGGACGACCCCCGAAGAAATTGAAGCCATCTATGACGAGCTCTTCGACATCAACGTGAAGGGGTACCTCCTCACCTGCTCCGTGGTGTGGCCGGAACTCGTGAAGACGCGAGGCAACATCGTGATGACGTTGTCGAACTCGTCGTGCTACGCGGCCGGGGGCGGGCCGGTGTACACGGCGGCGAAGCACGCGGCACGTGGCCTCGTGACGCAGCTGGCCTATGAACTCGCGCCGAAAGTGCGGGTGAACGGCGTGGCCGTCGGTGGTCTCCGTACCGACCTCCGAGGCCCCGCTGCTGCTGGCATGTCGGAACGATCAATCGAAAGCGGCTTTGCGAAGCGTGAAGCCCGAGGCGACGATCTCGGTACGAATGAGTGGCTTCCGTTGCACGATGCGAGCGTTGATCCTGCTGATTCAACTGGACCCTATGTGCTCCTCGCCTCGCGCCAGAATGCTGGCGTGATCACCGGAGCGATCCTCAACGCTGACGGCGGTATCGGCGTCCGTGGCTTTGTATCTGCAGCAGGAGGCGATCACCTATGAGTGCTGCAGCTGGCACCCGGCCGCTCGAAGCCGGGTTTGTAGGCATTGAAACCGTGGCCGGTATCGACGGTGTCTGTTCAAGTCTGGGCTATCGGCGGGCACGTGCGGGTGAACTCCGCGATGCCTATCCGTCTGGCACCCACGACATTGAGATCGGCTACACGGGGCTGCCAGAGCCTGCTGCCGTGGCAGAGTACACGGCCTCGCTGCTCCGAGCTGATCCGCGGTGCCGTCGAGTGGTAGTGGCGGTCCCTGAGCTGGATCTTGAAGCGATCGGCTGGGCGGAGGATGCGGGCTATCGGTACGTGATCGATGTTGAGACTGCATTGGGAGAGCACTCCCTGCTCGTGACGGAACCGCAATGGGTCATCGACCAACCGGCGATCCTCGAAGACATTCCACTGAAGGAGTAAGCGTGAAAAAACGGACGAAAGTCGCAATTATCGGGTCAGGAAATATTGGTTCCGACCTCATGTTCAAAGTTCTTCGCCTCTCGGACGTGCTCGAAATGGGCGTCATGGTCGGGATCGATCCTGAATCTGACGGGTTGGCCCGAGCCGCGCGTCTCGGTTTCGAGACCACACACGAGGGCGTGGATGGGCTGATCAAGAGCCCGCAGTTTGACGAGATTGGGATCGTGTTCGATGCGACGAGCGCCGGTGCGCATCGCGCGAACGCTGCAAAACTTGCGCCATTCGGGAAAAAGCTCGTCGACCTCACGCCCGCAGCGATCGGGCCGTACGTGGTTCCCGCCGTGAACCTTGAGGATCATATTGCGGCTGACAACGTCAACATGGTCACCTGTGGTGGCCAAGCCACGATCCCCATTGTTGAGGCGATCAACGCCGTGACCCCCGTGCACTACGCCGAAATTGTGGCCTCGATTTCTTCAAAATCGGCTGGGCCCGGTACGCGCGCAAACATCGATGAGTTCACCGAGACAACCTCTCGCGGCATCGAAGAAGTCGGTGGTGCTGCACGAGGCAAAGCAATCATCATCTTGAACCCTGCCGAACCCCCCATGATCATGCGAGATACGGTGCAAGTGCTGGTATCCCGGCAAGACGAACCGGGCCGAGCGGCGATTGTTGCGGCGGTGGATCAGCGTGTCGCCGAGGTGCAGCACTACGTGCCCGGATACCGCTTGAAGCAAGACGTGCAATTTTGCGATGTCGAGGCTGAATTCGATGGTCTCGTGCCTGAAGCGCGCCGCGAGACGGGCGGGTACACCCACGTGACCGTCTTCCTAGAAGTTGAGGGGGCGGCCATGTATCTGCCGAGCTTTGCGGGCAATCTCGACATCATGACGAGCGCAGCGGTGCGCACGGCAGAGCGAATGGTGCAGGTGCACACGGAACATGAAGGGGCTGTAGCATGAGCCGAAAGATCTTTCTGCAAGACGTCACTCTGCGTGACGGGATGCACGCGATCCGCCACCGGATCGAGCCGTCTAAGGTCGCGGAGATCGCGCAGGCACTCGATGAGGCCGGCGTTGACGCGATCGAGGTCAGCCATGGAGATGGGCTCGCAGGCTCATCTCTCAACTACGGACCCGGCTCTCACACTGACTGGGAGTGGATTGAAGCAGCGGTCTCAGTGGTGCGCCACGCGCGACTGACGACGCTGATCCTGCCCGGAATTGGGACCGTCTCGGATCTGAAGCGCGCATACGAGCTGGGTATTCGATCGGTGCGCGTCGCGACGCACAGCACCGAAGCGGATACCTCGGCGCAGCAGATCGGCGCGGCGCGTGAGCTCGGCATGGACGTTTCCGGATTCTTGATGATGGCGCATTTGAATGACCCGGCAGCGCTGGCGCAGCAGGCGAAGCTGATGGAGTCGTACGGTGCGCACTGCGTGTACGTGACTGATTCCGCGGGTCGTTTGACCATGGACGGGGTGCGTGAGCGTATCCGCGCGTACCGCGATGTTCTTGATGCGGGTACCGAGATCGGTATCCACGCGCATCAGAACCTGTCGCTTGCCGTGGCAAACTCGGTGGTCGCGGTTGAGGAAGGCGCGATTCGCGTCGACGCCTCGCTTGCCGGCCACGGTGCTGGGGCTGGCAACACCCCGATCGAACCTTTCGTGGCGGTTGCGCGGCTTTCAGACTGGGAGGTCGGTGCAGACCTGTTCAAGCTGCAGGATGCGGCAGACGATCTTGTGCGCCCCCTGCATGACCGTCCCATACAGGTCGACCGGGAGACTCTGTCGGTGGGCTTCGCGGGGGTTTACTCCAGCTTTCTGCGCCATGCGGAACGTGCCGCTGAAACCTACGGCCTTGACGCTCGAGACATTCTTATCGAGGTCGGGAGGCGGAGGCTGATCGGGGGGCAAGAGGACATGATTGTCGATATCGCGCTTGACCTGGTGGGAGCGCGCGTGTGAGATCACCAGTCCAGCAGCGGGAGTGCGGCTTCGGTGGTCTCGCTCCTGCTGCTGGGCCGAGTCCAGTTCGTCTCCTCGCCCCGAACCCGGGAGCTCTCACTCTGGAAGGAACGAACACCTGGGTTGCTCATGGGCTGACGGGGGTGATCGTGATTGATCCAGGGCCAGCAGACCCTCGTCATCTCGCGGCGATCGTGCAGCGTGGCCCCATCGCCGCAGTGCTCCTGACGCACGGGCATGCTGATCACGCTGCTGCGCTCACGGAGTTGTCTCCGCGTATCCCCGTGTATGCCGCGGTTCCCTTCCCTGACGCCGGCGTCAGGCCTATTGGAGATGGTGATCTGCTGGATCTCGCCGGGGTGGGATTCAGGGTGCTCGCAACCCCGGGGCATACCTCAGATTCGGTGTGTATCTTGATGCGTGCTGAGTCTGGGCCTTTCTTGTTTACGGGTGACACACTGCTTGGTGGTCTGAATGCAAGTCTCCTGCCAACGAGCCCAGCCGCACTTTCTGATTATTTGGGCTCCCTTGAGGTGCTCAGCGAGTTAGACGGGGTGCGTGGCTGCCCGGGACATGGGCCTGAAATAGTAGACGTTGGAGTGCATGCTCAGCGTGCGCTCGAACACCGGTACGCACGTCTCGAGCGGATCCGCGAGTTGCTTCGCCGGGGATGCCTGAGAGATCCCGATGCCCTCGCGCGTGCGCAATATCCTCACCGGCCAGAGCGTCAGGCTCTCGCTGCCCGGATGATTGCTGCTGAGCTGGCGTACCTCGGACACTGAGCGCCCCAAGGAGTTTGCCCCTCGGCGCGGTGCTGCGCACGCTTGACCTGAATGAGATGATGACGGGCCTGACGCGAAAATACAGTAGTGAGCGCGGCGTCCAGCGCCCCTGACTCACGAGTCCGCCAGCAACTCCTCGAGGAACACGACCGTGTCCTCCCAGCCCGTCACCGCATGGCAGGCGACTCCCATCGCCTTCACCGGGTAGTCGTTGCCGTCGGGGTCGAGCCGGTCACCCACGAAGAGCATGTCGTCGAGCGGAATGTCGGTGTGCTCTTCGAGCTTGCGCATTCCGTACGCCTTGTCGATCCCTCGCCGCGTGATATCCACGGAGGTCGAGCCGCCGCTGCGCACCTCAAGGTTCGGCAGCCGTTCCGCGACGGCCGCCCGCAGCGCATTCTTCTTTGCCCCGTCAGGATCCCAGGTCTGCTTCACCTCGACCGGGGCCCGCTGCCCGAGCGCCGAAAAAGTCACTTGAGAGCCGCGATCCTCCAAGATCTCTCCCCAGGGCTCCGCCTCCCACAGCCCCAACAGCTTCGCCTCCTCGCGCAGCGCGAGCATCGCCGCATCCCGCTCGGCGGGCTCGAGGTGCTCCTGATACACGGTTACCCAACGGCCCTCACTGCGACGCTCGTAGCGGGTGCCGCAGGTGGGCAGCAGGTGCAGGCGTTCAAGCGCGGTCTCCGAGACCCCGGCGTACGCGTCGAGACGTTCCACGAGCTGCATCTCGAACTGCTCGAAGTTGCCGCCCGAGATCACCGCGACCGTGGTGCGTTCAAGCAGCCGCGCAAACACGTCGAGCATGCGCGGATCAGCGGGAGATTTCGAGGGAGCGAGTGTGTCATCGAGGTCGAACGCGATAAGGCGAGGGATCGTCGGCATGCCCCGATTGTCCCACAGCGGCGGGGTGGCGGCCTGCGCCCTTCCATTGCCTGAAGTGGCTCGTACCTGTACCTGCGTGAGTGTCCTTCGAGGGCGCCCCTCTGCGGGCGCTACTCCGCGGGCGTTATTCTGCGTCGAGCGAGGGGAGGCTCGTCGCGTTCGCGTAGAACCTCACATCCACCCGCTCGAGGCCCGTCCCTTCGAAGACGATGCGGTAACTGCCCGCTTCAGGGATTTTCACCTCGGCGAGCGGAAAGACCATCGGCACGTACCCGGAGCTGTCCTTTCCGCCCGGCAGGCTGAACGTGCCGTTGATGTTGAAGAGCTCGGTGCCGCCCGCGGCCGGCTCGCATCGTGCCCGGAAACTGCGCTCGGGGTCGCCGCGCCGCGCCTCCTGCTCGTCATACTCGACCACCACCACGAGCGTGACGCCGAGCGACGCGGGGAACTCCTTCCGGTGGATCGTGTTGATGAACCCCGAAAGCACACCGAGTGTTCCCTCGCGCACATTTGCCGCATCCGCGAGAAAGGCCGCCGCTACCCGCATGTGTTGCCTCCCGATTCGAGCAGTAGGTGCCTCCACTCTCCCACAGGCCCCGGAGTCCCAGCTGGAGGGATCCCTGCGCGGGATCCCTGTGAGAGGCAGAAAAGTGCCCCATCTCGCGCGTGTGAGGGCCCTTTTTCGCCACTCACCGAGGGTGGCCTGGGGAGAGGAAGGGGAGGAGGGAGGAGAAGGGATAGGGATCCCTGGCCTCGTCCTGAGTGCAGCACCCACTCGGCGGGCTCCTCGGTAGAATGGCCGAGTGACGAGACACTTCCTGCGTGACGACGACCTCAGCCCCGCCGAGCAGCGCGAGGTGCTCGACCTTGCGGCGAAGTTGAAGGTAGATCCCTATTCCGAGACGTCCCTCGCAGGCCCGCAATCGGCCGCGGTCTTCTTCGACAAGACCTCGACGCGCACGCGCTTCAGCTTCGCCGCGGGAATCTCGGCGCTCGGGGGGAGCCCCATCGTCGTCAACCCGGGTGAAGCCCAGCTCGGGGAGAAGGAGTCGATCGCCGACACCGCCCGCGTGCTCTCCCGGATGGTGTCGCTCATCGTGTGGCGCACCTTCAGTCACGCCGGGCTCGAAGAGATGGCGGAGTTCGCGAGCGTGCCGGTGATCAACGCGCTCTCCGACGACTTCCACCCGTGCCAGATTCTCGCCGACCTGCAGACGATCCGCGAGCGAAAGGGCGAACTCGCCGGCCTCACCGCGACCTACGTCGGCGACGCCGCAAACAACATGGGTCACTCCTACCTCCTCGGGTTCGCGACCGCAGGCATGCACATTCGAGTCGCCGGACCCGCCGGCTATCACCCGCGCCCCGACGTCGTGGAAGACGCGCAACGCATTGCCGCATCGACCGGCGGCAGCGTCACGATTCTGGCCGACCCCGTCGAAGCGGTTCGCGGCGCCGACGCCGTCATCACCGATACCTGGGTGTCGATGGGGCAGGAGAACGAGAAAGCCGAGCGCGTCGCCACCTTCGGCGCGTACCGCGTGACCCTCGAGCTCATGGCGCACGCGGCTGAAGACGCGATCTTCCTCCACTGCCTGCCCGCATACCGGGAGTTCGAAGTCGCCCCCGACGTGATCGACGGCCCGCAGAGCGTCGTGTGGGATGAAGCGGAGAACCGCCTGCACGCGCAGAAGGCGCTCATGGTCTGGTTGCTCGCGCGGGCGTAGCCGCTGGTGCGGCGCTGGCGGACATGCTGGGCGCGGAGCTTGTAGGCTGGACGGGTGAGCGATACCTCTGCACAGACCCCCGAATCCGGTAACCGCGCGGCCGAGGCCGGTGCACTGTGGGGAGGGCGCTTCGCGAGCGGGCCGTCACCCGCGCTCGCCGCGCTCTCGAAGTCGACGCAGTTCGACTGGGTGCTGGCGCAGTACGACATTCGCGGTTCGAAGGCGCACGCCACCGCGCTCGCCGCAGCAGGGTATTTGAGCCCTGACGAACTGCGCGAGATGCGCGCGGCGCTCGACGAGCTCTCGGCGCGCGTCGAGGATGGTCGCGCCGTGCCGGCCGAGGAAGACGAGGACGTGCACTCAGCGCTCGAGCGTCTCCTCATCGAGATCACCGGGGTGCAGCTCGGCGGCAAGCTGCGGGCCGGCCGCAGCCGGAACGACCAGATCGCGACCCTCGTGCGCCTCTACCTGCTCGACCACGCCGCAGTCATCACCGACATGCTTCTCGACCTGCTCGACGCGATCGCCGAACAGGCGGCGAAGCATCCGGCGGCCATTCTGCCGGGCCGTACCCACCTGCAGCACGCACAGCCGGTACTCCTCGCACATCAGCTCGCGGCGTATGCTTGGCCGATCGTTCGAGATCTTGAGCGGCTGCGCGACTGGGGAGCGCGCGCAAGCTTCTCGCCGTATGGTGGCGGTGCACTCGCGGGGTCGTCGCTCGGGCTCGACCCGCGGCTCGTCGCCGCCGAGCTCGGTCTCGGCGAGCCACTCGAGAATTCGATCGACGGCACGTCGGCTCGTGACGTCGTGGCGGAGTTCGCATTCATCTGTGCGCAGATCGGCATCGATCTTTCCAGGCTGAGCGAGGAGATCATCGTCTGGAACACGAAGGAGTTCGGTTTCGTGCGGTTGCACGATGGCTACTCCACCGGCTCGAGCATCATGCCGCAGAAGAAGAACCCCGACATTGCGGAGCTCGCTCGCGGAAAGTCCGGCCGACTCATCGGCAACCTGACAGGCCTCTTGGCGACCCTCAAGGGGCTCCCGCTCGCGTACAACCGCGATCTGCAGGAGGACAAGGAGCCGGTCTTCGATTCGGTGGACCAGCTCGAGGTGCTGCTGCCCGCGTTCACTGGCATGGTCGCGACGATGAGCTTCGACACGGATCGCATGATCGAGCTCGCTCCGCAGGGCTTCTCGCTCGCGACCGATGTTGCGGAGTGGCTCGTGAAACGGGGCGTGATCTTCCGCGACGCGCACGAGATCTCGGGGGAGCTGGTGCGCTTCTGCGAGGAGCGCGGACTGGAACTGCACGAACCCTCGGATGAGGAGCTGCGTTCCGTTTCCGAGCACCTGACGCCCGAGGTGCGTGAGGTGCTTACCGTCGAGGGATCCGTGAACTCTCGCGAGGGCGCCGGCGGGACTGCTCGTGCGCGCGTGGACGAACAGCTCGCGCGTCTCGCCGAACGCATCGCCGAGTTCCGCGCAGCGTAAGAGCCCGGAACAGGCTGATGGTGGGGAACCCGAGACGTCACGCGCGTCGGAGCACCCCGCGCGCCCTGACCCTGAAGAGACGGCCCAGGCGCTCCTCGACCTTGCGGGGGAACGGCTGAGCGTCGAGGTGGCCCTGCCGAGCATCGCGGTGCCGGAAACGTACGTGGACGGTTCGGAACGGGTACCCCGCCGGGCCGTGTTCACCGTCATCGCGGAACTCCAGGTGGAGACCGGAGAATATCGGCTTCGCTATTCCACGCGCAGCAGCGCCAGCGGGTGGCAAGGCGCTCGATACCACTGGTCGTGGAGTGCGAGCAGCTCGCGATTGCGGCTGATCGAGGTGACGGTTTCGAAGGTCGTCGGGGCTGACGGAGTGACGCGAACGGAGAGGTTCGACTCCCGGGACCTGGAGGGCCGGGTTATCGAGGTCGTGGAGGCGCGGGGTTGGCGGCGGGCTCGGCGGCGCGGCTTCTGGTCGAGACTGCTCGGGCGACGCTAACAAAGGTGACGACGCTCGCGAGGCGGCGGCGCGGTACGATGGCTTCCGTGTCTGAACTGAATGATCGAGCCGAGATTCTGGCAGCCCAGCGCAACGACGACAGCTTCGAAACCCTGTGGGATGAGCTGGAGTGGCGCGGGCTGATCCACGTGTCGACGGATGCGGGTGCGCTGTCCGACCTGTTCGAGGGCGAGCCGGTCACCTACTATTGCGGTTTCGACCCGACGGCGCCGAGTCTGCACCTCGGCAACCTCGTACAGTTGCTCCTGCTGCGGCGTATCCAGATCAAGGGGCACAAGCCGCTCGGTCTCGTCGGCGGTTCGACGGGGCTCATCGGTGATCCGCGTCCCACTGCGGAGCGTACGCTGAACAGCCGGGACACGGTCGGGGAGTGGGTGTCGCGATTGCAGGGGCAGGTGTCGCGTTTCCTGTCGAGTGAGGGCGACAATGCCGTGCGACTCGTGAACAACCTCGACTGGACGGCGTCGCTCACGGCGATCGACTTCCTGCGCGAGATCGGTAAACACTTCCGGGTCGGGACGATGCTGAAGAAGGACGCGGTTGCGGCGCGTCTGAACTCGGAGGCAGGGATCAGCTACACCGAGTTCAGCTACCAGATCCTGCAGGGGTACGACTTCCTTGAGCTGTACCGGCAGTACGGGTGCAAGCTGCAGACCGGGGGCAGTGACCAGTGGGGCAACCTCACGAGCGGCACCGACCTGATCCACAAGGTTGAGGGGAAGTCGGTGCACGCGATCGGCACCCCGCTCATCACCAATGCCGACGGCACAAAGTTTGGGAAGAGCGAGGGCAACGCGGTCTGGCTCGACCCCGAGATGTGCTCGCCGTACACCTTCTACCAGTTCTGGCTCAATCAGACTGATGCGGACGTGATCGACCGCCTCAAAGTCTTCACGTTCCTCAGCCGCACCGAGATCGAAGACTACGCCCGACAGGTCGAGGAAGAACCGTTCAAGCGTGCGGCACAGAAGCGATTGGCGCTCGAGGTGACGACGCTGGTGCACGGTCCGGCCGCCACGCAGGGAGCGATCGACGCTTCGGGGGCACTCTTCGGTCGAGGAGATCTCGCGGCGCTCGATGAGGCTTCACTGCGCGGTGCGATCGGTGAACTTCCGCAGGCGCAGGGGGGCGAGGGATCTCTGGTCGCTCAACTCCTCGTCGACGCAGGCCTCGTGAAGAGCCTGGGGGAGGCCCGACGCGCGATCGCGCAGGGGGGCGTGTACGTGAACAATGCCGTTGTCGACTCGGACGATCGTGCCTTGGCCGCGGGTGACCTATTGCACGGACGATACGCGGTGCTGCGGCGGGGAAAGAAAACCCTCGCTGGGGTCTCCGCGTAGCTCGGCCCGGGCAACCGGGTGCGACACGCCCGGGATCTGGGAGCGAGTTGCGGTGCGGGGCCGATCCCCGTAATGTATTCCCTTGTCAGCGCAACGCAGCCGGGCCAAAGAAACAGCCCGGCATATCGGAATGCGCAGCGAGCATCGAAAACTGCTCGACAAGACGGTTGCTGTTCGGAAGCCTTTGTTGGTGTGTACGGGTGGTGTCTGGTCCTTGAGAACTCAATAGTGTGCACTTGATTGTCAAATGCCAATTATTTTATCCCCGGCATTGACTGTCCCTGTTTTGGGGTGGTTGGTGTTGGAGATTCCTTTTGGATAACGAGATTGTCAGTAATGATGGTTTCTGTTGTCAGGTCAAACTCGCTGCATGGGGGCTTATTCCGCTTTCGTGTATGCACTGGTTTTTTACGGAGAGTTTGATCCTGGCTCAGGACGAACGCTGGCGGCGTGCTTAACACATGCAAGTCGAACGATGAAGCTCCAGCTTGCTGGAGTGGAAGAGTGGCGAACGGGTGAGTAACACGTGAGTAACCTGCCCCAGACTCTGGGATAAGCGCTGGAAACGGTGTCTAATACTGGATATGAGCAACGGTCGCATGGCCTGTTGTTGGAAAGATTTATCGGTTTGGGATGGACTCACGGCCTATCAGCTTGATGGTGAGGTAATGGCTCACCATGGCGACGACGGGTAGCCGGCCTGAGAGGGTGACCGGCCACACTGGGACTGAGACACGGCCCAGACTCCTACGGGAGGCAGCAGTGGGGAATATTGCACAATGGGCGCAAGCCTGATGCAGCAACGCCGCGTGAGGGATGACGGCCTTCGGGTTGTAAACCTCTTTTAGTAGGGAAGAAGCCTTCGGGTGACGGTACCTGCAGAAAAAGCACCGGCTAACTACGTGCCAGCAGCCGCGGTAATACGTAGGGTGCAAGCGTTGTCCGGAATTATTGGGCGTAAAGAGCTCGTAGGCGGCTTGTCGCGTCTGCTGTGAAATCCCGGAGCTCAACTCCGGGCCTGCAGTGGGTACGGGCAAGCTAGAGTGCGGTAGGGGAGATTGGAATTCCTGGTGTAGCGGTGGAATGCGCAGATATCAGGAGGAACACCGATGGCGAAGGCAGATCTCTGGGCCGTAACTGACGCTGAGGAGCGAAAGCATGGGGAGCGAACAGGATTAGATACCCTGGTAGTCCATGCCGTAAACGTTGGGAACTAGATGTAGGGCCTGTTCCACGGGTTCTGTGTCGTAGCTAACGCATTAAGTTCCCCGCCTGGGGAGTACGGCCGCAAGGCTAAAACTCAAAGGAATTGACGGGGGCCCGCACAAGCGGCGGAGCATGCGGATTAATTCGATGCAACGCGAAGAACCTTACCAAGGCTTGACATATAGAAGAACACTGCAGAGATGCAGGACTCTTTGGACACTTCTATACAGGTGGTGCATGGTTGTCGTCAGCTCGTGTCGTGAGATGTTCGGTTAAGTCCGGCAACGAGCGCAACCCTCGTCCTATGTTGCCAGCACGTTATGGTGGGAACTCATGGGATACTGCCGTGGTCAACACGGAGGAAGGTGGGGATGACGTCAAATCATCATGCCCCTTATGTCTTGGGCTTCACGCATGCTACAATGGCCGGTACAATGGGCTGCGATACCGTAAGGTGGAGCGAATCCCAAAAAGCCGGTCTCAGTTCGGATTGGGGTCTGCAACTCGACCCCATGAAGTCGGAGTCGCTAGTAATCGCAGATCAGCAACGCTGCGGTGAATACGTTCCCGGGCCTTGTACACACCGCCCGTCAAGTCATGAAAGTCGGTAACACCCGAAGCCGATGGCCTAACC
>Ga0265293_10006338_pt1 | contig 19029 bp, 17 predicted proteins | sample Munlanlewell138R_FD_192505 | JGI IMG/M metagenome (GOLD analysis project Ga0265293, IMG submission 192505) | Leachate microbial communities from a municipal landfill in Southern Ontario, Canada - Leachate well 138R | ecosystem: Engineered > Solid waste > Landfill > Unclassified | place: Canada... | reverse complement strand
GATCAAACAGCACACCGTCCGCTGCAATCTTATCGATATTCGGCGATGTGTTGCGATGGTAGCCGTAACAGCCGAGATGATCCGGCCGCAGTGTATCAATATCCAGATATAGAATTCTCATATTATTTCCTTTTCTGTTCAGGGTTCAGGGTTTTAAATTTTGAATATCGAATACCGAGTTTCCAACCGCAGAAATGATTTTACTTCGTCATTCGACATTCCTTGTTCGATATTCTGCAGTTCAACTCTCCAATTCATCCGCCGCCGTGCGCACAGCATTTGTACGCGCCGGAATTTCCGAATCAAGCGCCGGCATAAACGGCATTGCCAAACTCAGCACGCCGGATAAATTTCCGGCGCGGATCACTGCGGCCGCTGTACGCTTCACGCCGTTGGCATTAAAATTTTCATCTGCTGCCGCGCCGGATCGTTTCGCCGCTGAAATAATTTCTTTTGCGTCTGCCGCCGGAATTTTCACCCGTTCGCCGCGCGAGCCGTACTGCCACAGTCCTCTCCGGCTTTTGGGCGCCGCGTTATAAAATGCGTAACCGAGCACCGCGACTGCATCCAGCTCGTCATTCCACCGGCGTAAAAAACCGGCACGCGCTTTCACACGTACTTCGGCATCCGGCGGCGACGCGCGCCGCACCAGCAGTAACCCATCTGCGCCGGGCTCATACCATTCCGCCGTCACCTGCAGTTCCGCCGACAATTTCTCCAATGCCTGCTGTACGCGCAATTCAAATTCCGGCGCCGCGCCGGCAGCGAACACAATTCTGGCGGTGGCACGGTACGCGCCGGTTTTTTCATCGCGCGCAATCAGCTGCAGATCGCAGAGCGTTTGCAGCATGCGCAATACGGATGCTTTGGGAAAACCGGTGCGCTGCGTGATCTGGTCAAGCGACGCGTCGCCCTGCTCACACAGTACTTTCCACACCTGAATTCCGCGGGATAGTCCCGGCACCGAACTTTTCATATTTGGAACAGTACTAAATTTAAAATTATACGCAAGGCGTTATTATTCCTGTGATACTAAAGCGTTTAATCGAATCACTCATTTACTTGCCGCCGGCGTTTATGAGAAGATGCCGACATTCATTCAATGGAGATAAAAAACATGTCACGACAAATTGTGCTGGATTTATTAAATAGAAAACCGGTGAGCCGTCCGCCGGTCATGCCAATCACTATGATGCTTGCCGCTGATTTTGCTGAAATTCCGTACGGCGAATATGCACGCGATTATAAAAAGCTGGCGGAAGGACAAATCCGTACCGCCGAATTTTTCGGCTTTGATTTTGTCTCCGGTATTTCCGATCCCGCGCGCGAAGCCGCAGATTTCGGCGCGGCCATTCATTTTTTCGACAACCAGCCGCCGGCGATTGATGAAAACAACGCGCTGTTAAAAGATCCGGCAACGCTCGCAACCTTAAAATGTCCCGATCCGCTCGGCGGCGGACGAATGAGTGACCGCGTAAACGCCATCGCACTGATGAAAGAACGTGCCGGTAATGATTTCGCCGTAGAAGGCTGGGTTGAGGGTCCGTGTGCCGAAGGAGCCGACCTGCGCGGCATTAACCATTTGATGATGGATTTCTTTGACGATGAAAATTTTGTCCGCGATCTGTTCACCATCGTCACCGACAACGCTATCGCATTTGCTGAAGCACAAATCGATGCCGGTGCAGATATTATCGGTGTCGGTGATGCCGCAGCATCCCTAATTAACCCCGACTTATTTGCAGAATTTGTGCTGCCGGAAGAAAAACGGCTGTGCGATGCAATTCACAGCGCCGGTGCATTCGTGCGCCTGCATATTTGCGGCAACATCTCCGGCTCGCTGAAGCATATCAAAACTGCCGGCTTCGATATCGTGGACATCGACTATCTGGTCGATCTTGCCGGCGCGCGAGAGATTACCGGCGAAAAACAAATTCTGCTCGGAAACATCGATCCGGTTTCGATTGTAAAAAATTCAACACCGGAAAAAATAAAAATTGCGCTGGCTGACTGCCGTAACGCCGCCGGCGAAAATTATATTATCGGCGCCGGCTGCGAAATCCCGCGCGGCACAGCATACGAAAATGTAAAAGCATTTCGTGAATTTGCAGATGCGATATAACTAAATGTGGAAGAGGCTTTCGGTCTCTGGTCGGCGGCGGTTCGCCGCCGCACTGCTGCGCCGGAACTACGGTACACGGTAAATCGTTACAGGCTTTTCTATCAAAGTAGACGCGACGCCCTCGTCGCGTTCTTTACGTCCGGGGCCGTTGCATTGCATTCTAAAATTGTTTTTCAATTCATATTTGTATCTTTAAGGTCAAAAATCTATTTTAGCCATGATTACTCCTCAATTAAAAATTCCTGCATGAATTCCATTGTCAAAAAAAAGAAAGTTCTGATTGCACAAACTGAGGCAGCGCTGTTGCAGCTGGTCCGTGCGCATCAGGGGGTTTCAAGAGTTGAACTGGCTTCATTGATGGGGCTGGCCCCGTCCACGGTCGGGTTGTTTGTTTCAAGATTGCTTAAAGACAACTTCCTGCTCGAAGAAGAAATTATAAAGTTAAAAAAAGGCCGTCCGCGCACGGCCCTGTCGTTAAATCCAAAAGGCGGACATCTGCTAGGTGTCGACTTTGAGGCCAACAGAGTAAGAATCATCTGCCTGAATTTTAGCGAGGAAATTGAGCAGACCATATCATTCAAACTTTCTCCATCTGAACACACGAATGAAATTCTTGAAAAAACAAAAGCCGCAATAGAAAGGATCCTGCCCAAAAACCGGAAGCGCATTCTCGGGCTCGGCATTGCCGGACCGGGGCCGGTTGATAAAGCAACAGGAATCAGTGTTTATTACCGTTATATTAAAGACTGGCAAAATGTTCCGCTGGTAAGTTATTTTGAGAAATATTTCAAAATTCCGGTTTATCTTGAAAATACAATCCGCGCCATAACGTCAGCTGAATTATGGTTCGGACAGGGACGCACACTAAACCAATATGTATGTATCGGCGTTCGCAGCGGCATCGGTATTGGAATTGTTACCAACGGACAACTCTATTTCGGTGCAAATCAAATGGCCGGTGAAGTCGGGTCGTGGAAATGTCCGGCGACGGTTTTAAGCAAAGCGAAATTACCGAAAGGTACAACATCTGTTGAACTGGAAGAAGTGGCTTCCGTGCGCGCAGTACTTAACAATTTAAAAACCGCGATTCAAAACGGACGCAAAACAGTATTATCTGAAATGCCGGCCTCTAAACTGACAATTTTTGATATGTTCGACGCCTACAAAAACGGCGATAAACTTTCCATTGAACTGCTGGATACTGCAACCGATGCACTGGGCTGGCTCTGCGGACAGATTGCGGTTTTACTGGATCCGGAAAAAATTATTTTCTCCGGTCCGATCGTCCAGCTTGGGTCATCATTCCTTAATCGTGTGAAAAAAATTGCGTCTGAATATACACAGCAGCGTCACCTGACTGTGCCTGAAATTGTCGGATCAGAACTCGGAGAATTCAGCGGGGCGATGGGAGCGGCGGCGCAGATTGTACATTACTGGACACCAACCCGGTAATATTGTTTAGCATTTCTATTCTGTTTCTGCACTGATTCCGGCAGCACCATTATGCTTTGATGCCGTAAATAACGACGAAACGATCGCAACCGTACCCATCAGTAACAGACAGATGCAGGTTACACTGTACAGCCGCTGACGTGACATGCGCCGGCCTAACGCCAGACCGATGCTGCTGCCGATCACAACCACCGGGGCAAAAGCGAATCCGGCCAGCAATGTTGTCCACAGCGGTTCAATCCCCGGCAGAAGACACAACAGCATTAATTGCAGCGGAATAAATGTCAGAAAGGTGGCGAAAAAAAATCCGCGCGTCCGTTCCGGCGGCCAGTTGTGCGCCATCGTCCACAGCACCAGCGGCGGTCCGCCCATTCCGGCGATTCCTGCCAACAATCCGCTTAAAGAGAACGCGATAAATGAAAAAATCCAGTGGATGGTTTCCGCAGGTTTCGGCCGCCAGAAATACTGTATTAACACCAGCAGACATAACACACTGCCGACCGCTAATTTAATGTACCGCGCCTCCAGTCCGACCAGATGTTTTAAAATAAAAAGTCCGGCAAACAGCCAGATCACACGGAGCGCAGTGGAGATGATCGCATCTTTCCACGGAATAAACGCTTTCAGCTTTCGAACGCCGGCGAACGACTGCATCATTGAGCCGGCGGCCACAATCACAATAACTTTATGCAGGGGTATTCCGATCCAGATCAGCACCGGAGTTGAAAAAAGTGCAAATGCAAATCCGACCGCGCTCTGAATTACCGCCGCAAAACAAAGTGTACACGCGGTTAAGAGAATTGTAATAAAATCCATAATAATAGCTCAATTGCAGCCATTCCGGCAATGAAAACTGCCGGAATGCCTCCGCCGCCTGCGTTTTATCGATCTCTTAGTGCAGATCAGTCAATTACTCATGCAACCGTGTTTTTTCGCTGCGATCATTGCGCCCGGCAGAGGCTGATTCATTATATGCGTCAGCCCTCCGGCGCAATCAGCATATTTCCGGATATTGGTTTTTTACCATACGCAGTTCACGCAAGAATGTTTAATCAACAAATATCATTCCCATTGATTCGGTCAACAGGCGGAAGTGATCTTTCTTGTGCCCTTCGACCACAATCGGATGATGCGAATATCCCATTTTGATCATGCGTACAAAATAATCGTTGATATTTGTATCGGGGAAGAATCCGAGCCCGTTGGTCCCTTTGAGATTCCGTTTTGGTTTTACGGTTCTTCCCTCGATGGCAGAGCAGAAATACTGTCCGTTCAGATGCCAGATACGAAAGACGGTGATCGGCATATCTTCTTTCAGCGAGGCATTGACAACCGCCGGATTCCTGACGTTGAAATGCCGTCCGATATTCGGCGGAATTTTGCTGTCAAGCCCCTGACACATCTGCAACGGCGCGGCGCCGCCGTGCCACAGCGTAATGTGATGTTCATCGTGCTCCAGCCAGTCGGAAAGATAGGCTGCACCGCAACCGGAGAGATAGGCAGCCAGACAGCATATTGCACCGTCGCCGTCGCCTTCACAGGAAATGGCATAGCCCTCAGTTGCCAGACGCGCCATGGCGAGATACGGCCATTGTTTCGCGGAGAGTTCCGGCCAGTCGCGCACAGACAGCGCCTGCAGCGGCATATTGTCCATCAGCGCTTTCATCGCCAGATAATACCGGCTGGCAAGCAGCAGATCATCTTCAGTGATATCGTCGGTGACCTCCAGACCCAGCGCCTGGACTTTTTTCAGATCTTTTTTTGCGTCTTCGTCGCTGACGGCGTAAACGCTGTCGATAAATTCATGCATACCGATATGCATCAGTTCCATATCAATCGTACTCAGCGTCGCCGGATCCATATGCATGTCAATAAATCCAGGTGCGTGATAGCCAACCATACCGACGTATGCGCCGGTGAGTTTTAACTGTGCATAAGAACGGTAAACCGCCTCTTCAAGCGCTTCAACCGTTTTTTTATCTTCCGGCGAGCCGTAAACGAAGTTAAACGGATGATTTGACTGCGCCAGATTTGATGCAAATGTGTGTGCGCCCACCAGCGAGCAGGAACTGATCATAGAACCGTCCTGTTTTTCCGGCGTTGCCCATAAAACAACCGGTGCTTTGCTCATTTGCGCGAGCACCGGGCTCATCCGCCCGTCGGCCATCGTCGGCTGAATGACAACATAGACATCGCAGCCCTGCCCGTTGCACTCTTTCATCACGCTCATCAATGACGTGCTGTCGACTATGTTTTCCGCCGGAAAATAAATTTCGAACGGAACGGTTTTTAAACAGGCTTTCACCTGTTTTTCAATTATTTCGCCCCACTCAGGCAAAAATCCCGGACGTTTGCGGCGCAGAAAAAGAACGCCAACTTTCACCGCCGGTTTCGGATGTTCAGTACATTTTTTCATGATGCTTTTCCTTCCGAGCCAAGAGCTCTGATAATTTCTTTCATGTCTTCTTTGATGAGATTTTTCACTTCGCGCATAATCCGCCACGCGTGCCACAGATGTTCTATGGAATCGGTGAGCTCGTTAAAATATTTAATGTAATTAAAGCGGAACGCTTCGCCGAAGTTCACTTTGTTCATGCCGTGCTTCACCAGTTTGGTAACATCGTCCATCGAAATGCCGCAGGTGCCGTGCTGCACGAGCGGCACATCAATTTCGCGCCGGATTTTTGTCAGCAGATCAAAATCAATTTCGGTCTGGTACTGATAAACACCGTGCGTGGTACCGACGGATACGGCAAGCATGTCCACATCCACTGCAGCAACGAATCGCTTTGCTTCTTCAATATCGGTTTTCGCCGGCGGAATCTCCGGTTTTTCCGCGACCGGAATCCGTCCGATTTTCTTTTCTTTCGACGGCTCGTTCCCTTTGACATAGCCGACTTCCGCTTCAATGGAAACGCCGAGAATTTTGGCAACTTCAACCACCTTCTGCGTCTTCGCAATATTTTCTTCAAGCGGATCGTGCGACGCGTCGAACATGAACGACGTAAAACCGGCGTTCATCGCTTTGATGGCTGATTCAAAACTGTGACCGTGGTCAACCTGCAGTGCAACCGGCACGGTGATGTCCAGTTCGTCCGCCAGAATTCCGGCGAGCTTGCAGAAATAGTTGAAGCCGCGATATTCGAGATTCGGTTCATACGCCTGCAGAATCAGCGGCGAATTGAGTTCCTGCGCCGCTTCCAGCGCCGCGCGCGCGATATCATAAGTCGCACCGTTGGCGTTCAGTGCCGGAATTGCATAACCGCTTTTTTTCGCGGCTTCAACCATACCTTTGGCTGATACAAATTTCATAGTCTGCTCCTTACAGTGTTTCGAGATTTCTATCGGATGCCTGTTCGCCGCGCGCAATCATTTCGTCGCGGGCTTCTTTCCAAAACTCGAGTACATCCGCCGGGATTCCGTCGGCCTTACAGAATCCGGCGTTCAGAAATGCGTCCGCCATCTGACAGCCGAGTTCAGCGCTGACAACGCCCTCGCCCATGCAAAGACAGTTCGCGCCGTTCACCTGCCGAATCATGCCGGCGGTGGCAACAGATTCGCAGGAGCAGCTCAGCACACCTTTAAACTTATTTGTACCCATGCTCGCGCCGGTGCCGCTGCCGCAGCAGTTGATAGCAAGTTCGGCAACACCATCCTGCAGTGCTTTTGCCACACGTTCGCCGACAGATGTATACTTAATAAACTGGTCCGTTGCATAGCAGCCGACATCAATAATTTCATGCCCCTGTTTTTCCAGATGCGCTTTAATCGCGTTTTTCAACGCAAACCCTTTAACTGCGGAACCCATGATAATCTTCATTTACCTGTGCCTTTCGTTTAAACAACCATTAAATCCGGAAGCATTGCCTGCATTCCGCTTTGTGCGGTAATCACATGAAAAGGAATTCCGGCAGCGGCAGAATGCATATCCAGCATCAGCGGAGAAACACCGCCGGGCAGAATCAAGCCTTGCAGTTCAACTTTAAAACCGCACAGCACATCCACCGGATTAATGGCGAACTGCGTCCACGCATCGCACACCAGTTTTCCATCCGGATTCAGCATCCGGTCGCGGTTGCCAAGCGGCGACGTACCACCGCCGCAATGATGCAGCGTCGCCGATTTTGCAAAACCTGTTAAACCGGTCTCTTCTTCAACCTGCCGGAAACGTTCCAGCAATCCGGTGTAAATATCGCGTTCGATTGCACCGGCGCGATACAGATCGGCGTATTCCACCGCTGCGGTTTGCAGCGCGCGATACACCGCAGTTTCTTCAGCGGAAACCGCACCGCCGAGTTTCACCATCAACGATTGCGAAACAATGTGTTCAGCATAGCGCGCGCCGATAACCAGTTTCATCCAGCGATCTTTTTCAAGCGTGTATTTTACCGATGCCACCGGATGCAAATGCGATTCCTGTTCGGCGAGCGCAACCAGCACCAGATTGGCGTCGATGCCGCGCCGGTAAAGTTCTTCTAAAATAATGCCGCGCACAACCAGGCCGTTCATGCCCTCATCCAGCCGGCGCGCTGCGTCGCCGAGCGCCTGCATCGCTGTGCGGGAAATCCAGTCGATTTTTTTAAACGGATTGCCGTCAAAGCCACCGAGCAGCGGACGAATGGCCGCATCAATCACCACCGCATATTTTTCATGCTCCGGCGTCAACGTTGAAACCGGCGGTGCCGGATATGTTTCGGCAAAAGAAAATTCAATCTCCGGCACCGGCTCGAATACCGCCGGAATTTCATCTTTCAGGCGCGGCATTTCGAACGGTTTGGAAATGATTGTAATTTTAATTTTTCCGGCGGCGGAAAAGTCAACCAGTGCGTTGACCGGCGCCGGCGCCGGCGGTGCAATATCACCGAGCTGATGTTTCAGTCCGGTCAGCCAGCGCATCGCGCCCTCGCTGCAGAGTGCGATGGCACCAAACCCCTCGCCGGAAAGAATTCCGGCGAGGTGATTTAATTTTAACCGCAACTCGTCCGCCGTAAGTTCCGGCGGACGCGCAATCTGCATGGATTCTTGCCGGTTCATGAATCTCCGTTATTTGTTTGCCAGTTCACGGCAGGCGGCGGCGATGTGTTGCGGCCCAAAACCGTGTTTATTAAACAGGTAGTTTTCTGTGGCAACTTCACCGAACTGATCCGGAATTCCGAGACGTTTTACTTTGACCGGATATTTTTCGCTCAGCACTTCGCAGACTGCGCCGCCGAGACCGCCAATGATGCTCTGATTTTCCACAGTGACCACGCCGCCGGTTTTCTGCGCGGACGCAAGCAGTGTTTTTTCATCGAACGGTTTGACGGACGGATAATGCAGCACTTCAACGCTGACACCGCCGGCTTTCAGTTCATCGGCAACATTCACCGCAAACTGAGTCATATAGCCGGTGGTCACCAGCGTGACATCGCTGCCTTCGCGCAGCGTCACTGCTTTGTCGGGATTGAATTCATAGGCTTCATCGAAAACCTGCCCAACCTGCGTACGCACAAGCTGCATATACGTCGGCTGTTTAGACGCCGCCATGTGGAACATCATGGAGCGCAGCTCATACGGATCGGCCGGGCTGTAGACGTGAAAGTTCGGCATTACGCGCATTATGGCGAGATCCTGAAAATCCATGTGGGTGCCGCCGTTCGGCCCCTGAGTGATTCCAGGCGCAGTACCGACAATTTTTACATTCGTGTTGGCATACGCAACGCTCAGGTAAATCTGATCATACACGCGGCGCGTTGCAAAACATGAGAAACTGGCACAGAACGGAATTTTACCTTCAATCGCCAAACCGGCGCCCATGCCAATCATGTTCGCTTCCGCCACGCCGGCGTTTATAAAACGCGCCGGATTCGCTTCGGCCACCGACGGATTGGTTCCGGATGCTTTACTCAGGTCCGCCTCCAGACACACCACATCCGGATTGATCACCATCAGTTCATTCAACACTTCGCCGTATACGACACGCATCTCTTTTTTACTTAAATCGCTCATTCATTTTCTCCGTAAATTCGTTTCGTTTAGTAAGGCAGCTTTACATCCTGCACCGCAAAAGCCTTTAGGTATTTTTCGTGCGATGCCTGGTCCGGCACTTTAATGTTATGGCTTCCGGCGGTGTTTTCAATGCAGCAGCACCCCTTGGCTTTACAGGTATGCGCGATAATCATCACCGGTTTGCCTTCAATTTTTCTGGCTTTTTCAAACGTTTTAAACAGATCGTCCCAGTCGTGGCCGTCCGTTTCAAACACTTCCCAGTTGAATGCCTTCCACTTATCAGCCAGCGGTTCAAGCGACAGTATCTCATCCGTTGCACCGTCAATCTGGAGTTTATTGTAGTCGGTCAGCGCAATCAGGTTATCCAGTTTATGATGTCCGGCGTACATGGCGGCTTCCCAGTTTTGACCTTCATTGGTTTCGCCGTCACCGATGATGCAATACACCGTGTGATCCTGTTTGCTACCCTTCGCCGCTTGCGCCATACCGCAGGCCACAGAAAGCCCCTGCCCGAGTGAGCCGGTCGTGGCATCAATGCCCGGCACGGTACGGGCGTCGGCATGACTCGGCAGTTTTGTACCGTCAGCGTTCAGCGTGCTCAGCCAGGCTTTCGGGAAAAAGCCTTTCTCGGCGAGTGCCATATAAAGCGCCGGCGCCGCGTGACCCTTGGACAGCACCAGGCGGTCGCGCCCTTCCCATGCCGGATTTTCCGGATCCACCTGCATCACACGAAAATAAAGTGTGTGCAGCACCTCAATTAGACTCAATGCCCCGCCGACATGTCCTGAACCTGCACGGCAAATCATGTCTGTTACAATATAACGCCACTCAGCAGCCATTCGGTCTGCGCTCTCTTTTGTCCATTTTCCTTCGTTCACTATTCCACTCCTCCATGCTGCTCAAGGCAGCGTTGATTACAATCATCCATCTGTTCCACCCGATTCTGTGGACTCAGTACGCCATACAGCATGGCCACTCCGGCAAGGAACAATACTCCGTATACCGCAAGCCGAAACAGCCGTTCATTAACACGATGGTGCAGCCAATCGCCAATCAATGTTCCGGCAATCAAAAACGGAAGCGAGATTCCAATAATTTTAAAAACCGCCGGACTCCATACGTCTCCGGCAGCCGTCCACTTAATCATTAAAATTGTATTCAGGATAGTCCACAGCATGCACAATGTAACGCGGAAGAGCGATTTATCCGGCAGCGCCCGGCCGGCATAAATAACTACGAATGGACCGCCGGAACCAAATGCACCATGAATAATTCCCCCGGACACCAAAACCAGTTTCATCCAGATTGAACGGCAATCCTGCCCCGCTGCAACCGCATATCCTGTATGCAGCGTTTTAATAAATCCTCGAACTCCAACGCCGATCATAAAAAATCCGAGCAGCATTTTCAACGCAGACTCCGGCAGGTAACCAAAAAGAATCATGCCTACCGGAAGCCCGATTCCGGCATATACTGCAATAAACGCAAATTGTTTCCACTGAATATGTTTACGAGATGTGAGAACAATATAGGTTGAAAGAAGCCATGCCAGAACCACAAGCACCGGAACCGCGGTCTCCAACCCTAACAGCATGACGGCGAACGGCAGCGCCAACACTGTGCAGCCAAAGCCGGTGATGCCTTCCAGCAGGTGCGTTATTAAAACGATCACCCCAAAAATTAAAATGGCGGTTAACGGGTCCATTATTTTGCAAGATCCGTATACATTTGATATAGATGCTCTGCTGTAATTTCAACCGGATTATTATTCATCAGCGGATGAAAACTTTCCTTGACCAGCACATCAATCTCATCCTTCGAAATGCCGACCGCGTGTAACGAACAAGGTAATCCGCCATCCGCTTTTAACGTGCGAATCGCCTGTGCCATCGCGTCAATCGAATCAAACCCGCAATAAGCGGCAAATGCCTCCATCCGCCCGTTCATTGCCGGCGCATTCAATTTCAATGCAAATTCCAGCGTAAATGCACAGGCTGCTCCATGTGACATATGGTAGCGGTTCGAAAGCGGAAATGAACATGCATGCACCATTGCATTTTTTGGAAGCTGAAACGCCATTCCGGCGAGTACAGCGGCATAACTCATCGCCTCACGGGCTTCTCTATCAGAGGGGTTCGCATACACTTTTGGCAAATTAATAAAAATCAGCCGCGCGGCTTCCTGCGCCATCAAATCACACAATGGCTGATGATTTTTAGACCAATAACCCTCCATCGCATGAGAAAGTGCGTCCAGTCCGGTTGCTGCGGTAATCGACTTCGGTAACGACCATGTCAGTGTCGGGTCAATCACCGCTGCAACCGGATAAAAGAAATCAGAAGCAATCGGCCCTTTTACCCCCTTTTCCGTATCATCCAAAACCGCAAACGGTGTCACTTCAGATCCTGTGCCGGCGGTCGTGGGAATGGTGATCAGAGGAATCCCTGCAATGTCAAATTTCATGCCGCCGGTGTGAAACGAGCGGATACTCGGCTCGGTCGTTTGTGCCAGACAGCAAGCCGCTTTCGCGCAATCCATCACGCTTCCGCCGCCCACGGCAATCACCGCATCCGCCTTAATCTCCCGCAGCACCGCAGCCAGTGAATCTACATTCGCAACCGTCGGGTTCGGGTTCACCTCTGAGAAAACTGCAACCGGATTCAGCTTCTGCTCGATCTCCTTTAGAAAATCAAACTGACGCAGCCCCGTGTCTGTAACCAGCACAGTCCGCCCCGTAGCGTACGTATAAAGCTTTTCCAGCGAACCGCTTCCAAAATGAATCGTCACCGGCATTTTAAATAACCACTGGCTCATGACCACACCTCATCTGCTTATTTATTTCGATATAAAAATATTTATCTAAAAATAAGTCAATAGCATTCTATTTAAAAAACCGGCCGGTCTGTTTTTACCGCAACGGATGTTAATCGTTTAATAAAAAAAGCGCTCTTCAACAGCGGTTCAAAAAGCTATTCTTTACACGTCTATTAATTGGAAATGCGTCGCAGGGAAGAATGTTTATGCTAGGCAGTTTACTCCAGTACAGTGTTATCTTCGCTTGGCAGTTTTTTATGACCGGTCCCGGTGCATACAGCGACCTGCTGGAGCGGCATCGGGCGGCAGTACAAATTCTTCCGCTTGCCTGTGATACCGTTCAGAGCGCGATAATTAATCCAGTCGAGGATGCGCGCGTGGGGGATATCGACCAGGACGGAAACGGCGATGGTGTCTGGAATCAATCTGATCAATTTATCACCACGGGGGATGCTGCCGGTAATCAGAACCTTTCGACCGCAGTGTTTATTTTTAAACTGCCTGCACCGTCTGCCGGTAAAAGTATTGATAATGCCCGTGTGTCATGGTTTTTGCACGATGTAAGAGGCGCTCCGCCGAATCTGCAGGTCGACGTTTTTTTTAAGACCACCAACGTTGTAGAAAAAACCGATTACGAAGCCCCCGCGATCCTTTCTTTGCAGAATTTCCTGATGCCCACCACAACTAAACAGACAACATATATATGGGAAAATGATGCAGATCTGGTTTCAGCTTTGAATACCGCCTGCGCCGCCGGTGTGGAATATGTGGCTTTCCGCCTGCGTCTGCAGGGTTGGACGGCAGGTAACGGCAATGGCATTGTTGACGGATATACGGTTGCAACTGTTGATAACACAGACGTCGCACGCCGGCCGGCATTAGTTACTCAGCAAATGCCTCCGGAATTTTTATACGGAATATATGCTTATCCGGCCCGTTACAAATCCGAGGGCGTTAACTGGCCAGGGCTTATTGGTAGAGAGGCCGCACATCTAACCACCCTCTTCCCGGATATCGAGGAAATTGACGGCATGATGCTGATCATTTACTGGTCGTTGATTGAGCCGGAACCGGGTGTTTACCGCTGGGAAATCATCGATGAGGTGATTGACTACTGGAAGGAACGCGGTAAATCTGTGGCGATCTGCATTGCACCGTGGGCAATTCCGGTGGCGTTCAGCGATGCGTGGGGCGGCATTCAGGATGCGTTTCCCGTCTGGGCGCGTGCAGATGTTAAACATTATAATTCAGAACACATAACCATGGGGAATTTATATACAAACACCCCTAAACCGCTCAAGATTCCGCTGTTTCTGGATGCGAAATATCAGGAATATCTCACACGCTTAATCACGGAATTCGGAAAACGGTATGATGGAAATCCTGCAATTTCATTTGTTCGTATCGGAATCGGCCATATTGGAGAGGAAGTTTTCCCTGTGACGTCTGCGGGCAGAAGCAGCTTGTACTGGACACAAGAAATCTTTGATGCAGCCGCCGACGACGGAGCGACCGTAGAAACATGGTATGACTATTGTCTCTGGCTGTCTGAACAGTACAGGCTGGCGTTTAAAACAACGCCGCTCAGCATCAACATGATTCTGGCCGGCTATTTGTACAAAAAAGAGACCGGTGAATATATGCAGGCGAACCGGCTCCTGAATTATTGTTTAATCCATCGCATTATGATGGGAAATAACGGACTGAGCGATGTCACCCTCTCTGACATTGAAAATATGGAGCAGTCGCCCCGAGCCACCTACTGGCTGCTGAAACAATACAGCGATGCCGGCTTTCCGGTGGAAACTGAGATGAAATCGCCGCCGCAAACAGAAGGGGGAACCGATGCCGACTCCATGCTGCAGGCGGTGAGGCTGGTAAAGCCGCGCTATATCAATCTGTTCGGCCCGCACATCGGTGTGATCAAAGCCTACCGGGATCCGGAATACCGGAACACATCGGTGGACTGGAAAGTTTTTGAACAGGTACTGAACAACCGCGGTGAGGATCCGGAAGCAATTGCGGAACGTTTTTCTGAAATGGTAACAACACTTCAGCAGTACAAGGTAAAATAAACAGAACAACCAAAGGAGAGATCCATGAAGCAAGGAATCATACTGGCGATCGCGGCATTCATCACCGCCGGTTCACTGGCGGCAAAAGATATCCGCATTAATTCCTTCGCACACGCGCGGCTGGCAGACCTTGCTCCGCAGGACGGCAGAGCGGAAGGAAAACCATTGGACACCGAAGCCATGCATGTGAATATCGGCGACAATGAGGCGAATAATCTGTCGGCAGCGGCTTTTATTATGGAACTGCCTGATTTGCCGGAGAAAGCCGCACTGCTGAACGCAGAAATGGCCTGGCGCCTGCATGCAGTCAACGGCCGACCGCCAAATGTACAGCTTGATGTGTTCTTTAAAAACACCGGATCCATAACGGCTGCGGATTATGCGACCCCGGCGGTTTTCACGGCCAACCGCGTCATGACCGCCGAAACACCGCCGGGATTCGTCCGGGTTTCTAACGACGACATGCTGTCCGTCCTTCAGAAAAACTACAGTAGCAGCACTCCGGAATTTAAATTTATTGTATTTCGTTTGCGCTGGACGGGAGGAGAAAAATTCCCGCTCAGCGATAAAAACGGACACCGGGATGATTACACTGTTATAACTCAAAATCATGGCAATAGAGCATGGCGCCCTGAACTGAAATTAACAGTGACAGACTAATAACGGAGGAACGGAATGGGAGAGACAGCAGAGAAAATGACCAGGAAAAAATTAATAGATACAAAGTGAACCTCCCCGTGGCAAGCCACGGGATATTCTGCGACAGATTTCGATAAAAAATAAGGAGAAAATATGAAATATATAAAAAGTATATTAGCGATATTCACTGTTTGCGGCCTCGCACAGGCTACGGTTATGACCAGCAATCCGGTTGACGATGCGCGTGTACCAAATCTGTCGGGAAACCCGGATGGGCCTGGCACTGGTATTGCTGATCGGGATTCTCAAAATATTGTTGTGGGAGATGCTGCCAACAACTGGAACATCTCTAAAGGGATCTATATCTATGAGCTACCGCCAATCACAGCCGGTGACACCATCAGCAAGATCAACGCCGAATGGTTTTATAATGATATCGTGGGTACTCCTCCGAATCTGAAAGTAGATATATTCTTTAAGAATACAGGTTCAGTGGTTGCAGCCGATTACCAGGCCGCCGCACTTCTTTCCATGGATAATTTCCTGACTCCCGAATCAGCTGCTGGAACACGGTATGCCTGGGATGATGACGCACTGATTGCACTCTTTAATAATGCCTATGACAAAGGCGATAAGTATGTTGTTTTCCGTCTGAGCCTGCAGGACTGGGGGATTGGCAATGAGGACTCCAAGGTTGATGGATATAGAATCGGCGCCAAAGAACATCAGCAAGGAGCAAGACACTGGCCGACGCTGACGATTACGACCATTCCTGAACCGGGTTCAGTGCGTCTGCTGATGCTGGGAATATTTGGAACTTTCGGCACCCGCTAGTTTCGTTAAATGATGCTGAAATAGAGTCAAAACAACACCTGGTCTTGACCCATGAAAACAGCAGCTCCGCGAATCGGGACTGCTGTTTTTTTATAATAATTAATTTTACCGCAGGTCGCCAAGGGAATTTTCCGGCGCGTTTTTTTATCCGCAGATGAACGCCGATTATGCAGATACAAAACTGGAGGGACGCAGGCTCTGCGTCTGGAGGTCGCGTTCCACCGTTTAACTATCCGTTTATATCTGTGACATCCGCGGTTAAATTAGTGTTGTTACAGGTCTGCGGATAAAATGTTCCGTGTTTCGTTTTTTTCCTCTGCGGCTTTGCGCGGGAAAACCCGGCGCGCAACGAGATCTCAGCGCTGGTTGGAGCCGTACCGTTCAATCGCAACAGCAGCACGTTCAGAGGACACCGGCACATCTATGGCCGGGCGCAAACGACTGCGTGCGTGTCTGTAATGGCGGCAGTGAGTGCGAGCCGGAGCAATCCGCACTTGAAAGCGTTTTATACCCGTCTGGTAACTGAGAATCACCGCCCGAAAAAATCACCTTAACCGCCGTGATGAGAAAACTGCTGATCGCCGCGAACTCGGCGGTTAAAAATCCCAATTTTTTAGTTGCCTCATAACACTGTTGCCTGGCGGTTAAAAATCCGTGTCTAAAAAAGTGTAGCATTTATGACCGGTTTTTACCGTTGGCTCTTTGTCGCAGAAGTTCATAATACATAATATGCAGAGTTTATAGGCAATGGACGGGTAACATAAACAAGGAGGTATATGATGAAAAAACTAAGACCGGGATTGGCCGCGGGACTGCTTTTTGCCGCGGGTGTATGGGCGGATACAACCTGGATTGGTGGTCTCAATAAGCAGCTTACAAATTCCGCCTACTGGACGCGCGGTCAGCTGCCGGTCGACGGTGTAATGGGACAAATCGGGCGCGATGGACATATAAGTATTTACTCAAGATTCCCGGGCTGGACGGTGACTCAAACCGGCGGCATGCTGTTAAATAATTCAAATGCGATCACGCTGAACGGCGGGGTGAAGTGGTTTCTGCAGGGCGGCAGTCTTGTCAGCCCGAAAAATCATATCCGCATCGGTTTCATGGAGGCCGGCGCTGTAACCGGCGCGGAGATGACCATGACCGGCGGAATGCTGGAGGGCGGGCGGCAGCTGCAGGTCACAGAGGGATGTTTTGTACAAGGCGGCGGCACTCTGAAGTTCGGACAAAGCGCGGTAATGATCAATGGATCCACAGTGGACGTTTCCGGCGGAACGGGAGCGTTTAACACCATCGGAACCGAATCCACCAACGGTATGACGCTGGCCGGCTCCGGCACGCTGGTCACATTTTCCGGCGGCGCCTGGACGGTTAAGGGCAATCTGCAGTTCGGCACCAATCTGAGAAGCGTTGCCATGCGGTTTGCCGCCGGAAACGGTGAGCTGACAGCGGATTCGATCTCTTTTTTAAGCGGCGGATATATTGATTTCACAGAGGGCTCCGGCGGCAAACTGACGATTAAAAGCTGCAAAGCCGCTGATTTTGAAAAATTGTGGAGCCGGGGAAAGATCTGGGTTAACGGCGCCGTGCCGCGCGGGAGTTTTTCAGACCTGTTCGCGGTGGAAGGAAATACGCTGCGGTTAAAATAAGCAATTTAGCCAATAAAAAAGGCGGGGTGCGTCCGGTGCGCCCTGCCCTTTATTATTCAGCCGGACTATACTGAAAAAGCACAAAGAAAGGTATCATGAACTGTCTGTTGAGTATTGTATTTGCATTGATATGTGCTGTAAGCGCATTGGCGGAAGTTAAAGTTCTTGTGGCCGGCGACTCCACGGTCTGGAATAAAGCGCCGAAATACGGCTGGGGCGATTGTATCGAACCGCATTTTAAAAAAGGCATTAAAGTTACAAATCTTGCCATCGGCGGCAGAAGTTCAAAGTCGTTCATTACCGAAGGCCGCTGGGACGATCTGATCAGCCGCGTTGTCCCCGGCGATGTGGTCTTTGTTCAGTTCGGGCATAATGATCAGAAAATTCTGGTCGGTTACGAAATCGGCACGCATCCTGATGGCGAATATAAAGATAACCTGCGCCGGTTTGCGGACGAGGTCGCCGCCAAAAAAGGCCGGCTGGTTTTTGTTACACCGCCGCGCCGCCTGACCTATAAAAGCAGTGAACCGACTGTACTGCGCACCGATCTTCAGGTGTATTGCGATGCCATGAAAGAAGTCGCTGCCGAAAAGAAGCGTCCGGTTGTTGATCTCTACGCGCTGACCGGCGAAGGGATTCAAGCAATGGGTGAAGAAAAAGCCTGGGTGCTTTTTGATACCGGCGACCGCTCTCACTTTTCCAAAACCGGCGCGGAGTGGGTGGCAAAATTAATTATGGACACCGTGCGCGCCGAAAATATGCTGCCGGCGGAACTGCTAAAATAAACGCGCCGGAAAATCGCATATAATTTTGTAACAATCATTGCGGCCGGATTTATACTGCGCCGGTCACATAAATTCAATCTGGAGAAAAAGATGAAAAAAATTGGAATCGGCTTTGTGGGTGCGGGCTGGATGGGTTCGGTGCAGCTGCGCCGTCTGACGGAACGCGACGATGTGGAGGTGCTGGCGCTGCTGGAGAAGAACCGTGAGCGCGGCCTGGAGGTTTTAAAGGAGCTGAATCTGCCGGCGGAACTGCTGACGGAGGAGTATGAAACGATTGTAAATAATCCGGCAGTCGACGCGGTGTGGCTGGTGAGTCCAAACGGTTTTCACGGCCCGCAGGCGATTGCGGCGATGAAAGCCGGCAAGCATGTATTCTGCGAAAAACCGGCGGCGACGGCCTATGCCGATTTCTGCGAAGAGATTGAGCTTGAAAAAGCCAATCCGGCGCTGATTACCTTCGTCGATTATATTCTCTATTTCGATACGCTCGAAGAGCAGATCCGCCGCCGCGTGGAGGAGAATGAGTTCGGCCAGATCACCCAGCTTCAGATCAACTACCGCCATCCGGTAAATATCCAGGGCGACAAGGTGTGGAAACTGAAAAAAGAGATTATGGGCGATGCCATCAGCATGGGGATTAATCACTCCATCTCCATGATCGTGCATAC
>Ga0265293_10006336_pt1 | contig 19038 bp, 11 predicted proteins | sample Munlanlewell138R_FD_192505 | JGI IMG/M metagenome (GOLD analysis project Ga0265293, IMG submission 192505) | Leachate microbial communities from a municipal landfill in Southern Ontario, Canada - Leachate well 138R | ecosystem: Engineered > Solid waste > Landfill > Unclassified | place: Canada... | reverse complement strand
AAGCAGGGCGAAGCGCGGGTCCTGATTCGGGGCGACGCGGCGGCCGCGGACATCGCCCAGGACGTTTCCCGGCTGCTGTAAAGGCAGCCCGTCCGGCTCAGGCCGTATCGGGCAAAGACTCGTATTGGCGCTCTCCGGTCTCGAATTGCCGCCAGACCTCCCATGCCCGCATGCGCTGCTTGGCGACGCGCTCTATGGCCTCGCGCAAAACGGCATCCTGATCGAGCAGCGTGTCGAAATCGCTGCTCGACAGCATCAACAGGCGGCTATAGCCCAGCGACGTCGCCTTGACCAGAAAAGGCTTCTTGAACAGCAAGGCCGTCTCGCCGAACATTTCGCCCGTGCCCAATTCCATGGTCGTGCCGTCGGGCAGGTCGATCACCACCGCGCCCGAGGCGACGAAATACATGACCTGGCTGCGCCCGGTCTGCAAGCGTATCTCCTGGTCCGGCACGGCCAGGCGCGGCTTGAGCATGGTGGACATGCGCCGCAGGCTTTCCTGCGACGCGCTTTGGAACAAGGGCACGCGCTGTATCAGCTCCGTCGCGCCCATCGCCATGTCCAGGAGAGGACGCTGCTCGATATAGCCCCAGCGCAGTTCGACCTGCTTGATCAGGTCGGCGTACATCTCGCTGGAAATCAGGGAATGCGAAAGCATGTCACGATAGCGCAGGCGCTCCGCCGATTTCGCCATGCGGCCCAGATAGGATTCCTGCAGCCATAGCCCGAAAGAAGGGTACTGCAAGCTCAGGGCGTGCAAGGCCTTGTTCAATAGATCCAGGCGATGCTGGTGCGCCTCGATCACAGTCTGCGTGGCCTCGTCGCCCAGCAAGGGCCGGATCTCGGTCTCGGCGAAACGGATCAGGGCCTGGGCCACCTCGCGCTTGCAGATCACGTTCGTGAAGCGCTTGATCAGTTCCTGCGCCAGCCAGCCCTGGAATCCGAACAGCGCATGCACGCGCAACGCCCACCGGAAGCCGGCCGAGTAGCGCAGGTCGGCCGCGATGGCGGAATAAAAGCCATGCAGGCCGCCATTGCGCACCGCGTCGCTCATGCGCTCGGCGCGCGCCAGCAGGGATTCGGCGGCGCGCCAGTCCACCAATTGCGCTTTCAGCGTCTCGAAGAACAATTCTTCTTCACGTGCCGCCAGCATGGCCAGTCCGACCGACACTTTCTCGTCCTGGCTCAGTCTATGGATCTCGCCGCTGTCCACGCCGGCCTGGGCCGTATCGAACACCGTCATGACACGTTCGCGCACCGTGTCTGCGATATGCTCCCTGAGGGCAATGTTCTCGGTTTTCTCCCGTATGTCCTCCAGCGCGACGACCAGCGCCTGGTTGCGCAAGGTGCGCTCCCTGGCGCTGAGCTGGTCCAGATGCAGATACCGTATCAGCGGCCGCAAGGTTATGCCGTTGACGAACAGCGTCAGCAACACGAAGCCCGTCGTGGCCACCGCGATGAACTGCCGGTCCGCGAGGGGAACGTTGTGCTGCTCGGTCACCGCCAGCGCCAAGGCCAGCGACACCGCGCCCCGCAAGCCGCCCCAGAGCATCACGGTCCGGTACGAGCGGCTGAATTTGGCGCCGAACCGGGTCAGGCCCAGCAGCGGCAACATGCCGAACACCATGAACGCGCGCGCCGCCAGCGTCACCATGAACAGCAACAGGATCAAGCCCACCTGCGCCCATGTGATCTCCGCCATCATGCGGGGAATCAGCATGGCCGCGAAGACGAAGATGAGCGAGGTCGCCCAAAAACCGAACTGGGACCATGCGCTGGACAGCTGTTCGAAAGTAGTCGGCGACATGCGCGTGCGGCCGGTGGAACCGACCACCAAGCCGGCGATCACGGTCGCCACCACCCCCGATACGCCGACGTAATGCTCGGATACGTAGAACGTCAGATAGGCCAAGGCGACCGTCATGGTGATTTCCGCGGTGGGCCAGCCGCGCAGCCAGATGAACAGCCACGTGGCGGCGCGCCCCATCAGATAGCCCATGAGCGCGCCGCCCAGGAAACTGTATACGAAGCTGGAAAAAACCTGCTCGACCGACAGCTCTCCGCCCTGGTAGAGCATTGTCAGCAACACGGTGTACAGCGCGATGGACGCAGCGTCATTGAACAAGGACTCGCCTTCGACCAGCGTGGCCAGGCGCTTGGGCGCGCCCACTTCCCGGAAAATACCCACCACCGCGACCGGATCGGTCGTCGCGACGATCGCGCCCAGCATCAAGCACACCACCAGGCCGTAGCCGGATACCGCGCCGAGGGAGAATCCCACGGCGACCGTGCACACCACCACCGCCACGATCGCCATCATCAGGATGGGTCCGATATCGTCGAGCAGGCGCCTGACGTTCATGGCCAAGGCCGTTTCGAACAGCAATACGGGAAGAAAAACGAACAGGAAGGCCTCGGAGGACACCTCGAAATTGACCAGCGAGTCCAGAAAGTCCGACAAGACCAGCGGCGCCCAGCTGTGGACATGTATGACCAGGCCCAGCAGTATCCCGACGATCGCCAGCAGCACCGAATACGGCAACCTCAGGCGGCCCGCCAGCGCGGGCATGAACGACACCAGGGCCAGCAATCCGGCCAAGCCAAATACGATGTGTCCTACTTGCATGATATTCCTTGAGGCGGCCGGCTGGCCGGATAGGGCCGATCGGGGTCGGGCCCGTCCAGGCCGGACCCATCCGGGCGGGATCGAGCCATCCCATTGTCCGTCGGGCGGAAGAAGACGTCGACGCAGCCTCGACGCCACCCTCTTCCTTTGCCGGATAGGATACGCTTTTTTGCTTCCATTCAACTTTACGTTTACGTAAACGTAATATAGAATTCCTGAATCAAATGCGCGCCTTATGTTGCACTGCAACGTCAGGGCATGCACAATACCACGACGACGCGCGGCCGCCTTGCAAGCGGGCGGCCTGAGCCCAAAAGGCGGGTCGCCGGCGACATTGGCGCACGCTCATACAACCAGGAGACGACGATGAACCTACCCGGCCTGAATTTCGATCTTGGCAGCGATCTGGATATGCTGCGCGATGCCGTGCGCGATTTCGCCGCGGCGGAGATCGCGCCGCGCGCCGCCGAGGTCGACCGCAGCGATACGTTTCCCGCGGACCTATGGCGCAAGTTCGGCGAGCTGGGCGTACTGGGCATGACGATCTCGGAGGAATACGGCGGGACCGACATGGGTTACCTGGCCCATATGGTGGCCATGGAGGAAATTTCCCGCGCCAGCGCCTCCGTGGGTTTGTCCTACGGCGCGCATTCCAATCTGTGCGTCAATCAGATACACCGCAACGGCACGGCGGCGCAAAAACAGAAATACCTGCCCAAGCTGGTTTCGGGCGAGCACGTCGGCGCCCTGGCCATGAGCGAACCGGGCGCGGGGTCGGACGTGGTCAGCATGAAGCTGCGCGCCGACAAGAAGGGCGACCGCTACGTCCTCAACGGCAACAAGATGTGGATCACCAACGGACCCGACGCCGACACCCTGGTGGTGTATGCCAAAACCGACCCCCAGGCGCATCAGCGCGGCATCACGGCCTTCATCGTCGAGAAAAGCTTCGAAGGCTTCTCGGTCGCCCAGAAGCTGGACAAGCTCGGCATGCGCGGCAGCCATACGGGCGAGCTGGTCTTCCAGGACTGCGAAGTCCCCGAAGAGAATATCCTCGGCGAGCTCAACGGCGGCGTCAAGGTGTTGATGAGCGGCCTGGACTACGAACGCGCCGTCTTGGCCGCCGGCCCCCTGGGCATCATGCAGGCTGTGATGGACATCGTGGTGCCCTATATTCACGACCGCAAGCAATTCGGCCAGTCCATCGGCGAATTCCAGCTGATCCAGGGCAAGGTCGCCGATCTTTACACGACCTTGCAGGCCAGCCGGGCCTTCTGCTATGCCGTGGGCAAGAATCTCGACAAACTCGGCGCCGGCCACGCGCGCGAAGTGCGCAAGGACTGCGCGGCCCTCATTCTGTATTGCGCCGAAAAAGCCACCTGGATGGCGGGCGAAGGCATACAGATACTGGGCGGCAACGGCTACATCAACGAATACCCCACCGGACGGCTCTGGCGCGATGCCAAGCTTTATGAAATCGGCGCGGGAACCAGCGAAATCCGGCGCATGCTGATCGGCCGGGAACTCTTCAACGAAACCCGATAAGCGGGCCTTCCGCCCTCGCCTGTTCTCATCCAGGACCCCGGACCCATGCTACACGACGGCGACCACCAGCATATCGAGCCCGCGCACAAGCCGGGCCTGACGCCGCGCGCGGTGGCCCAAGCCATACTGGACGGTTTCAATCGCCACTACGCCTTGTTCCGCTACGGCGCGCAGCGCGCGAAGGCACTGTTCGAATCGGGCGACTGGCGCAGCATCCAGCAGTTGTCGCGCGAGCGCATCGAATACTACGACATGCGCGTTCATGAATGCGCGAACACGCTCAGCAACGCGCTGCGGGGCAGCGACGCGCGGCCCGACAAGGACGCCGTCGAACAAACCCTTTCCGACGCACAGCAAGCCTACTGGCAGGAGGTCAAGACGCGCTTCGTCGGCCTGCTCAACGGCCATCGCCAGCCGGAGTGCGCGGAAACCTTCTTCAATTCCGTCTCCTGCAGAATCCTGCACCGCAATTATTTCCACAACGACTTCCTGTTCGTGCGGCCGGCCGTCGCCACCGACTACCTGGACAGCAGGCTGCCTTCGTACCGTGTCTACTATCCGGCGCGGGAAGGCATCGAAGCGTCCCTGATCAGGATGCTTGCCGACTTCGGCCTGGCCGCGCCGTACGACGACCTGCCGGCTGACGTACGCAAGTTGGCGCGCAAGGCGGTGCGCTACCTGCGGGAAACCTTGTCCAAGGAAACGGGCAAGCGCATCGCGCCCGATTGCCAGATCCATGTGCTCAATTCCCTGTTCTTTCGCAACAAGGGCGCCTATGCCGTCGGACGCCTGATCAACGAAGGCGCGACGTTTCCCTTCGCCGTCGCGCTACTGCGCACGCCGTCGGGCCAGATCCAGCTGGATGCCTTGCTGCACACCAGTGACGACCTGAGCACGCTGTTCAGCTTCACGCGCGCCTATTTCCTGGTCGACATGGAAACCCCGGCCGCGTACGTGAATTTCCTGAACGCCTTACTGCCGCGCAAGCCCAAGGCCGAGCTCTATACCACCATCGGGCTGCACAAGCAGGGCAAGACCCTGTTCTACCGGGACTTCCTGCATCACCTGGCGCATTCACACGATGCGTTCGACATCGCGCCCGGCATCAAGGGCATGGTCATGACTGTGTTCACGCTGGGTTCGTACCCCTACGTATTCAAGCTGATACGCGACCGCATCGCCAAAGACGGCATGACCCACGCCACGGTGCGCAGCAAATACCAACTGGTCAAGAAACACGACCGTGTCGGACGCATGGCCGACACGTGGGAATATTCTCAAGTCGCATTGCCGCGCGAACGGTTCTCGCCCGCCCTGCTGGACGAGCTGCGCGGGCAGGTGCCCAGCCTCGTCGAGGAAAAGGGCGACGTCATCATCCTGCGCCACGTCTATATAGAACGCCGCATGACGCCCTTGAACATCTATCTGACGCAGGCGTCCGACGCCATGCTGGAAAAGGCCGTGCGCCAGTACGGCGACGCCATCCGCGAACTGAGCGCCGCGAACATCTTTCCCGGCGACATGCTGTTCAAGAACTTCGGCGTCACGCGCCTGGGCCGCGTTGTGTTCTATGATTACGATGAAATCCAGGGCATGACCGAGATGAACTTCCGGCGCATACCCCCGGCTCCCAACGAAGAAGCCGAACTATCCGGCGAGCCGTGGTATCCGATCGGGCGCAATGACGTCTTTCCCGAAGAATTTCAGCTTTTTTTGCTTGGCGACCCGCGTGTGCGCGCTGCGTTTCTGAAGCATCACGCCGACTTGCTCGACCCGGCCTGGTGGCAGGCCTGCCGGGAACGGGTCGCGCAAGGCCGCATCGAAGACATCTTTCCCTACGGCCAAGAAAGGCGGCTGCATTGGAAGCCCGGCACATACGCGGCCAACCGCTCTTCACCCTCTCATTTCACAGGAGCACATCATGTCTGATCCTATCGTTATTGTCTCGGTTGCCCGCACGCCCATGGGCAGCATGCTGGGCGGCCTTTCCGGCTTGGCTGCTCACGAACTGGGTGCCGTCGCCATCAAAGCCGCCGTCGAACGCGCCGGCGTCCCGGCCGACAGCGTCAATGAAGTCATCATGGGCAACGTGCTGCAAGCCGGCCAGGGCCAGGCGCCGGCGCGCCAGGCCGCGATCGGCGCCGGCCTGCCCCTGGGCGTAGGCTGCACGACCATCCACAAAGTGTGCGGCTCGGGCCTCAAGGCGGCGATGTTCGCGCACGACCTGCTGGTCGCGGGCAGCGCCGAAGTCGTCGTCGCGGGCGGACAGGAAAGCATGTCCAACGCCCCCTATCTGCTGCTGCGCGGCCGCCAGGGCTATCGCTACGGCCATTCCACGGTGTATGACCACATGGCGCTGGACGGCCTGGAAGACGCCTATCAGCGCGGCACGGCCATGGGCGTGTTCGCCGAATCGTGCGCCGGCAAATACAGCTTCACGCGCGAACAGCAGGACGAGTTCGCGCTGGAGTCGCTGCGCCGCGCCCGCGCCGCCACCGAAGACGGCAGCTTCAAGTGGGAAATCGCACCCGTGACAATCGCCGGCCGCAAAGGCGACACCGTCATCGATACGGACGAGGCGCCGACCAAGGCCATGCCCGAGAAAATCCCCACACTCAAGCCCGCCTTCAAGAAAGACGGCACCATCACCGCGGCCAACGCTTCGTCGATCTCGGATGGCGCCGCCGCGGTCGTCATGATGCGCGAATCCACCGCCAAGAAGCTCGGCGCCAAGCCGCTGGCCCGCGTCGTCGGCCATTGCCAACACTCGCAAGAGCCTGAGTGGTTCACCACCGCTCCGGTGGGCGCCATCCAGAAACTGCTCGACAAGAACGGTTGGAAAGCCGGGGACGTCGACCTGTACGAAATCAACGAAGCGTTCGCCGTCGTCACCATGGCGGCCATGGCCGATCTGAAGATACCGCACGACAAGGTCAACATCCACGGCGGCGCCACGGCGCTGGGCCACCCCATCGGCGCATCCGGCGCTCGCCTGCTGACGACCCTGGTCGGCGCGCTGCGAAAAACGGGCGGCAAGCGCGGCATCGCATCGCTGTGCATCGGCGGCGGCGAAGCCGTGGCGCTGGCCATCGAGATGGCATAACGACAACGACAAGGAAGGAGACACCATGCCCGCTATCGTATCCAGGATCAATACCCGATCCCAGGATTTCCAGGATAATGCCGCCGCCATGCAGGCGCTCGTCGATGATCTGGTACAGAAACTGTCCACGACGGCGCTAGGCGGCAGCGCGGCGTCTCGGGAAAGGCACGTGTCCAGAGGCAAGCTGCTGCCGCGCGACAGAGTGGAGATGCTGCTGGACCCCGGCTCGCCGTTCCTCGAGCTTTCGCCGCTGGCGGCGCATGGTATCTACGACAACGAAGCGCCCGGGGCGGGGATGATCACCGGCATCGGCCAGATCGCGGGCCGGCAATGCGTCGTCGTCTGCAACGACGCGACGGTCAAAGGGGGAACCTACTATCCCTTGACTGTCAAAAAACACGTGCGCGCGCAGGAAATCGCGCAACAGAACCGGCTGCCGTGCGTTTATTTGGTCGACTCGGGCGGCGCCAACCTGCCCAATCAGGATCAGGTCTTTCCCGACCGGGATCATTTCGGCCGGATTTTCTACAACCAGGCCGTGATGTCCAGCCAAGGCATCGCCCAGATCGCGGTCGTGATGGGTTCGTGCACGGCCGGAGGCGCCTACGTGCCGGCCATGTGCGACGAGTCCATCATCGTCAAGAACCAGGGCACCATTTTCCTGGCCGGCCCGCCCCTGGTAAAAGCGGCCACAGGCGAAATCGTCAGCGCCGAAGAACTGGGCGGGGGCGACGTGCATACACGCCTGTCGGGGGTCGCGGATCACCTGGCCAACAACGATTTGCACGCCCTGCAGCTGGCCCGGCAAGCGGTGGGGCGTCTCAATCGTCCAAAGCCCGCTCCGCTCGAATACCGCCCGGCGCGCGAACCCGCCTATGATCCGCGCGAGTTGAACGGCATCATCCCAAGCGACACGCGCAAGCCCTACGACGTGCGCGAAGTCATAGCCCGCATCGTCGACGGCTCGGAATTCGATGAATTCAAGGCGCGCTTCGGCACGACCCTGGTGACGGGATTTGCGCATCTGCACGGCATGCCGGTCGGCATCGTCGCCAACAACGGCATCCTGTTTTCGGAAGCCGCCCAGAAAGGCGCCCATTTCATCGAGCTTTGCTGCCAGCGCAAGACGCCCCTGGTCTTCTTGCAGAACATCACCGGCTTCATGGTCGGGCGCAAATACGAGAACGAAGGCATCGCCCGTCACGGCGCAAAGATGGTCACCGCCGTATCGACCGCCAATGTGCCGAAATTCACCGTCATCATCGGCGGCTCGTTCGGCGCCGGCAACTATGGCATGTGCGGCCGCGCCTTCAACCCGCGCATGCTGTTCCTGTGGCCCAATGCGCGGATCTCGGTGATGGGCGGCGAGCAGGCCGCGAGCGTGCTGGCCACGGTAAAGCGCGACGGCATCGAGGCCAAGGGCGGCACGTGGAGCGCCGAGGACGAACAGGCGTTCAAAGCCCCCATCCAGGCTCAGTATGAAACGCAGGGCCATCCCTATTACGCCACGGCGCGCATATGGGATGACGGCGTCATCCAGCCCGCCGATACCCGCCGCGTCCTGGCCTTGGGCCTGTCGGCCACCCTCAACGCGCCCATCGAAGATACGCGCTTCGGCGTGTTCCGCATGTAAGCCCCGCAACAAGGATATGCCGCCGTGTTTACTACTTTATTGATCGCCAATCGCGGCGAAATCGCCTGCCGCATCGCCGCCACTGCCCGCCGATTGGGCATCAAGACCGTTGCCGTCCACTCCGATGCCGACGCCCGGGCCCGTCACGTCGCCGCCTGCGACATGGCCGTGCGCATCGGCACCGCCGAACCCCAGTCCAGCTACCTGCTGGCCGAACGCATCCTGGAAGCCGCCAGGCAAACAGGGGCGCAAGCCATACACCCCGGCTACGGCTTCCTGTCCGAAAATGCCGCTTTTGCGCAAGCCTGCGCCGATGCCAGCATCGTTTTCGTCGGCCCCCCTCCTTCGGCCATCGCCGCCATGGGCAGCAAGTCCGCCGCCAAGGCATTGATGGAGAAAGCCGCCGTCCCGCTGGTTCCAGGGTATCACGGCGACAACCAGGACCCCATGTTCCTGCTCGGCCAGGCCGACTCCATCGGCTATCCCGTCCTGATCAAGGCCAGCGCGGGCGGGGGCGGAAAAGGCATGCGCATCGTCGAATCCAGCGCCGATTTCCTGGATGCCCTGGCATCGTGCAAGCGCGAGGCCCGCAGCAGTTTCGGCAGCGACGAAGTGCTGATCGAACGCTATCTGCAAAAGCCCCGTCACATCGAAATACAGGTGTTCGCCGACAGCCACGGCAACGCCGTGCATCTGTTCGAACGCGATTGCTCCGTGCAGCGCCGCCACCAGAAGGTCATCGAAGAAGCGCCCGCGCCCGGCATGACGCCCGAGCGGCGCCGGGCCATGGGCGAAGCCGCCATCGCCGCGGCCCGCGCCGTCGGATACGTCGGCGCGGGCACCGTGGAATTCATCGCCGAGCCCGACGGTCGTTTTTATTTCATGGAAATGAACACGCGGCTGCAGGTCGAGCACCCCGTCACGGAAATGATCACCGGCCTGGACCTCGTCCAATGGCAATTGCAGGTCGCCGCCGGCCACGACCTGCCCGCCACCCAGGACCAGTTGACGATCACGGGCCATGCCATCGAAGCGCGGATCTATGCCGAAAACCCGGACAACGATTTCCTGCCGTCGATCGGCACCCTCGCGACGCTGAATTTTCCCAGCCACGCGGCGTTTGAAAACGGCGACGTGCGCATCGACGGCGGCGTGCGCGCGGGCGACACGATCACCCCCTATTACGACCCGATGATCGCGAAGCTGATCGTGCGCGGCGAGGATCGGGAACAGGCCCGCGCGCGCATGATGCAGGCCCTGGGCGGCATCCAGGCGGTGGGCGTCCAGACCAACGTCGACTTCCTCCAGCGGCTGATGCGCGACGAGGCCTTCGCCGCGGCGGACCTGGACACCGGACTCATCGCGCGCCGGCACGACAGCCTGTTTCCCGAGCACGCCGATACGCCTTTGCCGGCCCGGGCGGCTGCCGTCGCCGCCGATCTGGCGCGCCAGGGCGTGACGCACCCGGGCACCCCGCAAGCCGCTCCCGTCGCCCAGGATCCCTGGCAACACAACGATGCCTGGCGGGTCGGCGGCGTTTACCGGCGCCGCTACGCCCTGCGCGCCGGCAAGCATGAGTACGCCCTGACGCTGCAACGGCGACAAGGACAATGGCTGCTGGGCGACGCCGACGCGCCCCTGCCCTTCTCATGGAGGGCGACGCCGGCGCCGCAGTCCGGCCAGTACGAGCTCCACGTCGTCCTGGGCGACGCGCAGGCCCGCGCCACGGCCGTCCTGCATCAGCAGGCCGTCCATCTGTTCATGGACGGCCAGACCCACGTCCTGAACATCGTGGATGCCTTGGCCGACGCCGCGGGCGACAGCGAAATCCATCAAGGCGGCATGACCGCCCCCATGCCGGGAAAAATCATCGCGATCGCCGTGGCAGTGGGAGACACGGTGCGAAAAGGGGATGCCCTGCTGGTCATGGAAGCCATGAAAATGGAGCACACCATCTACGCTCCGGCCGACGGCTCCGTATCCGAGCTCTTTTACCAAGTGGGCGATCAGGTCGCCGAAGGCCTTGAGCTGATCGCCATCGACGCAGCCGGCTGAGGCGGCCGGGATTCCATTTGCCGATAACGGGGAATAAGCGTAAAGTCATCCCTAACTTTACCGGTTATCCCCCTACCGAATCATATTCTCGACAACCGGAATCGCCTATGTTCGACATACTGGTTTATCTATTCGAAAACTACTACACCCCTCAGGCGTGCCCGGAGGCGGACGTATTGGCGCATAAGCTGGCCGCTGTCGGCTTCGAGCACGAAGACATCAACGACGCCCTGGGCTGGCTGCACGGCCTGGCGCAAACGACGGAACAGTGCGTCCCCCTTTCCCTGCAGCCTCAACGCAACAGCCTGCGTGTCTTCACGGATAGCGAATACCAGATCCTGGGCAAGGAAGCCATCGGATTCATCACGTTCCTGGAAAACTCCGACGTCCTGCCTCCCGCCTTGCGCGAAATCCTGATCGATCGCGCCCTCGCGACCGACGAATCTCCCGTCTCGCTGGGCAAGATCAAGATCATCGCCCTCATGGTGCTCTGGAGCCAGCAAGCCGAAGTCGACCACCTGGTATTCGAGGAACTGCTTACCGACGAGCGCACCCGCCTGTACCACTGATCGGATACGCCAGCGCCACATCCGCATGCCACCCGTTTCAAGACCCTACATCGGCCGGTTTGCGCCCAGCCCGAGCGGGCCGCTGCATGACGGCTCGCTGGTCGCCGCCATGGCCAGCTTCCTGGATGCCCGGGCACATCAGGGCGCCTGGCTGCTCAGGATGGAAGACATCGACACGCCGCGCGTCGTGCCCGGCGCGGACCATGTCATCATGCGGCAGCTGCAAAGCCTGGGCATGCAATGGGACGGCGAACCCGTCTGGCAATCCCTTCGTCTGGACGGCTATCAGGCCGCCTTCGACGCGCTGCGGCGCCAAGGCCTGGTCTATGGCTGTTGCTGCTCGCGGCAGGCGCTGGCGGGCATGCCGGTCTATCCCGGGACCTGCCGGCACGGTCTGCTTCCCGGGCAGACGGCCCGTTCCTGGCGCGTGCGGGTGCCCGAGGGCGTCGTCCGGTTCGTCGACCGCTGGCAAGGCCCGCAGGAGCAGGATCTGCAAAAAGAGGTCGGCGATTTCGTGATCAAGCGCGCCGATGGATTATGGGCCTACCAATTGGCCGTGGTGGTGGACGATGCGCACCAAGGCATCACCGACGTGGTGCGCGGCGTCGATTTGCTGGACTCCACCGCGCGCCAGCTCCAATTGGCGGCCTATCTGGGCTACGGCGCGCCGCGCCACATGCATACGCCGCTGATCCTGGACAAACTGGGGCGCAAGCTGTCCAAGCAGAACCACGCGCCCGCCCTGGACCTGGCGGATCCCCTCGCCACCTTGAACCGCGCCTGGCGGGCCTTGGGCCGGGCTCCGCTGGCGGCATCGACGACCGATGAGTTCTGGGGACGGGCGATCGAAAAATGGGCGTCAATCCAGGGACCGGCCCTTGTCGTCCAGCAAGCGCTTTAGCAAAGCCGTGCCTTTGTCGTCCACCCGGAACTCGCCGAACCGCGCTTGCTCGTAATGCGCCGCCCGGCCCTCGGCAAAAAACCAGGCATCCGTCGGCATGCGCACGCGATCGCCACGAAAACGGAAATACAGAACGATGTCTGAAGAAGACGGCACGTTGCCGTCACGATCAGCCAGCAAGCCCGCCAGGATGTGGCGCCCGTCCTCTTCCTTCAAGACAAGATACCCATGGCCTTGCCGGGTGACGGCCGCCGCCACCGGATCGGTGTCCGAGGCCAGCAAGCGGGCCGCATCATCGGCGACCGCGAAGCGCAAAGCCATGTAATCACCCTGCATCAGCGACCTGGGATCGACGGGGGCCAATTCCAGCACCACGGGTCGTCCGTCGGCCAATATCGTTTCCCGCTGATAAATGCCGACGTTGGCGACGGCCAGCACGGCGATGCCGGCGGCCGCGAGCAACAGCCTTCGCCCCATGGCCACCGGCGAAAGCGCGGTACGCGCGGCCGATACACCGGGTTCGCCGGCCGACTGATCGGGCGCGGATGCGGCGGCCTTTGCCGCGGCGCCCGACCGGACGCGATACCAGCACACGCCGCACAATACCAGCCATAGGCCGGTCGCGCCCAATATCCAGGATTTCTGGATCAAGCTCGAATCCATCTGATAATAGAAGCGTCCCAGATAGATCACCATGCCCAGCACGCCCGCCACGATCAAGCTGCGATGGGACCACGCGTAGCCCAGGATCAGCCACAGCAGGCTCAATGCGATGCCCGGCGCGCCCATCCAGCCCACGCAGGCCAGTCCAAGCGCGATCGGGCCGCCGAGACGATAGACGGTTGCCATGCCCTTCAGGGGGCCGACAAACGCCGCCAGAGCGCACAACGGCAACACCGCGCAGGCCAACCATAGCAAGACCAATTCCGCCTGCCAGGCGGCGTTCTGGAAGTGCAGAGCCAGATCAGGCGCGGGCGCGAACCAGACGCCGAACAGCACAGACGCGATCAAGGCCCACGCCGAGGGCAGGCCGACCCGCGCCGACGGACCGCCGCCTGCCGCGGCCAGCAGGAAAACCGCGGCCAGGGCGGCCAGCCATATGCGCCAATACAACGCGACCACGACCTGCGCCGGCAGTCCATAGCCGTCCATCACGCCGAACAAATCGTAATGGTCCGCCAAATGAGGCCAGGTCAGGGCCAGCAGCGCGGCCAAGCCGGCCAACGCGACCAGCAGGCGCAGGACGAAGGTCCGTCCCAGGGCGTACGCGGCGGCGGACACCACGCCCACGCCCGTCACCGACAGCCAGCGCGGCGGCTCTCCCTCGTGGAACACGACCCCCAGGCAAAACATGAGCATGCCCGCGACCACCAGCGAGGCCGGCAACAAATCCTGGCTCGACTCCCGCGGCAGCGCCCGCGTCCAGGCCAGGCCCAGCGTCATCACCGCCAGGCCTATCCACCAGGCGTCGTCGACTTCGAACTCGAACAGCCAGAAGGTCAAGCCGGCCAGCAACACCGCCCCGATCCACATGACGACCAGCAGGAAGGCGGTGACGAACCAGGGCTGCCCCGCGTGGCGCTCGCCTTCGGGCGCATGGGCCAGCCGCCATTGCCGGGCGAGATGGCGCAAGACGAAGCCCGCCAGCACCATCACGACCAGCACGACGGCCAGCAAGCCTTCGGCCGACTCGACCTGGGTGATCAGGCCAAACGCGACCAGGCCACATGCCGCCAGGCCGGCCAGATACGTCATCGCCGCATCGCGGCGGCCACGGGCGTAGACCGCATACAGCAAGCACGAGATCAGCAGGCCCGGACCGATGATGACCGGCATGCTCGCATTGGTATCGAATGCCGCCAGGGTGGCGACGGCAAGCCAGCCGACTGCGGTCGTCGCGCTGACGCGCGGGCCTGCGCGCCAAACGTCTTTCATATAAGCCTGGCTCAGCTCCCATCCCAGCAGCAGCACGAAATTCAGCGCGACCATGAGCATGGCCGACGATAGCCAGTCATTGCCTCCCCACATGAATATATGCCGCGCATCCAGCATGAAATACAACGCCAGGCCCACGTTCAGGACGGCCGTCAGCAAAAGCCCGATGAACACGCTGCGCACGGCCAGCGCCAGCGGGGCCAGCATGACGGCCCAGACCAGGAAAAGCTCCCAGGCGTCCGCGCCCGTTTGATAGATCTGTCCCATCAGCGCGAACAGGGCGCCCACGATGACGCCGGCCAACCCGCCGGCCACCGCAAATGCCGTAAACTCGATGCCGGACGCCGCCTTGACGCGCCGGGCCGACACGCAGGCGACGATCACTGCCAGCGCGAACAGGGCTTGCGCCCCGCCCAGCTTTTGAAATACCGTTGCATCTGCCCAATTGGCGGCCACCCAGCAGATCAAGGCGCTGCCCAGCAACGCCGAACCCAGCAATAGCGCCATTTTCTCCAGAAAAAAGGCCCAGGTTTGCGCTGCAGGCAGGCTCTTTATATGATGTTCGACTTGCATGGTGCGATTCTCACCTCGTATGATCCGCGCTATTGCTGCTGAAACGCAGTCACTGGAAACACATGACAAAAACGCTCATTATTGCCGAGAAACCCTCGGTTGCTCTGGACATTTCTCGCGCCCTAGGGGGGTTCAAGCGGGAAGGCGATTATTTCGAAAGCGAACACTACGTGCTGGCATCCAGTATCGGACATTTGCTCAGCCTGGTGGCGCCCAATGATCCCGTCAGAGGAAAATGGAGCTTCGCGCACCTGCCCGTGATACCGCCCAAATTCGAACTGGGCCCCACCGACAAGCGCTCCAGTGAACGCCTCAAGCTGCTGGTCAAGCTGCTCAAGCGGAAAGACGTCAGCGCCATCATCAACGCCTGCGACGCGGGCCGCGAGGGCGAGCTGATTTTCCGCTACATCGTACAGTATTCGGGCGTCAAAAAGCCCACCCGCCGCCTGTGGCTGCGGTCCATGACGCAGGCCGCCATACGCGAAGCCTTCGACAACCTGCGCGACGACGAGACGATGAAGCCGCTCGAAGCCGCGGCGCGCTCGCGCGCCGAAGCGGACTGGCTGGTCGGCATCAACGGCACGCGCGCCATGACCGCGTTCAACAGCAAAGACGGCGGTTTTTTCAAGACGCCGGTCGGCCGCGTGCAGACGCCCACCCTGGCCATCGTCGCGGAACGCGAAGAACGCATCCGCAACTTCGTCTCCCGCGACTATTGGGAAGTCCACGCCAGCTTCGTCGCCGCGGCGGGCTTTTACGCCGGACGCTGGTTCGATCCCGACTTCAAGCGTGACGAGCGCGATCCGGAAAAGCGCGATTCGCGCCTGTGGTCCAAAACGGCGGCCCAGTCCATCGTCGCCGCCTGCCGCGACCAGCCGGGCCGCGTCACCGAAGAGTCCAAGCCGACGACGCAGATGTCGCCCGCCCTGTTCGATCTGACCTCGCTGCAGCGCGAGGCGAACTCGCGCTTCGGCTTTTCCGCCAAGACGACCCTGGCACTGGCGCAAACCTTGTACGAACGGCACAAGGCCTTGACCTACCCGCGTACCGATTCGCGCTACCTGCCCGAGGACTACATCGGCACCGTGCAGCAAACCATGCGCACACTGGCCGACGCCGACTCCGGCGCCGCGCCGGGACTGCGAAAATTCGCCGAAACCATCGACAAGCAGAAATGGGTCAAGCCCAACCGCCGCATCTTCGACAATAAAAAGGTCTCGGATCACTTCGCCATCATTCCCACGCTGCAGATTCCCCGCGAGCTGAGCGAGGCCGAGGGCAAGATCTACGACCTGATCGCCAAGCGCTTCCTGGCGGTCTTCTTTCCACCCGCGGAATTCCGCGTCACGACCCGCATCACCGAGGTCTCCGGCCATTATTTCAAAACCGAAGGCAAGGTGCTGGTGTCCCCCGGCTGGCTGGCCATCTACGGACGCGAAGCCCAGGGAGACGACACCAACCTTGTCGCCGTCTCCGACGGCGAAACCGTCAAGACCGACGAAATCGACATCAAGGAATTGGCCACCAAGCCGCCGCCACGCTTCACGGAAGCCACGCTGCTTTCCGCGATGGAAGGTGCGGGCAAACTGGTCGACGACGAGGCGCTGCGCGAAGCCATGTCCGAACGCGGCCTGGGAACGCCGGCCACCCGCGCCGCCATCATCGAAGGCCTGCTCAACGAAACCTACTTGCGGCGCGAAGGCCGGGAACTCGTTCCCAGCGCCAAGGCGCGCCAGCTGATGACCCTGCTTTCGGGCCTGGGCGTCAATGAGCTGACTTCGCCCGAGCTGACGGGGGAATGGGAACATCGTCTCAAGCAGATCGAGCAGCGCGCGCTGGATCGCGACGAATTCATGCGTGAAATCGCCCAAATGACCCAGGTCATCGTCAAGCGCGCCAAAGAATACGAGCGCGACACCGTGCCGGGCGACTACGCCACGCTGGCCACGCCCTGCCCTAAGTGCGGCGGCGTAGTGAAGGAAAACTACCGTCGCTATGCGTGCACCTCATGCGATTTTTCCATCGGCAAGCACCCGGGCGGACGCACGTTTGAAATCGCCGAGGTCGAAGAGCTTCTGGCCAAACGGGAACTGGGCCCCCTGCCCGGCTTCATCAGCAAGATGGGGCGTCCGTTCGCCGCATTGTTGCGCATTACCGACGAATTCAAACTGGAGTTCGATTTCGGCCAGAACGACGACGAAGACGCCGAGCCCGTCGATTTTTCCGGGCACACGCCCTTGGGCGCCTGCCCGAAATGCAGAAGCAACGTCTATGAATACGGCATGAATTATGTGTGCGAGAAATCAGTGGGCCCCGAGAAAACCTGCGACTTCCGTACCGGAAAAATCATACTTCAGCAGGAAATTCCCGCCGCACAGATCGAAAAGCTGCTGAGCGAAGGCAAAACGGACCTGCTGGACGGCTTCGTGTCCAGCCGCACCAACCGGAAATTCAAGGCCTTCCTGGTCAAGCAGCCCAACGGGAAAATAGGCTTCGAATTCGAGCCTCGCCCTGAAAAGCCCGGCAAGAAAACGGCGGCCAAGACGGCTGAGAAAACGGCCGACAAGACAGCGGATGCCGCGCCGGCCAAGAAAGCGGCAAGCAAGAAAACCGCCGTCAAAAAAGCGGCGGCCAAGAAGACGGCAAGCAAGACCGCCGCCAAAAAGACGACGAAAACGGCCGTGAAGAAAGCGACGAAAACGCCGGCGGCCGCCATCGACGACAACGACGACGATCCACCGTTCTGAGACCAAGGCCGCCGTGGCGCGGCCCGACGCCCGGCGTCAACGGCGTCGCGTCGAAGCGGCCACGTCGCGCAAGGCGTCCAGCAGAACCTTGGAAAAATGCGATCGGGGATTGTCCCTGGGCATCAATAAGCCCAGCCTGCGCATGATGGGAGGGTCGCCGAAGGGCACGACGCGTATGGCGTTCGGGAATTCGTTCGCCACTCCGCGGCTGGGCACCACGGATACGCCCAAGCCATTGGCCACCATCGCCACGACCCCGTCCAGCGAATCGATTTCCATCGTCGACTGAACCTGCAGCCCGCAACGCTCGAACTCCTCGTTCACCATCCTGCCCACGCGGGCAAGCCGATTGAATCGCACGTAGGGATTGCGTTCCAGCAACTCCCTGTCCGTCTCGCCGATGGCCATCCTGTGGGCAATGACCACCATGGGCTCGTCGAAGATGGGGCAGAACTCCAGCTCGCTGCGCGCGATTTCCGGCTCCGTGACGACCGCCGCATCCAACTGCCCATGAAACACCGCCATTTCCAGCTCGTGGGTCAAGCCCGTGCTCAGCCTGATGTCGATCCCCAGGCCTTGCTTGTTCAGTTTCTTCAATGCCAACGGCAGCAGGCCGGAGACCGAGGTATGCACGGCGCCCAGTTTCAACACCCCGCCAGCGGCTTCACGCTTCAGCGATTCGCTTAGGCTTTCCCAATGCGAAATCAATACCCTGGCCCTATCGATCAGCTGCCTGCCGCTTTCCGTCAAGACGGGCGGACGGCGGCTGCGATCGAACAGCACCGTTCCCAGCTCTTCTTCCAATAAACGCATCTGCGTGCTGACCGCGGACAGCGACAAGCCCAGAACCTTGCCGGCCTGCGCAAAACTGCCCTGGTCGGCAACGGCAACCAAGGTATATAGCGTCTTTACATCCATCGGGTTCCTTCTATTCACATGGCGCGGCGCGCGCCGCGCCATGTGAATCATAAGCCAAGCAGCCGGCGGGCATTACCCTCCATGACCTTGTCCTTGTTTTCCGCGCGTATGGGCAAGGACTCGAACCATTCCTTGTAGCCCTGCACCGGACAAAAGGGAAACGAGCTGGCATAGAGCATGCGATCGGCCAGGAAGCCGTCGGCGGCGTCGACATAGTCCTTCCAACCCGGCATGCGCGAAAAATACATGTCGGGCGACAAGTACAGGTTCGGCCTCCTGAACGCCACGTGCAGTATTTCCGTCACCCACGGCCAGCCGCCGTGCGCCACCACCACGCTGAGCCGCGGGAAGTCGACCAGGACCCGATCGGTGCGGATGGGGTCCGAATAGCTCAGATCGGGTCCGGCCGTGCCGCCGACCATCAGAATGATGG
>Ga0265293_10006335_pt1 | contig 19041 bp, 17 predicted proteins | sample Munlanlewell138R_FD_192505 | JGI IMG/M metagenome (GOLD analysis project Ga0265293, IMG submission 192505) | Leachate microbial communities from a municipal landfill in Southern Ontario, Canada - Leachate well 138R | ecosystem: Engineered > Solid waste > Landfill > Unclassified | place: Canada... | reverse complement strand
GCAAATTCCATGAGCCCCAATATCAAAGTTGTATTTTTTTATTAAATCAAATGTCCTTCTAGCTTGTCTTGTAGAATAACTTAATCCTTTCCCATTATTAACTGCCACAAAAAAGGTTGAATTAATCTTATTTTGTTTATCAAATTCAAGAAGTTCCTCCATGTTATTCCACACATATTTTTTTAATTTTATTAATATTATTTTATTAGGTCTTCATACAAATTTAAAAGCTTTCTTTCTTCAATATTCCAATTATATTTTTGCTTCACCGCCATTTTGCCATTTTCTCCCATCTCTTTTGCTTTATCGGGGTTTTGAACCAAATATTCTATCGCCTTGGCAATTGTCCGCGGATTATTTGGATCAACGCACAAGCCGCATTGATTTTCTTCAATAATTTTTTTCCACGCTGGAAAATGAGATGCCACCACCGGCAATCCCGCCGCCATATATTCAAACATTTTATTTGGCGACGAATCAATATAGTTGGGTTCCGGTAAAAGGCAAATAAGGCCAATATCTGCCGTGGCAAAATGCTGATATACGGCGCTTAAAGGCAAAAATCCCAAATAATCGATTTTTTTCCAAATAACATTTTTTTTAATTTCACTTTCAAATTCTTTTTCCGAAAAATTACCCGCCAATTTGAATCTAATGGGATAATTGGATAAAAGCAACCCATAGGCTTCAATAATTTCCTTGATTCCCCTTATGCGCGTTAACCCTCCAGCATAGATAATAGTAAATTTTTTTGGATTATTTCGTTGCTTTGATCTACTTGATAATAAATTAAAATATTTTAATTTGGGATAATTGGCTAAATATATTTTTTGCGGCGCAAGAAACTTGTCCGCCACAGCGGGTGTAACCGCAATTACCGCGTCAAAATTTCGCGTGATTTGTTTTTCAATAAAATTAAAAAATATTGATATTGGAAAGCGTAAAAATCGCGGAACCCATTTCTTTGATAAAATTTGCTTCGGAACATCTTCGTGGCTGTCATAAATAATTTTCGCCCGGGTTTTTAGTCTCAACAGCAATGCCCATGGCAAAAATTCCGGATCGTGGAAATGATAAACATCTGTTTTTTGCGCAAGCGCAATTTTATATACTTTTTTTGTAAAAAAGAAGATTCTATAAAAACGATTTTGGGGCTTAGGCAACGCAATAATTTTTACACCATCAACTATTTCATTTTTGTTATGTTGAGCAATTAAAGTAACATCGTAGCCAACGCTAACTAATGTTTTTGCCTGTTTGTGAAAAATTCTGATATCAAAAGCAGAATGAGCTGAAGTCAAAATACAAATTTTCTTATTTTTATTATTTTTCATTTTGCTTTGGTATTAAATATAAAATTATTAAAGATAACAATAAACCATGCGTTATCAAGCAAGTCAGCAACGCACTATTAACAAGAGAAATGGAAGGTATGGCAATTATTGCGACTAACAATATTTTATCTTTATTTTTTGAAAAAATATCTATTAATTTTAAAATCATTGCCAATAAAAATCCCCACAACAAAAAACCAACAAATCCAAAATTCATATAAGCATCGCCATATATTCCATTATTAGCACCCATCTTTGGGTCGTTAAAATAAATTTCTCCAATAAGATGCGGCGGTTTTAGATGATAAGGATAATCTAAAAAATTGCTAAATATATGATGTTGAGAAAGAAAAAGATAACCATTATTCGAAAAAAAATCATAATAAAAAAAAGATATCTGCGCAGGAACCAACAATGTTCTTCTAACAAAAAGAGAGGTTATCCACAAGTCATTTATTAAAAAATAAGAAAAGATCCCTAACAATATTATTCCCGTTAAACCATATGCCATCCATATAAAAGGATTTTTTTGATTTATTATCCACATTAAAATTAAAACAAAAGGCAACGCAAAAAGAAAAGTTTTCAGACCTGTAGCCGAAAAAAGAAATAATTGCAAAATAATAATTAATATTACCAAAAAATATTTTCTTTTTATAATAAACTGCGCAAAGAATACAGGATTAACAACATACGCAAGCCAAGTAAAAAGATACCCGGCAAAAGGAACCCCCGCTTCTATATATTTATATCTGATTTCATACACTTTTGTTAAATCAAAATTCAAAGAAAACCCCAAATATTTATAAATTAAAAAAACTGTTGATGTGCTTAGAAAAAAAAATAATAAATAATAAATTATTTTAGACTGTGTCTTTTTAAAAAAAGGTAAAAAAAATGTAGGAAATTTTAATAACAAAAAAACCAGTAACCAGAACCCGGTTATCGCGTATGTATAAATTCGCGAATAATCCATAAGGGAAAATAAAGTGAGTACCGGCACATAAGACAATAATATCAATAACCACAAAACAATATTAGATAATTTTTTTGACGACTTAGGCAATGCAACAAAGATAGCAAAAAGCAACAAATAAGACTCGAATAATTTAAAAATATCTAAATTTAAAACAAAACCACTATAATCCCACACTCTTGAAATTACAAAATAATATGCCAAGTCCAGAGTGATCTTATAGAAAAGTATTGAAAAAAAAGATTGTATTATGCTCTTCCCTACCTTTAACTTCATTAAAAAATTTATATTAATGCTTCGAATCATTTATAATAAATCTATATTTTTCTGTTTTTTTAACTTGAATTACATCCACATAATCAAATTTGATATTAATTTTACCAACATGATCATAAAATGATTTTTCTATAAATCTTTCGTTTTCTTTTCTGCTATAATTTTCTCCTTGAACAATTTTAATGGTTATAGACATCAAATCCTCTTGAATAATTTGATATTGTTCTATATCAAATCTTCCCATCAAAACCGTAAGGACGGGACTGCCAATAATTATATTATTTAAAGTCAAAGAATCGGTTACTCTACCAATTATTTTTTTTAGAAGTAAAGTTTTTCTGCCACAAGAACACTCCGCATCAGATATAACCCCCAAATCTCCTGTGTCATATCTAATAAATGGCATCGCATAATTATATAGACTTGTAGCCAAAATTTTTCCTTGCCCCTTTATAATTTGCCCGCCCTCGTTATTCGTTATCTCCATAACAGATCTTCCCATGTTTATATGCATTCCGCAATGTCTCTTGCACTCAGAAGCCGAAACTCCACCGTCATTCAAACCATAACCATCAAAAATTCTAGCATTAAAAACTTTTTCTATTGAGTTTCTTTGTTTCTTAAATAATTTTTCCGAAGTGGTAAAAATACCTTTGAGCCGAAAATTAACTTTTAAATTATTATCTTCAATAAATTTAGCAAATAAATAAATGGAAGAAGCATAACCTCTTATAAAAGCTGGCTTCCATTTATTAATATCAAAAAAATATTTAAATAAATTTTTCTCACTCATTTCAAAAGAAGAATAGTGCCTCCAATTAAGAAAACAATCTTGAATTTTTCTTTTTAATTCAGATTTTGCTTCAGGGATCAAAGAAGATCCGGCAATAATAGCAACCTTGTCTCCAAGTTGATAACCGCCATAACTCCAATCGTTATATAACATCGCAGTTCCTTTCTCGTAATCATTTTTAGACATTCTATATTTTAATGGTATTCCAGTTGAGCCACCTGTTGCTCCATTAACATACTCCATCATTTTAATATTTTTAGGAATAAAATCATTCCAGTTATTTTTTATTATTTGTTTATTTAAAATCGGCAATTTTTGCAAATCTTTAATAGTTTGAATGTCACAGGGGCCAATTCCAATCCTATCAAACATTTTTGCATAATAAGGAACATTTTTATAAGAAAAATCTATTAATTTTCTTAATTGTTCTTCTTGTTGATTCTTCAACCAACCATAAGGCTTCCGCTGATTGCTTTGAAAATGATTGTAATAACTAATTACTCTTCGCCTCTTTAGAAAATACGCCGTTTTGAATAAAATTTTATTTAACATTTTTTTGAAAAATAATTTATTTTTTACCGTTCATCAAATAAACTATTAAGGTAAATCATAAAAAATCCTTTTGACACATTCTTTGATTGCAAGTTTTTATTATATTTTACATTTATTCTTAAAAAGTTTTGTTTTTATAAATAGAAATATATATTCTAATAAATACTTTTTGGGCAATTTGCAACAATTTTTAATCAGGAAGATAAACCATTCAATCCTAAGCTGTTTACGATAAGTCTTAATAGATTCTTTGTATTGTTCTTCTGTGAGAATAACGGGCGTCTTATATATTTCTTGAATGCTTTTTTTTGTATTTTTATTTTTTACTAATCTCGGTTGATACTTTTTGCCAATATATACTGGAACAATATCAAATTCTTTTATAAAGTTTTTTGTAAATTTAACTTTAAAAATACAACTTTTTTTTGTTCTCTTGGGATGCATATCCGATATAAAGTTACCAAGACTATACACAATAATTCCATTTTTATATTTTTCAATATTTTGTAGAACATGCGGATGATGGCCTAAGATTATATCAACCCCAGCATCAATCAATTTATGCGCAAGTAAAATTTGTTCTTTTGAGGGATTTTCTACATATTCATCTCCCCAGTGCAAAGAAATTATTAAATAATTTACTTTTCCCCTTATTTTTTTGACATCACTTATAATTTTTTTAAGATTGCCTTGAGAATAAATTACTTCTTCACAAATAGATTGCTCTGGGTGCAAAGAATATCCTAAAAATCCAAATCTGATGTCTTTGATTAGAATTATTTGTGGCTGAAAACTATCAATTCCTATAATTTTAAAATCTTCTTCTTTTAAATTGTTTATAGAATCTAATGCCGCTTCCTTACCATATTCTTGGAGATGATTATTTGCTACGTTTACTATATTGAATCCAGCTTTCTTTAATTGTTTTGTAAATATAGGCAACCCCCTAAGCATTGAATCCCTATATGTGTTTGTTTGGTTTAGGGAAGAAAGAACTGTTTCTATATTTCCAAATATCAGATCTGCTTTTAGAATATTTTTTATATGTTCAAAAATAAAAAAATTTTTTTCAATACACTTCGTACCCCTATTCCTGGATGAAAATCACCCAACATTATATCTCCAACAGCTGTTAATGTTACATGTATTTTTTTCATGCACTTTTTGATTATTTATTCATAATAATTCCAAAAGCAAATCTTAACAAAAAAAACATCGAAATATATAAGAACCCTGAAATTATTATTTGAAAAATAATATTTATGCTTTGTATTAAATCCAAATTAATAAAAACTCCCATAATTAATGTTGCTAATGAAGAAATAATAACAGAATTTATGTTTAATTTTATATTTATTTTTCTTAAAATAATAAAACCAAATAAAAAATAAAAGGCATAGCTCGTTACCGTAGCAATAGCCGCTCCATACAAAGAATATCTTGGAATTAAAAGCAAATTAAGAATAATATTAATTAACGCAGTGATCCCAGTTGCACAAATAATTATTTTTTGACGGCAAGCCGCAATAAGCACAGAATCCACAAACATACTAAATAAGATTGGAATAATCGAGAAAATTAATATTTTAAATGCTAAAATAGATGATAAAAATTCATTACCATAAATAAAAAAAATTATATCATGACTTAATAAGAAACCTCCAACGACGACAGGTAAGGCAAAAAATGTTAGAATATCGAAAAAAGTGCCAATAATCTTCTGAAAAGATTCTTTTTTTTGTTTATAAGCAAAAGAAATTGCCGGATAAAACACTGTTCTAATAATATTCCCAGGTATAACAACTATATTTATTATTTTGTACGCTGCTTGATACCAGCCAACTTCCGTCATCATTTTCAAAAATCCCATCATCACTATATCAATTTGCACATAAACTATTGTAAACACCGTGCTTAAAGCAAGTGGCCAAGACAAGAATAAATATTTCTTAATGATTTTAATATCCAAGACTGGACGAGGCAATACTGATAAATGTTTAGCAATAACAATAACAGTAAAAAATGAAAAAAAAACAGAGAGAAGATACGCAAAAGCTACGAGAGTAATCAATGGATGTAAAAAGATAACCAGGAGACCACCAATAAAGATTATTATGCTTTGTATAATTTCAATCAGGGCCACATATTCCATCCTCTGAAGAGCGCGAAAAATAACGGTAAAAAATAAAACAATAGAATTAAGACAAGTAACAGCCGCAAAAATAATAACTAACGGCTTAACACTTGCATCTTCTAAAAAAAATGAACATGCGGTTATTATAAGAAAAGTAAAAAATCCTAGAAATAATTTTAACCATAGCAACGCTCCTATTTCATTTTTGGCTTCTTGATTTTGGCTTAATTCTCGTATGATAATAAAATGAAGTCCAAGCTCCGAAAAAATCGCGAACAGTCCGGTGAAAGAAATTGCGAATCCCAACAAGCCATAATTTGCAGCACCAAAAAATCTCGCAATAAGAATACCCAATACTATCGTAAGAGTATGAGTTATGATCGTTGAACCAAAAAGCCAAATCGTATTTTTCACAAATACTTGCTTTAATGATTTATTTTTTAATAAAAAACTTCTTATTTTCATTTACCTAATCATAAATCATAAAATATCTTTTCAAAATTCTTATAATTTTTCTTGAAGCATCGCCATCGCCAAAATGTTTTTTTTGTTTTTTCTGGGGATTGAATTTTTTGATTCCATCGCGGATCTTCGCAAAATTCGTACCTACTAATAAATTCCATCCATCATCATGGAGCTCCGGCCACCCTTGGCTTTCAAGTAGCGTAATACACGGAATTTTTAACCAATAAGCCTCTTTCTGGACACCGCCACTATCAGTACAAATTTTTTTCGCATTCTTTTCCAAAATAACCATTTCTGTATAGGCAACAGGTTTTATAAGTTTAATATTGCTAAAGTTTTTAAGATTCTTAAGGTCATTAGTAATTTTGTTTATTTGTTTTTTTGTCCGTGGGTGTACTGGGAAAATAATATTTTCTTCCGCCTTAATAACTGCTTGCAAAATTTCTTTAAGTTTTCCGCTATCATCGACATTGGCGGGTCTATGAAGAGTAAGGAGTATATATTTTTTACATTCCAATGAATATTTCTTAAGTAATGATTTTTCATTTTTTTTGACTGATGCTGATAAATGCAAAAAAGCATCAAGCATTGTATCACCTGTAAAATAAACCCCGCGTTTTATGCCTTCTTTTGCCAAATTTCCAACAGAAGATTTTGTTACACAAAAATTAAGATTGGAAATACGGTCAACTAAAACCCGATTTATTTCTTCGGGCATCTTCATATTAAACATCCTATTTCCAGCTTCAATATGAGCAACTGGGATATGAAGTTTTGTCGCAACAAGAGCACCTGCTAATGCCGAATTAACATCGCCAACAGCTACTACTAAATCAGGATTTTCTTTTATATAAACTTTTTCAATCGCCATCATTATTCTTCCTGTTTGTTCTCCATGCATCCCTGAACCAATATTCAAATTATAATTTGGCTTTGGAATTTCTAATTCTTGAAAAAAAACTTTGGACATTTCATAATCATAATGTTGTCCCGTATGAACCAAAATTGGCTCTATTTTTTTGTGTTTTTTAAACTCCTCAAACAAAGGTGCCACTTTTATAAAATTGGGGCGAGCTCCAACAATAATTAATATCTTAATTCTTTTCAACATAAAATTCCTTTATTTTTTGAATAATATAATCTTGATCTTTTTTGGTAAATTCTGGATATATCGGTAATGATAAGATTTCTTTTGAGGTAGTTTCCATCACAGAGAAATCACCGATCTTATAATTTAAAAAATTAAATGCCGACTGTAAATGCAAGGGAATTGAATAATAGATCATTGTTGGAATATTTTTTTGGGTCAAAAATTGCGCCAAATTGTCGCGATTGGTAGTTTTTATCGTGTATTGGTGGTAAATATGGTTATTCCCGGGCGCCACAAATGGCGTAACAATCCCCCCAACACTACCCAATTCCTTGTTGTAGCGGGCCGCAATTTCAGCGCGCTGGTCATTCCATTGATCAAGATACTTGATCTTAACGCTCAGAATAGCGGCTTGAATCGCGTCCAAACGAGAATTGACGCCAATTTCCAAATTTTTGTATTTATTTTCGGGAGATGATCCATGAACTTTTAACATTCTGATTTTTGCCGCAATTTCGTCGTCATTGGTCGTCGCCATTCCCCCGTCGCCATAAGCACCCAAGTTTTTGGTGGGGAAAAAAGAGAAACAGCCGGTATCACCAACATTGCCGGCCTTAACTTCCTTGCCATCAATAATTTGGGTCGCTCCGATGGCTTGCGCGCAATCTTCAATAATTTTCAGATTATATTTTTGCGCGATCTTTTTAATCGGCGCCATATCCGCCATCTGGCCGAAAAGATGCACCGGAATAATCGCTTTTGTTTTGCCGGTAATCGCCGCCTCAATTTGATTGACATCAATATTAAAAGTATCCGGATTAATATCAACAAATACGGGCTTAGCGCCGGTTGCCGCGATCGCTTCGGCCGTGGCAAAGAAAGTGAATGCCGTGGTAATCACTTCGTCTCCCGCGCCAATCCCCAACGCCCTTAGCGACAAATAAAGCGCATCGGTACCGGAATTAAGAGTGACCGCATGCTTTACCCCCAAAAAATCAGCGACTTCTTTTTCAAATTTTTCCACTGCCAGACCGCCGATAAAAACTCCCCCTTCTAGCACTTCTAAAATCGCCGCGTCAATCCCGGATTTTAGATTTTGATACTGTTTTTTTAAATCAAAAAACTCCATTTTTTATTTTTCGTAATTGTAATCATAGAAACCTTTGCCGGTTTTACGCCCCAAACGGCCGCCAGCGATCATTTTTTCCAAAAGCGGGCAAGGACGATATTTTTTGTCTTCAAATCCCTTTTCCAGCTCGCGCATAATCGCCAAACAAACATCAACACCGATCAAATCCGCCAGCTCCAGCGGCCCCATGGGAAAACCTGCGGCAATTTTCATCGCATTGTCAATATCATCGCGCAAAGCAACATCTTCTTCCAAGCAAAACGCCGCCTCATTGATCATCGGAATCAAGATGCGATTAACGGCAAATCCGGGAGAATCTTTTATTTCTATCGGTATTTTGCCCATCGCCAACGCAAGATTTTTTATTATCACCATGGTCGCATCGGAAGTTTTTTCTCCGCGAACAACCTCTATCAATTTTATTACTGAAGCCGGATTCATAAAATGCATCCCGGCAAATTTGTCTTTTCTCTTAACCGCCGTCGCCAATCTGGAAATCAATATCGTGGAAGTATTGCTGGCAAAAATCGTTTTTGGGGCGCATATATCATCAAGTTTGGAAAAAATGTCTTGTTTCGCCGCAAAATTTTCAACAATGGCTTCAAGCACAAAATCACAGTCCGCCAAATCTTCCAATTTTTCAGCCGCAACCACATTCCCAACAATCATCTCTTTTTTTTGAATTGAGATCTTTTTTTTGGCAAATAGGTTTTCGACATATTGATTAATTTTTTCCAATCCGGATTTTAAAATTTTAATTTCTTTATCCCAGATTAAAACCGAAAAACCAGCAGTGGAAAATTCAACCGCAATTTGCCGCCCCATAACTCCCGCGCCAACAATACCGATTTTTTTAATTTTATCCATTTTTTGAAACATCACGGATAATTCTGGCGGGAACCCCCATCGCCAGCTTTCCCTGCGGAACATCTTTTGTCACCACGGAGCCGGCGGCAACCACCGCCTTCTCTCCCACGACAACGCCAGGAAGAAAAGTTGAATTGGAGCCGATGCGCGAGCCTTTTTTGAAACGCGGACCTTTGTAAGCTCCTCCCTTGCTTTGCCCCATAGTGTTGTCATTGGTAGTGCTAATATGCGATCCTACAAAAACATCATCCTCGATTATCATATCGCTAGTTAAATGGGTAACCGCCGCGGTACGCACCCTTTTACCGATAACTGTACGCGGTTCCATAGTAACCATTCTACCAATAATGCTTTCATCCCCGATAATATTTTCCTCCCTGATAGAAACCAGATCGCCGATCATTACCCTGTCGCCAATTTCGGTACCTTGATAAATAATTGCGCACGCGCTTATCACGCAATCAGCGCCGATTTTCAAAGGCGGTAAATCCTGCGCCTTTTTTGCCTTGCTCAAAGCACCGGCGCGGGGCGTTCTTCCCAAAACGGAATTATCGTCAACAAAAGAACCTTTCCCGATCGCAACAGCTTTATGCAGCACAACATTGCAACCAATGCAAACGTTGTCGCCGATGACAACGTCGTCCATAATCACCGCATTGCGGCCAACCGCGCAATTCTCTCCGATTTTAGCGCTTGGCGCAATATATGCCGATTTATTTATTTGATTCATACAATTTTTCTATAAGCTCTATCGCCGGCAAAGCTTCGGTAGGAGTTATTCCTTTATCTTTCAACAAATCTTGATAAACAAATTGGTGCAGATTTTCCTCGGCCAGATTCTCCTTGGACGACAAATTGATTTTTTGGCCGCTGATGACAAATTCCCGCTTCCACGGATCGTCGATTTTTGCCCCCACCGAAACCCGCCAGCGGCAATCATAATTTGCCCCTTTGATTATCCCTTTTCCGGTTTTGCCGTCAAAATCATTCATTTGCGCCTCAATTGCCGGACCGAACAGATGCAGTAGCAGTTCAAAATAATGCACGCCCAGGGTGAACAGCGGGCCGCCGGATTTTTCAAAGTCCCCCTTCCAGCCGTCAAAATAATGCCGATCGCGAAACACGGAAACATCAATTGAAATATCGTATTTTTTATTTTTATCAATTTGTTTTTCCAAGCGTTTTACTTCGGGATGGTAGCGCAACTGCTGGACGACGAAAATATTTTCCCGGCCCGCCAAATCTTTCACGTGTTCGGATTTCAATGCCAGCGGTTTTTCGCACAAAACAACCTTCCCCGCCTCATTGGCGGCTTTGGCGATTTCATAATGCAAATAATTGGGCGTTAAGACCACCACGCAATCCGCCTCGGAATTTTTGACGATATTTTTCCATTCCTCTCCCCTTCCATGCGAAATATCGCAAACATCAACAATTTCACCGCCGATTTGGTTAATCGCCTGCAAATGTTTTTTAAATATAAAACCTGTGCCGGTTACTACATATTTCATATCGTTTTATTTTTTAAAAGCGGTAAACATTTTTCAATTTACGGGATTTTACGGCATTACGAGTATCAATCACAATCGCGGCACGGCTAGCCAAATCCTCATAATTGAATCCAGAATGACCACAAAGAATAATTACTGCATCATAATTTTTTAATTTTTCTATCCCATTTTCAATTGATTTTATCATTAAGCGCTCTTTATTCTCTATCATAAAATTCCCGGCTTCGATTGAAAGTTCTGGTATAAATGGATCAAAATAATCAACTTGCGCGCCCTTGCGCATTAAATTAGCGATCACATCAACCGCGGCGCCCTCACGAGGATCATTGATATCATCTTTATAAGCCACTCCCCAAATTAATATTCTTGAACCGTTAATTGGTTTTTTTGATTTATTAAGCGCGAAAGCGGTTTTGGAAACAACATAATGTGGCATCTGTTCGTTTATTTCACCCGCAAGTTCTATAAACCGTGCCCAGAAATTATATTCTTTGGCTTTCCATGAGAGATAAAAAGGGTCCAGCGGAATACAATGACCACCAATCTTCGGTGACGGATAAAACGCCTGAAACCCATAAGGCTTTGTTTTAGCGGCCTCAATTACTTCCCAAATATCGATATCCATTTTACCGGCCAACATTGCCAATTCATTAATCGCGGAAATATTTATCAAGCGATAGGTATTTTCAACGATTTTAGTCATTTCAGCCACACGAGTCGAAGACACTGAATGCACATTCTTCAGAAATTGAGAATAAAACATAGTTGCCAATTCCGTGCATTTTGCAGTAATTCCTCCTACAACTTTGGGAATTTCGTTTAACGGCATTCTATTCCCCGGATCAATCCGTTCAGGCGCAAACGCCAAATAAAAATCTTGACCGCATTTTAAGCCTGATTTTTCCAACAATGGCAATATAATTTCATCAGTTGTGCCCGGATACGTTGTGCTTTCCAAAATGATAAGCTGATCTTTACACAGATATTTTTTAATTTTTGCCGCGGAAGCTTCAATATACGAAGTATCAGGAATTTTATATTTATCCAGCGGCGTGGGCACGCAAATAATAATCACATCTGCCTGCGCCAGCAAAGAAAAATCAGCCGACGCTTTAAATTTTCCAACGGCAATGACTTTTTTCAGATCATCATTTGAAACGTCTTGAATATAGGATTCACCATGATTGAGCATTTCCACTCTTTTTTCTTGCACATCCAAGCCGATTACTTTCATTTCGGCGCTGGCAATTTCCACCGCATGAGGCAGACCCACATAGCCCATGCCGACAATCGCCGTTACCGCAGTTTTGTTTTCAATTTTATTCTTTAATTCCATATTATTTCATCAGGGTGTTGATTTTGGCGCGGGTGGAGGGGCCGGCGTAGCCGGTGCCTTTTTGCAGTCCCAAGGGAGTTAGAATTTCGGCGGCATATTTTTCTTGGAAGCGCGCCACGGCGGCTTGGGTTTGGTCAAAGAATTTGCCGCTGATAATGCCGCCCGGATAAATCAAACTTCCTTGCGATTTCAAGAACTCTTGCAGGCAAACCACTTGCGCGCGGTTTTGCGCGCCATAATACAAATCGGCGGTTATCGCGCCGCAAGAATAACTGCCGGTTGATTTTGGCGTTGTTTGCGCCAAATTTAAGCGGGCGGCTAAAAGCGCTTTCACGCGTTCAATTTCTTTTTTCAACGCCTCGATTTGCGCCAGCATCGCGGCGATCTTTTCATTTTCCATGGAATTGTCCGCGACAACATTTTGCGTGGAACCTGGCGCGGTTTTGGGCCTTACAGCGATATTTAAGGAATAAGAGACCGTGCTTTCTCCAGCGCCGTCAAAACCGAAAGTTTTTCCCGATGCGAAAGGAATTATCGTCAGCGAGGCATACTGGCTGCCGAAGCCGGCCACGTCAAGCATCGCTTTGCCGTCGGCGGCGGTATCCAAACTGCCAACATGGCAAACACCACCCATATCGCACAAAATATAGGGCGCCAAAAATTTATCGCTCGCGGCCGAAGAAAAATCCACGCGCAAGTCGCCGTTGCCGCCGGTGATTTTTTGCCAATTTCCCGCGAAATAAGCCGTGTTATACATCACCGACATTGACACTTGGTCGGAATTGGGCAAATAATTGACTTTTGGCGCGATGGTGAAATTCTTCAAGTCGGCAAGTTTGTAGCAATAGCGCTCCCCCAGCGCGCAATCGTTGACCGCCAGCACCACTAGCCAATCGGCAAAAACTTGCGCGAAAGTTTTTTCAAAACCGTTTTTGCGCAAGGCATATTCAATTGACGCGATTCCCGTTTGTTGAGTTTTCATTGAATCGGCAATCACCGCGATCCCGTAATGGTCAACCAGATATTGCACAAACAAATGCGCCGCACCGTAATTGGCGGTTTTATTTTCCCATTCCGTCAAGCTCGCCGATGATTCGGCGGAAAACGACTTCACGCGCTGGTCAAAATTGCTCTGCCAAAACGGCGTGTCATAGCCCAAAATCGTTGAGGCGTAATCGGCGCGCGCCTCGTTTAGCCACACATCGTCGGAAACATTGCGCAGGCGGTCTTTTTGGTTGAAAGTGATCAAATGCGTAAATTCATGCGCCAGATAGGCCTTGGCCAGCGGCGAATCGATAAAGCGCGTGTTGAAATAGACCATTTCCCTCTCGTTTGAAGACGGCGCTTGATATTTTGAATATCCGTCGCCGGTATTGATATATCCGCCCGCGTCTTTTACCATCGGATGCGCCAAAACCGTGATCTTGCCGCCGCGATCAACCGCGGGATTAACGTCCGTGCCGAATAATTGGGTTAGCTTGGGATAAATATAACGGGCAAATTCCATGTCAAGTTCCTGAAAAATAAGATTATAATTTTGGCGCGAAACAGAATCCAAACCGTTCCACCACGCGTCGTCGGCATAAAAATAGATTTTTTGCCCCGACCACACCAAAGTGGCGGTCACCGTCGATCGCTTGTCCGCGTCATAATCCTTGTCAACATTAAACACCGCCTTATCGCCATAATTATCCGCCAACACCAAAAACGGCAAAAACGCCGCGCCGACGGCAACAAAAACAAATGATTTTAATTGGTTTAATTTCAAAGCCATAACCAAAAATTCGGCAAATTACCGATGATTTCTCTCATTTCAATTCCAATTTGAAGTATACTATAAATACTACAAAATCGCAAAAAATTAATTACCCTGAATTACAAAACCCGTCGCCCGACAAAACTAACTTGCATAGGTCGCACCTATGTAAGTCAATCATCACGCAAACAATTTAATTGCCGTAGATAAAAACAAACACTCCGGCCACGTCCGCGTAAGGTTGCTCTTGATTTTTGCCAACTCTAACAATATGGCTTTTTTGGTCGTTAAATATCGTGCCGGTGTAATCGCTATATGTAAACTCACTGCATCCACCCGAAACGATTGAATCATTATCAACCGAGAAACTAGCTGGCTTGATTCCCGTGCCCATAGTACAATATCCGCCGATTGACTTCATCGCCCAGGAAAGCTTTTTAAATGTTCCCTGAATGAGCACGGAAAAATTTTTGGATGAAACAATTCCCGACGCATCGGTTTCATTAGGAGCAATTGATTCTTTCACCATTGTCATTTTTAACGCTCCGGGATTGGCAAAATCGTGATATTGCGCTTCCCCCGCCGGCAAAACATTGATTTTTGCCATTGCGTCTTCAAGGGCGATTTTTAACAAAGTTTCTTGCAATAAAGCGCCATCCCGCCAATTGACAATGCGGCTTGCCGCTTCATCTTTTTTCAAATAAGCCGCCAGCCAGCCGTTGGCACCCAAATATAGACGAACATCAATTTTGTTTTGCGCGACACCTTTGATATATTCGCCCGTGGCGCTATATCCTTTGACTCCAATCATATAGGTATCGCCGCAAGATTCCACATAATCAAACAAATTCTGGCGCGCCTGATCAAAAGTTGCCTGATTGATTGATTGCAGTTTAACATAAGCAGCAATGCCGGCCTCTTCGCTTGGAAATCCCAATGTTTGCGCACCAACAGAACTCGTCGCGCCAAAAAAAATCGCCAACCCGATAACAACTGCCAACAAACAAGAAACGCTTTTTTGCATTGTCATATTTTTTTATTTATTTTTATTATTTTACTTTTATTCTCAACCCTGCCTTCCATCCATTATAAACCGCAAACGCCGCTTCCCCCAACGCCCCCCCTGTGGAAAAAGTTGGTCTAGGTTTCACCTAGACAAATTTGGTCAAGGTGAAACCTTGCCACACTATGGTCTGATATGGTCAAGCGAATCAATCAGCGACTGGGCAGCCGGCGGCGCGATTTTTTCCCTTTTTCGCGCGGTTTGAATTTCTTTTGCCAGCAAGTCAATTTGCTTGTTAATTGTCTTTGCCAGCGTCTCCACCAATTTGGATTTGGTTTTAGCCGGCAACCTATTGTTGGCTTGCAATTTTTCCAATGCGGCAAGCTGGACTTTTAACACTTTCAATTGCGCCAAAAGCAGGGTTTTTGTGATTTTGTTTTTGATTCGACCGGATTGGTAATGGCTATCAATATCGGCAACAATAGAATCAATGGTAATCTCACTTTCATCTTGACGCGTTAATGTTTCATCAATTACCCCGTCGCTGTCATTATCAAGATTTAAAACGGTTTTGATTTTGTCAATTTCCAAACTGCCGGTTAGGCTTTCACTCGCCGGAATGTTTGCAAAAATTTGTTCGGATACAGCTTCATCGTTTTCAATCTTTTGCCGGATAAGCGTGAATGTCCCATCATCGGTTCCCCGCAAATTAACGCGGCAATTTTGGCAGTCATCATCGGGCAAAAAGACATATTTTTTATCGCCGATAATCTCAAAACTTGCTCCCGGAATCTCATAGTGGATATTGCCATCAGCGTCTTTACCCAAAACAACATTGCCCGCCGCGTCGGCAACAAAAATATCCACAGGACTGTGAATGGAAATGTAGTCGCCATTCAATTGGCACAATGATTTATCGCTTGCCAATTGGTCATAGGTGATTAAGTTGGCATAGGAGGAATAATTCGCGCCGGTGATGATATTGGCGATCTTTTGACGAATGCCGTTGTAGCTGGGCATTTTCCCGTGTTCGGCTTTGGCAAAATAAAATCTTTTGCCGTTATCGGCAATAATGCTATCGGCGGACTCAAACGGCACGGTGTCATCGCCGGAAAGGACTTTTTTATCCGCCGCGTAGGAGCTGTGCGCCAAATCAAAAGTTTGATAGTCAATGATACCGCGAAAAGTGCCCGACTTGCACCCCGCAAGATCATAAACATCAATGTTTTTTGAGGCAAGGTCAAAATAATCAAATTCGGTTGAATGAAGATTTTTGGCATTCGCAATCGCTTGGGAATTTAGTCCCAACACGCCCAAATGAACCAGCGATTCTTCGTAATTTAGCGGCTTGATTTGTTCGGGACCGGTCATACTTGGAGTACTTACCGTCAAATAACTCCCCTTTTGCGTATAATACCCTTTTGTCGGGAGCAGATCATAGGCCGCGGGCATATTTTGCGCGATTTTTTTGATCTCTTCGGGATTTAGGCCGAAAATTTTGAAATCGTGGCCGTCAAGCAACGCCTTGACCGCCACCGGCGCGCCCAAATTGGGCACGCCCACAAAAACCAGCTTGCCGATTTTGGGATCGGCATAATCCATCGCGTACTTTTTGGCAATCAGCCCGCCCAAGCTGTGAGCAACCACATCCACCTCCCCCGTGGGAGAAATCTCGGCCAATTCCCCAATCCGCTCGGCAAGCAAATCGCTGTTGGTTTTGCCGTTGGGATAAACCCCGCTGGCACCATATCTCCAATCATAGGGAAAAGTGTAAAAAGTCTGATCCTCGCTTGCCTCAACCGCGTTATACCCTTGCGCCGTGAACTCATTGATAAGCCCCTGCGAGTAATCATATAATGGCACATTAAAAACATCTACCTTACGAATTATGTTGGCTATTGATAAAGAGTTATCTGCGGGCAATAAATTGTCATTGAAGACTAACACATCCATAAAATCATCAGAATTAAGTGGTAAAAACACACTATCTTTAATCCAAACCATATTATTATTCCTATCCTCAATCTCCGTCCCCATCAATCCCGGCACAAACAAAACCGGCGTTTTGGAAAGAATTTTAACATCCGGTTCCGGATCAAAAAATTCCGCGGGCGGCGGCACCAAATCAATAGTAATTTCCTCTTGAGAATGGCAAATCACCGCTTCATCGGTCGGCAAGCGAAAGCTCGTCTCGGATGTGTCCAACAAATCATCGGGCGGCAAACGCAAGTCGATGGTTGCGTCTTCCTCGGAATGGCAAAGTACCGCTTCATCGGTGGGCAAGCGAAAATCCGCTTCGCCGGCGTCAAGCAGATTCCCGGGCGGCATTACCAATGCTATTGTTGTGGTCGCGCTTGCACCTTCAATCACAATCTCGGGCAAATCCTGCGCCCAAGTGCGTGCGAATAAAAATACCGCGATTGGCAAAAATAAAAACAATGGCAAATATCGTTTCATAGTTTTATCCGATTTGCGGAGTATTAAAAAGATAATAAAAGGCCATTAGAGCAATAAAACCGCTAGCAAAAATCAATGGAGTTAATAATAAAATAATCAGTATTTTGGTTAATTTCCTAATTTTCAGGTTTAAAAACAGTAAGACAAAACCCGATGATCCAATAAATTGAACAATATTAATGATTCCTGCGGTCAAATTATTATTTGGCGATGGCAATATACTAAACAAAAGTGGTAAATCAGAAAATTTTTCGGGGAAAATCATTATATAAATAAAACTTGTTGTTGAGCTCCACAAAATCTCCGGAACGATAAACATCGCGCCGAAAACCGCCAGCCATATTTTTTGCTTTTTTGTCATACTATTTTTTGTTTTTTATTTTTTGTTTCATTTTAAAACCTTCTTCTAAAACTTTCCACATATCGCATATTTTTCAAACACATAGCAAGTATCCGCCTGGTTTATTTATTCTACCTTTCGCGCGAAACATTCCATCCTATAAATAATTCTCGGTCGACAAGCGAAAATCCGCTTCGGCGGCGTCAAACAAATTTCCGGGCGGCATTACCAACGCTATTGTCGTGGTCGCGCTGGCGCCTTCAATGACAATCTCGGGCAGATCCCGCGCCCAAGTGCGCGCGAATAAAAACACCGCGATTGGCAAAAATAAAAACAACGGCAAATATCGTTTCATAGTTTTATCCGATTTGCGGATTAAAGTTAAAGATAAAAACTAAAAAATATATATTTGAGAAAATCAAAATTAACAGTAATAACAACAGTAAATATTTAATAATTTTTTTGATTTTTGATTTTAAGATAATAATAAAAATACCCAAAAGTCCAGCTAATTGACCTAATAATACAGCATTTAATAATAGCCGAGATTGTGAACTGTCAAAAAATTGAAAAAGAGAATAAGAAACTTTTGATGACTGCAGAGAAAACATAAATCTGATTATGTTATATAAAACATTCCCACATAGTCCCCACAAAATCTCCGGGACGAGAAACATTGTGCCGAAAACCGCCAGCCATATTTTTTGCTTTTTTGTCATATTATTTTTTGTTTTATTTATACCGCAACAAATTCATTATAAATCAAAAGTCATACCTCCTTCAATTTTCTTCCTTCCAGCAAAAAAGTGTGGCAAGGTTTGATATATCCTGGATAAACTGAACCAGTAGGCTAAGTAGATTTAACCTTGTGGGCTTTTGAAATTCCACGAAACTCTGGTATCGTGGAAACATCAAAAACTAACAATAAAAGCCATGGCTGGTTCAAGAAAAATATACACTCCGCAATTTAAATTCCAGCGAGCGCTGGAAGCGATTAAAAATAACAATCTCTCCGGAACTTC
>Ga0265293_10006334_pt1 | contig 19046 bp, 12 predicted proteins | sample Munlanlewell138R_FD_192505 | JGI IMG/M metagenome (GOLD analysis project Ga0265293, IMG submission 192505) | Leachate microbial communities from a municipal landfill in Southern Ontario, Canada - Leachate well 138R | ecosystem: Engineered > Solid waste > Landfill > Unclassified | place: Canada... | reverse complement strand
CCTTTGCAAATGACCTGCCTAACAAACGACTTCCGGGTTATCTCATTATCGGAGCTTACGATGACGGTTCATTGAATGGGTTAAAGGTAACGGATGAGCTTTTAAGAAATTTGGCCGGATTACGTTCTGATGGAAACATATTGCCTCAACCGGCACTGATGGTCGAAAAGTTTTCATTTCCTGATGGCGATATCGCCGTTGTCGAAGTAAAACCGAACAAGAATACTCCCGTGAAATATAAAGGAACGGTGTATATCCGTATCGGGCCGAGGCGGGGGGAAGCAAATGACGAAGAATTAAGAATTCTTCGTGAAAAAAGCGAAGTAAAATCACAAACATTCGATACTACTCCGTGTTTGCATACTACCATTGATGATTTGGATCTGGATCTGTTCAAATCTGAATATCTGCCCAAAATGGTAAGCGCTAACATATTAAAAGGAGATAAACGGGGGATTAAGCAACAATTGGCATCCTTAAAGTTGTTTGATCCGGCACAAGACTGCCCGACAGTTGCCGGCATCCTACTCATTGGAAAAGATCCATCGCATATTCTTTTTGGGTCGTATATACAATATGTTGAATTTGCAGGAAAAAGTATAACCTCTAAAGTGATAAATGAAAGACAATTTTCGGGAAACCTTATCACGATATTAAAGGAGATAGACTACTTCATCAAATATACAATTCAAAAGCAACGTCCGGTATTCGTCACGGTTTTACGGGAAGAAATGAAAATCAATTATCCGTATGAAGCAATAAGAGAACTGGCTATGAATCTCATCATGCACCGTACGTATGAGACGAATGCTCCGGCTCGATTTTATGAATACTCCGACCGGATTGAAATGGATAATCCGGGTGGACTTTACGGTAAAGTACAACCGGAAAATTTTCCTCATGTAAATGATTACCGTAATCCTGTTATTGCTGAAGCGATGAAAGTACTTGGATATGTAAACCGTTTCAACCGGGGAATAAGTATGGTACAAGAACAGCTTGAAGCGAACAAAAACGGTTTGGCTATATTTGACTTTAAAGATATTACTACATTCAAGGTAACTGTTATAAGTGCCGACCCTAAACCGGAAGGAAAAGTAAGTGGTGCAGATGAGGCAAAAAGTGGTGCAGAAAATGGAACAGAAAATAAGCCTGTACGTGGTGTCGGAGAAATGTCGGAGAAGCGTCGGAAAAATGTCGGAGAAGACAATGAAGCAGAAAAGAGTCTGGGTGAAGCAGAAAATGAAGCAATAAATGAAGCAATAAATGAAGCAGAAAATGAAGCAATAAAAATAACCTCGAGGCAAGCGAAGATTCTTCAAATAATTAGAGAAGATAATAGTTTGTCAAGAGAAGCCATATCTAAACAGTTAGAGGTGAGCGATTCGTCTGTATATCGCGACATTGAGAAACTAAAAAAAATTGGGAGACTTGAACGTATTGGAGGAAACAAAGGCGGTTACTGGAAAATAAAATAATTCTACAGTCATGGATTATCGTAAAATCAATAGCCACATCATTCTACTACTGATAGTTGCTATTGCGGGTTTGGCAATAGCTATGGTTGGACGGTTGATTGTTCTTGAAAAAGGGTTTGATATAGGTACGGCAAACCTGACCTTTGTGATAATCCTTGGCGTGTGTCTTATTGTATATCTCGTTATTCTTGCAGCGTTAGCCCATGTTATTGTTCCTTGGATTATGAAAAAGCTGCCGAATAAAAAGAAAGTTATACCAATAATCACAGATAATAATGTTTCCAATGAAGAAAAAAGAATACAAAAATCATCCATAGAAGATATAAGGAAAGATGCTGAAAAACGTCATATAGAAAAGCAAAACGCAGAGATCGATCTATTCATTGAATATACGCATTTAACAATGGCTCCCTACATAACGGACGACGAATTATTCCGGCTCGACAAATACATCGAATGTTACGCAAGAAAAGAATCACTCCCTGATAATCTTATCCCGATTAAACCTGATAAGTTGAAAAACCCCGATATGTTTCACTTCGGTTGGAACATGGCCCATTATTTTGATTATGCAAAACAAGATGTGGTTCCGTGGCTTCAGCAGATTTTCGTCGATTTGCGCGACCTTGAGTATTCCTATATAAAAGGCAAACTTCACGACTATCAAACCAAGAAACATATCATACCCAACATTGACGATATCCCCAAGTATTTAGCTGAACAGAACAAGTAAAAACATTCATTTTCGGAGATAATGGAGAGATTTTCGAGAGACTTCAAGTGATTTGAATCCCTGAAATATCTCTCTTTTTATTTGCCTCGGATTCAATTGAGTCCGGAAGCAAATTATTGTATAACTATAAAAATTTCCGATTATGAACTATCGTGATTTATTGAATTCCGGGGCGAATGTGAGTATAACACTCAAACTGGAAGATCTGCGGGAAATCTTCAGAGAGATGGCGGGCAGTCTTAAGTCCGTACTCAAAGACCCACCACCCGAAGAATTCCTAAGTCGTAAAGAGGTTTTATCTATTCTTAAAATTGATTCTTCTACTTTGTGGAGTTGGGAGAAAACAGGTTACATCAAATCATTCCCATTTGGAGGACGAAAGCGGTATAAATCTGTAGATGTCGAAGCAATACGCACCGGCAGGAAAGGAGTACGACATGGAAAATAAAGAAAAATATATCCGTGTCGGGACAACTTTGTATAAAATTGTTCGGCGTCCGCTGATCAGTGGCGATTATATTGAAGAGAAAATCCTCTGGAGTTATGAGGCCCTTCGGCAAGATTATGGAAAGAATAATCTCCCCGAAATTGAGAAATACGATGGCTTTTGCATTATCCCGAGTCATATAAACTACCAACAGATTTATGGAACCTTTCTTAACCAATACGAACCTATCAACCATACGCCTTGTGAGGGGCATTTTCCTTATATCCGGCTATTTCTGGAACATATTTTTGAAGAACAGATAGAGTTGGGGTTGGACTATATTCAACTTTTGTATACCCGGCCAACACAGATGCTTCCCATTCTTTTACTGGTATCTAATGAAAGGGAAACAGGCAAAACAACGTTTCTGCGATTTTTGAAAATAATTTTTGGGAAGAATGCCACATTCAATACGAATGAGGATTTTAAAAGTCAGTTCAATGCCGATTGGGCAAATCGTTTGCTGGTTCTGGTCGATGAACTTCTTCTGAATAAGATGGAAGACACCGAAAAGATAAAAAACTTATCAACCGCAGGCGACTATAAAATCGAGGCCAAGGGAAAAGACCGCCGGGAGATTGAATTTTTTGCCAAGTTTATTCTTTGTTCCAATAACGAAAAGAATCCGATTATTATTCCGAAAGAAGAAATTCGTTTTTGGGTTCGGAAAATCAAACCGGTTGAAAAAGATATAACTTCTCTAAGAGAGTTGATGACAAAAGAAATTCCCTGTTTCCTGCATTTTCTTATGAACCGGAAGCTATCTACACAAAACGAATCCCGCATGTGGTTTAAACCGTCATTACTGGAAACTCCCGCCTTGAATAAAATCAAGAAGTACAATTCGAGTAAAGTTGAGATTGAAATGGCTTCTTATTGTGCCGAAGTTATGGAACGCCTCGAACTAAACACATTTCATTGTTGTCCGAAAGACTTCTTGGATATTATGCGGACTGCCGGACTGAAAGCGGATATTTCTCAGATTCGAAGTATTTTGAAAGATAGTTGGGGATTTCGTTCTGACCGTAACAGCGACTATACTTTTTATTGGGTTGGTTTTGATGGAGAGATACATCCAATGAAAAGAAAAGGACGGTATTTGGAGATAGAAAAAAAATTGGTGGATAAAATCCTGTTGTAATGTTTTCTTTTCATCGCTAATTAATTAACAATCAAAAAGAACATAATTGCAACAAAACCACAACAAACATACAACAAAATCAAAATTGTCGGTAACCAATAACAACGAAAGTAGCATTTGTTGTGTGTATGTTGAATTTATAATTTATTGGAATACTGTAGAATATCCCAACCCTACAACAAATCAACAAAAAATAGAAATATGCAATCAGACAATATAAAAAACATACCCATCCGGGATTACCTGAAAAATCAGGGAACTTATCCTGCAAAAGAATATTCCGGTTACGGAATGTACAGAAGCCCGTTCCGTGACGAACGCACGCCGAGCTTCAAAGTCGATTACCACCTGAACCTATGGCACGATTTCGGGAGTGGTGAAGGCGGAAGCATCATCGATCTGGTGATGAAACTGGATAGATGCCCTTTCATTGATGCAATTGAGCAATTGAGAAACTTTTCATTCATGCCCGTGAAAGAAGAACAACATTCATTAAAATTAGACTATTTCTGCGCTCGGCATAGCTCAAACAAGTTTGGCTCTGCCCTCACTGATCGAAATAGTTCTTTTTCCTTTCATCGTGATCCTATATCCGGCAAGGAGAAAACAAACGGAATCATCCTGATAGAAGAAAAACCGCTGGAACATCCCGGATTGTTGGAATACCTGCAAAGCCGAAAGATTGATTTAACCATCGCACGGGAACATTGCCGGGAAGTCCACTACCAAACCGGGGGAAGAAATTACTATGCCATCGGTTTTGCCAATGATGCCGGAGGGTATGAAATACGCAACCCGTCCTTTAAAGGCAGCATAGCACCCAAGGACATCACCCATATACGGCAGAAGGACAAAAAGGAAAGCTGTTTCCTTTTTGAGGGTTTCTTGGACTATCTCTCCCTGCTCACTATACGGCACCAACTCAATCCGGAATATACAAGTTCCAACTGGCACGACAATATCATACTCAACTCCACGGCAAACCTGCAAAAAGTATTGCCACTATTGGCGGACTACGGACAAACGTATTGTTTCCTTGACAATGACAAGGCAGGAATGACGGTTTTCAGGGAACTACAAAAGGAACTGGGTTACCGTGTGCGTGATTCCTCACACCACTATTCAGGGTACAAGGATTTGAATGAATATTTGTGTGCAGGGGCACATTTAAAACTCCACCAAGCCCCTAAAAAGCCAATTCAAAAACGAAGAAAAGGACTGGGAATTTAATGCTGCAAAAAATGGGGAGCATTGTGTTTTTGGGAGTAGCAAGTTTATGTTTTGGTAGTACCAAAACTCACTTGCTCCCCCAAAAAGGGAGAAGGAATCCCGCTGGTCTGGAATGAAAATGATATTGAAAAGCTAAAGGTATGAATACGATAAAAAGAGGTGGACGACCCGCCAAAAAACTGGGAGAAAAACGCCGGTACACGGTCAGCGTGAAACTGGACATAAGGGAATACCTTTCACTCAAAACAAAAGCCAGTTCGGCAGGGATAAGCCGGAGTGAATATATCCGGTTGGCCATATCGGGAAGCGTAATCCGTGCACGGTTGACACCCGAACTGAACGGCCATATCCGCAAACTGGCGGGGATGGGGAACAACCTGAACCAGATTGCACGCAGGGCAAACGAAGCGGGATATAACAAGGCAAGGGGCGAATACCTCCATCTGGCCGGTATGATCGATGACGTGATAGAAGATATACGCAATGATGGCTAAAATCACAAAAGGTAGTTCTTTCAAAGGTGTGGTAAAATACATCATCGATGAAAAGAAAAATACGCAGATACTCGATACGGACGGATTACGGCTGAAAAATATACCTTCCGTCATCCAAAGTTTTGTTACGCAGGCAGGGGTGAATGGCAGGGTATCGAAACCGGTCGGGCATATCTCACTTGATTTTTCCGCAGAGGACAGGGAGAAACTAACCAACCAGCTCATGGTAAAGATTGCACATGATTATATGAAACGCATGGGTATCGCCGACACGCAATATATCATTGCCAGGCATTTCGACAGGGAACACCCGCATATCCATTTAGTGTTCAATAGAGTTGACAATAACGGCAAGACCATTTCCGACAGTAACGACCGTTATCGGAGCGAGAAGATCTGCAAGGAACTGACGCACAAGTACGGATTGTACTACTCCACCGGTAAGGAGAACGTGAAGCAGCACCACCTGAAAGAACCCGACAAGTCCAGATACGAGATATACGAAGCCCTTAGAGCATCCGTTCCCAAATGCAAGGACTGGAAACAGTTGGTACGGGAACTCGACAAGGCAGGAATAAAGACGGAGTTCAAAACCAAAGGCAATACCGCTACCGTAGAAGGAGTACGGTTTAAAAAGGGAGAATACATGTTCAACGGATCAAAAGTGGACAGGATGTTCAGCTACTCGAAAATCGACTACCAACTGAAACAGAATGCCAGACAATCCATGCAGCAGGATCAGGTGCAATCCCGATCGGCAACGGTACAGACAGGTATTGAATCTATTGCATCGGGATTGGAAGGACTGTTTGACATCCGGCCTGCAAGCGGAAACAATGACGATCAGGAATACCTGTACCGGCAACCGAAGAAAAAGAAGAAACGCAAATACGGACGGCAGGTGTAATCTGCACGGGGTGATAAATTAGTATTTCAATGTATCAAAGCAATAATACAACAAGATATCATTATAATATTACGGAAAAAATGAAAAATATAGACGTAAATGAGATATACACGCTTTTTGAAGAAATCAGGGAACTTGTAAAGGCAGGGAATAGGAACAATACCGCCAGTCAACCTGAAATTGAACTGCCGGACTTGTCGGCCATAGACGAATTATCCTACAAACTGGATGAAGTGATTGGAGAAATCCGCAAGCCGGTAAGGACGGAACACCACCATATTTTCAGTATTGCTTCCAGTAAGATATTTTATGGAATGATCGGATTGTGTATCATGTGCCTGTTTTTGTTTTTCATCGTATTCCAGCAACGGAAAGAAATCACTGCCTGTAAGGACAACGATTTAAAGTATCGTTACATCCAGATGCAGGGAGAAATCACTCCTGTAGAAGTAATTGCTCTGGATAGTGTTTTCGAGGACCGGCGGGATAGCGTGAGAATGATCCGTAAACAGGTGAAGCAGCACGAAAAAGCTGTTATCGAAAATGTCAAACGGTTGGAAAGGGCACGGCTCAAAGAACAGGAAGCGGGGCGGTTGAAAAGAGATGCTAAAGACCTAAAGCGTAGAAAATAATTTTTTGGACAATTGTTTATCAAAGTATTATAATTGAGAGGAAGAGATAAGGGAAATATTACATGATAGCTATATTTTTATAGGATAGATTTCGCTATATTTGTAGAATATTTTCATTTTTTCATTACAAAATATTAACCTGAAAGAACTATAATACATGATTTTATGGTGAAGAAGGAGAAAAATCAGTTTGCTGAGATATTTGTTTTTCTGAATGATAAGACTCTGGAATCCTAATCCTTTGATTCTTTTAGGCTTTGTAAAAATGGGGGTGTAGCTTAAATTGGTATAAGATTTAATTAAAGAAAAAATAAAGATGGCTCAGATATACGATAATATTCAAACAAAATTCACCGAAGGTCTTAAAGGGATTATTTCTAACTCACAAGTCAAGAGAGTAGATTTTTGTGTGGGATATTTTAATTTACGTGGTTGGGAGTTGGTTGTAGACGAAATTGACAGGCTGGATGGAGACTTCGTTTACGAGAAAGATGAAAATATACATCGTGTTTGTCGTTTACTTATTGGAATGCAACGTCCGGGATTAGAATTAATAAAAAGATATATCGATTCTCAAGCAAATTCATTGCCGGATAGTGATGAAGTGAAACTCTGCAAAAGACAGATTGCTGATGATTTTAGAAAACAGTTGATTATCGGTAAACAAACAAATAGGGATGAATTTAATTTGAGGCGACTATCGGCTCAACTGAAAGGGAAAAGAGTATGTATTAAATTATATTTGAAAGAACCTCTTCACGCTAAACTATACCTTGCTCATCGTCCGGATGACAATTTCAACAAAATCCAGGCGATCATGGGAAGTAGTAACTTGACTTACGGTGGTTTAAATGGCCAAGGAGAACTTAATGCCGGATTTGGAGATGACGATCATGCTGAAAAGTTAGCACGATGGTTTGATGACAGATGGGAAGACCGATTGAGTTTGGATATAACCGAAGAATTAGCTGAAATAATAGATAATAGTTGGGCTGGCGAAAGAGTAATCTCTCCCTATTACATCTACTTGAAAACGGCTTATCACTTAAGTCGGGAAGCAAGAAATAGTATCAATGAATTTAGTTTGCCAAGAGAATTCAAAAAAGATTTATTCCCTTTTCAGGAGACTGCCGTAAAATTAGCCGCGAGACATCTCGAAAGGAGAAATGGAGCAATGATAGGAGATGTGGTTGGATTGGGGAAAACCATAACGGCTTGTGCTATCGCCAAAGTATATGAATTAAATAATTCTTGTTCCACACTCATATTATGTCCGGCAAATCTTCAAACGATGTGGAGAAAATATGTAAACAAGTATGATCTGAAAGCCGATATTCATTCTATGGCTAAGCCGATTGATGAAAATAACGTACGTCATTATGATCTTATCATAATTGATGAAAGTCATAATTTAAGGAATAGCAATGGTAAACGCTATCAGAATATAAAGCGGTTAATTAATTTACAAAACTGTAAAGTATTGATGTTGACTGCTACTCCGTACAATATGGATTTTACTGATTTGGGAAATCAGTTGAAACTCTTTTTAAAAGATGATACTGATTTAGGAATCCAACCGGAGCAGTACATTAGGAGTCTTGGAGGTGAAAGAGAATTTTCAAAGAAACATGAAGACTATATTCGCAGCATAAAAGCATTTGATAGAAGTAATGAACCTGATGATTGGAGAGAATTGATGCGTTTATTCCTTATTAGAAGAACTCGTACGTTCATCAAGGAGAACTATGCAAAAGAAGACGATCTCAAAAAGAAATATTTAGAGTTCCGTGATGGAACGAGATCATATTTTCCTGAACGATTGCCAAAATCTATTAGTTTCCCAACAGAAAAAGGAGACCAATTTGAAAATCTCTATTCAGAGGAGGTAATGGATAGAATAGCAGAATTAAAATTGCCAAGATATGGTTTAAGTAAATATATCTATGATAAACTGCCGGAATTAACCCCAAATGATGAAGAAATCATTGCTAATCTTTCTCGTGCGGGACAACGTATGATGGGATTTTGTCGAACAAATTTTTTCAAGCGGCTTGACAGTAGCGGTATATCTTATTTGATTTCGTTATATAGGCATATTTTACGCAATGCTATTTATATTTATGCAATTGAGAATAAATTACCCTTGCCTATTGGAGATGAGACCAGCTTCACTGATGAGCTTTTAGAAGATGAAGATATCGAGAACGAAATTTTTGAGAGCAATAAAGTGCAGTTGCTAAAAAAACCGGATGACACAAATTTTTCTTTTTCTTCTGCATCTGAAGATTATTTCTCCGTTGCAGAACAGTATTATAATTCCATTGTGGGGAACTCTAATAATGTTAGATGGCTTGATAGTAAGTATTTTAAACGGACATTGAAACAGGCACTTATAAGTGATAATAATAAATTACTCGAAATTATTAAGTATTGCGAAATATGGGACGCTGAAAGAGATGAAAAATTAAATTCCTTGATTAAGCTACTTAATGATCAGCATAAAAATGAGAAAGTAATTGTCTTCACTCAATACTCCGATACGGCACAATATATTTACTCACAGTTGAAGAAAAGAGGATTAACACATTTGGAATGTGTTACCGGAGCAAGTGCCAATCCAACTCAAATAGTAGAGAAATTCTCGCCAGTCAGTAACAACCTTGAGCATATACCTAATGAGAATGACCAATTTCGAGTAATTATTGCGACTGATGTATTGAGTGAAGGACAAAATTTGCAAGACGCTCATATCGTCGTTAATTACGATTTACCATGGGCTATTATTCGCCTTATTCAGCGTGCCGGGCGTGTTGACCGTATTGGACAGAAAGCGGAAAATGTACTTTGTTATTCTTTCTTTCCCGCTGAGGGTGTGGAACGTATTATACGTTTGCGTCAGCGATTAACGGATAGGATTAATGAAAATGCAGACGTTGTTGGAAGTGACGAAATATTCTTTGAAGGAAATGAGCAGAATTTAATGGATATGTATAGCGAGAAGAATGGCATTCTGGATGATGATGACGATGGTGAAGTCGATTTGAGCTCTAAAGCCTATCAAATATGGAAGAATGCCACAGATGCCAATCCCGAGTTAAAAACGATTATTCCTGCTTTGAGTAATGTTATTTATTCAACAAAGCAAAATAATGATCTACCTGTCAATGAAGGAGTGATAACATATGCCAAAACTCCCAGCGATAATGATATGCTGATGTGGATAGACAAAAATGGAAGAGTAATCACTTATTCGCAAAGTCTGATATTAAAGATACTTTCCTGTCCTCTTGATGAACCGGCTTTGGCTCGATTGGAAAATCATCATGATCTGGTAGCTCAATCTATAGATCAGATTAATACACAAGAGATAAAGGTTAGTGGAACGTTGGGTAAACGCTTTAGTACTAAGTATAGGGTTTATACAATGCTTGAAGCCTTTTGTAAAGAACCATCAAATGGACTGTTCGTTACAGATGATTTAAAATTAGCGATGGATGACATCTACAACTATCCTTTGCAGGAGAATGCCCGTATTTTGCTGAATCGCCAACTTAAAAAAGGAGTCCCGGCTATGGAGATCGTGGAATTGGTGGTTGAATTAAGGAATGAAGAAGAATTATCCATAAAGAAAAACGAACAGGAAACACGCGATAACGAACCGCAAATAATTTGCTCTATGGGTTTGCGAAACAGCTAATATCCCAAAGGTTATGAAAAGAAACGTCTTTAATGATTACATTCAACAGAACGCTTTTGTCAATTTTTTTAATGAATTGGGCTGGAATCATGTCAATAGAACCGACAAGATTAATCCGATAGAAATAGAAGAGGTTGCTTACGAGATTATTCCGGTAGCGGATAAGCATGGGTTCAAAGCGCTTATCTGTCCTTGCTCCGAACTCCCACAACATTCGGTTAGGAAAAAAATTGACTTTCAGCTTCGGAAATATTTCCACAATTATATTCTTATCTTCATACAGGAAAAATCAGAACATCACTTATGGATGATTCCCATTAAAACTGTAGAGAAGAGAGATATTGTCGTTGTTGAATACGAATGTGCCGATAAAGCCGGGTTCCTTTACAGTAAAATCAATGATTTCAGTTTCGGGTTGGAAGAAGAGACCAACATTGTGGACGTTACATTGAGGATACATAAAGCCTTTGAAGTTAATTCATCGAAAGTAACCAAAGATTTTTACAGCGGATTTAGAAAAGAACATGAATCCTTTGCTGAATTTATTGAAGGAATCCATACAGAGGGAGACCGGCAATGGTACACTTCGGTTATGTTGAACAGATTGATGTTCTGCTATTTTATTCAGAAAAAAGGGTTCCTTAATTTCGATCACAATTATCTACGCAATAAACTTCAATGGACGAAGGAGCAACAAGGGGATAACCAATTTTTTGGGAGTTTTTATAAAGGATTTCTGCGTGTACTATTTCATGGAGGCTTGAACTCACCAAAGCATTCCATTGAGTTCACAAAGAAATACGGACGTATACCGTATCTCAATGGTGGAATGTTTGATGAACATGAACTCGAACAACAATATGCCGATATTGATATTGCTGATGAGGCGTTTGAAAAATTATTTGATTTCTTCGATAAGTGGCGTTGGCATCTTGATACACGTATTGAAGCAACAGGTAAGGATATAAATCCGGATGTATTGGGATATATTTTCGAACAATATATCAACGACCGTGCCCAGATGGGAGCTTATTATACAAAAGAAGATATCACGGAATATATCGGAAAAAATTGCATTCTGCCTTTCCTTATGGACGAGACAGCCAAAACATCTTCCAAGAAACATTTTACTCCCGATGGTTACGTGTGGGAAACATTGCGAAATTCAGGTGATACTTATATTTATGACGCAGTAAAGAAAGGGATGAACCTGAAAGATTTACCGGAAGAAATAGAGATTGGGTTGGATACAGAACAACCCAATTTATTGAAACGACGTAAGGAATGGAATAAAATCACTCCTGAAGCGTATGCCTTGCCTACTGAAATTTGGCGTGAAACCGTTGAGAGGAGGAAACGCTATACGGAATTATTAAACAAAATTCGGAATGGGAAAATCGTAGAAATAAACGATTTTATAACTTATAATTTGGATATCCGTCGTTTTGTGGAGGATTTGATTGCCGAAACTACCGATCATCTATTTATTCTGCATTTTTATAACGCTCTACAACGAGTTACGATACTTGATCCCACCTGTGGTTCGGGAGCTTTCCTTTTCGCTGCTCTTAATATTTTGGAACCTCTTTATGAAATATGTATTTTACGGATGCAGGAGTTTAATGCATCTAACAGTAACTTATTCAAGGATCAGTTAAACGAAATAGAACATAAATACCGCAGTAATATTCAATACTTTATTTACAAAAGCATTATTCTTCGTAATTTGTATGGTGTGGATATTATGCACGAGGCGGTGGAAATAGCCAAACTTCGTCTCTTCTTGAAAATGGTCGCTGTTGTAGATGTGGACAAGAGATCCGAAAATTTAGGACTTGACCCCTTGCCTGATATTGATTTCAATATTCGTTGTGGAAATACATTAGTCGGGTATGCCACCGAAGAGGAATTGGAGGAGGATCTTAATTACGGAAATATGTTCGATAAGATAGAATTCAAAGAACGTATTGATGATGAAATGCAAAAGGTCGCACTTGCTTATGACTTGTTTAAACAAATACAGTTCGACCAACAGGAAGACATGAATACTTTTAAAACGACAAAAATCGATCTGAATAATCGCTTGCAAGACTTAAATGGATTATTGAATAGGAAAATGTTTGGTGCAATGCAACGCTCGATATCTTACGACGAATGGTTTGCTTCACACCAACCTTTCCATTGGTTAGCCGAATACTACCAAATTATTAAAGGAAACGGAGGTTTTGATGTAATTATCGGAAATCCGCCGTATGTGGAATATAGTAAAATAAGAAATGATTATCAGATATCTAATATCTCTTGTTTGAAATCAGGAAATTTATATGCATTTGTTATTGAAAAGAGTATTTGTATATCAAGTGAGGGAGCAAGAAATGGAATGATTATTCAATTATCAGCTTTTTGCACGCCACGAATGGAAAGTTTTCAAGAAGTTTGGTTTAGAAGGGCTGAATTCTCTTCTCTTGCTTTCTTTGATGATAGACCTGGGAAGTTGTTTGATAATCTGGAACATATTAGGGTTGTAATTCCGATGATGAAAATTGGGAAACCTTGTATATATACTGCAACGACTAATTATATCAAATTCTACTCCGAAGTAAGAAATATATTATTTCAAATAATACATTATTCTATATCTAAAAATAATAGAAAGCTGTTTTCTGTGTTAAAAACTAATTCTTCTATTGAAAATTCCATGGTTGATAAAATATGGAATATGAACAAGACTATCTCTTTTTATGAATCTCCTAAGAAAAACGATAATTATGTTTACTATGGGTATGGATATGGCTATTTTGGTAAGATATTAAATTATAAATCATATTTCTTTGGAGAAAAAATAGACGAATCCACAGGTGATAAGTATTATTATATTAATACAGATTATTCAAATGATATTTTCGTTGCCTTAATCAACTCGACATTATTTTATTGGTTCTATATTAATTATTCAGATGGCCACAATTTTACTAAAACAGTTATAGGAGGAATGCCTTTTGTTTATCCTGATGATGAAAAACTTCTGACTAAGATTATAAAATTAGTCTCTATCCTAATGAGAGATTTAGAAAGTAAATCTAATCTGAAAATAGCAAACTATAAGGCTACAGGTAGAGTTGAATATAGAGAATATTACCCTAAAAAATCGAAATCTATTATTGACGAAATCGACAAAGTTTTGGCAGAACACTATGGCTTTACCGAAGAAGAGCTAGATTTTATTATTAATTACGATATAAAGTATCGAATGGGCAGTGAATTGAACGGAGAGAAGGAATAATTATGAGTGAATTTAAAGAGCTAGTATCAACACTACAAAGTTTTCCCCAAAAAGGAAAATTCAAATTAAATCAATATAGTTTTTTGACAGATGTATGTAATATTCCTAGAATCAACGATTGTAGTGGTATTTAGATACTTATATAGGTACAAGTGAAGAGAGGAGATAAGACACAGAAAAAACGGCTTGTGGGGACGACTTGTAAAAGGAAAACGGTTTGGTGATTTCAAAAGGAGAACGCTCGTTGAACAAATGAGAAAGGAGGGTATTTTAACTCTACGTGTTGAGTGGTTTATAACATACTGTGATGATGTGAAAGAAATCCCGAGGAAATGGGAATATGAACTTTTGCGTTTATTTCTTATTGAATATAATCGTTTGCCTAAATGGAATAACGAATTATAAGTCGTTGTGATTTTATGAAAATTCAAATCCGAGAGATTTGTTTCGTTCTATGAAGAATTTAATATCTTTGTATCAACATGGGTAATTTACATGAAAATAGTTCAGATTCAACCATTCTTAATGAAGGATTAGCCCAGTTAGGCTTAGCTTCAGAAAAGGATAAGTTTCTCTTTTTCGTTCAGGATAAGGAGACTTATTCTTATAAGCCTGCATTATGGTTCCAATTGGAGAAAGCCGAATTTTACCAGGCAAATGCTGTGTTTTTTAAAAAAGGTATACGTGAGGATGAACTTATTCCACAAATATACATATACGATTACACCTCATTTCCTCTTGCGAACAAAGACCTTTTGACAGAAATACATAAAAACGTATGGACTGGGGGCGAAATACCTATTGTATGCGTATTTTCCAAGACAGAAGTTATTATTTTAGATACGACTAAACCCGTTCAAGAACATAAGGGTGATTTTTCACCTGCATACCTTGTTGAAAATCTTAAAGATGTTGCAAGTGTCAATAAGCATATTTATAATAATTTAGCGCATCTATTGAAATCAGGAGCTTATTGGGATATGGCCAATGTGGATTTTTACAAAACATCTTCATATATTCAATTAACGAGCCTTTTACGAAAAGTAATAAATAAATTTACGGTAGAATCGGGACTTGCAGGGCGTAAGGATATTGTTCAAAAACTTATCATTCAATGCATTCTTGTCAAGTATTTAGAAGAAAGGCGTGATGAGAATAACAATACTGTTTTTCCGACAAGTTTTTTTGAAAATTATGGAGGCGCCCAACAGTTTAGCGATATCCTGATAAACGGACAACTTTTCAACTTTTTCGATTATTTGAATAAAGATCATTTTAACGGCGGAATTTTCAGATGGGATGATAAAGACAAATTGTTGCTCGACGGAAAACAGGAGGCGTTTAATTATTTAGCGGACGTACTGAGAGGATACATTGATACCAATGATCAGCATATATTGGAGTTTCCCGATAATTTTTCACGGTTGTATTCTTTCAATCATATTCCTGTGGAATTAATAAGCCGTCTTTACGAAGAATTTATTATTAAAGAAAATAAAAAAAGAAAACTTGAAGCGGACGAAGAAGGTTCGCGAAAAATAAAAAATGATGGCGTAGCCTATACACCCTCGCATTTGGTAAAACTTTTGGTAAATGAGGCTATGCCGTTAAATGAAGTCCCCGACGATTTGGGAAATTTTAAGGTGTTAGATCCTGCCTGTGGTTCGGCGATTTTTCTCGTTGTCGCTTTCAAACGTTTGGTTCAATGGTGGCGGCAAAAGAATGAGTATAAAAATCCGAAGTTGGATGATTTAATAACGCTTCTTAATGCGGTTTATGGAGTCGATTCTGATCCAAAAGCGGTACAAATTTCTGTTTTCAGCCTTAGCATTGCGTTGTGCGATGAGCTTTCGCCCAAAGAGATTTGGGAGGATTTGGAATTTGAAAATTTGGAAGGTAAACAGATTTATCATAAGGACTTCTTCGATTGGAAAAAAGAAATACCGAGAGATCTTCTATTTGATGTAGTTATTGGTAATCCTCCGTTCGTAAGAGGTGGAATCAATAAGAATATGAATAAGTGGACTATTAATGAAACACAGGTTGTAAATATTCCAAGGAATCAAATAGCACTTAAATTCTTATCCGAGTCTTTGGCCTTATTGAAAAATAATGGATTATGCTGCTTGATTGTAAAAGCTCTTCCTCTATTGTACAGTAATAGTGAAGTTTCCAAAGCCTATTTAAAAGCATTAACCCTGAATTATCATATAAATCAAATCTTTGATTTTACTCCATTAGCACGGAATAAGTCTCTATGGGATGGAAGTGGGAAAGCTGCAGATGTTAGTGCTGTTGCTATTTTTATTACGAATTCCAAACCTGATTTCAGTAGAAATATATTACATGCAATCTTTAGAAGAACAAAGGTCAATACTGAACGGATATATTTTGAGATAGATAAGTATGATTTGCATTTTGTTCTAAGAAATGAGATTTATGAAAAAGATTCTTTTATTTTCAAAATCAATCTAATGGGTGGAGGACGATTAAAAAATTTAGTATATAAATTAAGATCGTACCCTTTATTAAAAGACTATGAAGAGAGAGGGATTTGTATTCTTAGAGAGGGACATGGAACGTTATCTAAAAATGTAAAAAATGCCCCACTAACTAATAAAAGAATAAATTCAAGAAGAGGAGTTGTCAATGGTTCAGTTGTTGCAACAGAATATATTTCGGAAGAGGAAAGAATTAAAATTATTGATTCACCTGTATATTATGCACCTACATTAGTTATTAGTGAAACTCTGGATCTAGAGACAAAGTCAATAACAAAAGCGTTGACAAGTGAAAATTTAATCTTTAAGAATAGATATATAGGTATACATTCTTTTGATATAGAGACCTTCCCTTTGTCTGGCTTATATGAAAGATTGATACTAAATGAGGCAACATATATTGTGTATCTGCTATCCACAAGTGCTCAGATATATGTTAATCTAAATACTTCAATTTATTGTGAAGATTTAAGAGAGTTACCCATTATAGCGAAAGACTTTACATTAACTTCTCAAGATAGAAATATACTACAAGATACACTAGAATATCTGGATGATTTTATTCGTCATAAAAATTCAAAGGCTCTTAATCAAATATCACGAAAAAAGATTTGCGAGACAATTTCTTTTTACGGACAAGAGTTTTCCAATACTATAAATGAACTTTATGCTGACGGGATTAATACTTTTAAGCTCACAGATATTATTTACTTTGAAAAAGAGAATTTAATTGGAGCGTTGTTTTCTTATGATAATGAAAAAAATGACAAGCCAAATGTAATAAGAGAGAACGAGGTTACCCAAATAGAGGGGTTGGTGAATTTTGATATAAATGAGAGTCTTACGGCAACCCGAATTATACAATATTATGCCCCCAATAAAGTGCTTTTTGTTAAACCCAATCAGAAACGCTATTGGTTAGCATCTATAGCATATAGGGATGCAGATAGTGTATTTGCTGACATTTTAAATAACAAATAATTATGTTGGCAAACTCTTTTCAAAATTCTATCTCTACAGGTGTTCCCAATTTTACGTATAGTGATAAACTGGATAATATTTATAAATCATCCTTATTGGGAGCTGTACCTGAATTTATCTATGGCTTAAATACTTATTCAAGAACGAAAAGCTTGAGTGAAGAAGATTTCTCTCAGGAATATCTAATCGCATTAAGTAGATACCTCTCAAAAAATCCAAAAGGTATATTAGCTGTTCCAGAGTATAAGGATATTTATACCCAAGGAGCAAACCCTGTGAAACGAGTAGATATTGCATTTGTTCCCTCAGAACAAGGAGCTTCAAACTCTAAATTATATACAGTTGAGGCGAAAAGACTGCCTACAGGTAAGGGAGAAAGGGAAAAAGAGTACATATATGGTTTTTCTACAACTGGCTCACCGTCAGGAGGAATTCAACGTTTCAAAACAGGAGATCATGGCTATGGTCTTCCAGAGAGTGCTTTGTTGAGCTATGTGGAAGAAAATGACTTTATCTATTGGCATAAAACCATCAATTCATGGATTGTGGATAAGGCTAAAGAATTACCGGTAGACTGGAAAGAAGATGAACGATTGAAAGATCTTGATATTGACCCAACTGAAATCTGTTCTACATGCTACTCTGTAGCATACAGAGAGTCTGATTCAATTGAATTATTCCATCTTTGGATAAAAATACCTAAGAACAAGAACTAATGTTATGAGTAACCCATTTTATTTAGGAGATATAGCTATTCTAAATCAACCCAAGGTTGCATTCTTAAGCTCTCGAAAAATTAGTTCTGCAACGGTTCTGAAATGTTTCGATTGGGCGACAGAGCAACGTGATAAAGACGCATGTGTAATAAGTGGTTATCACTCTCCGTTGGAGAAAGATGTCCTGCATTTTTTGCTGAAAGGGCTTCAACCTGTTATACTCGTTTTGGGACGTTCGATGTACAAGCAATTGCCTATTTATCTGCAAAAACCCTTAGAAGAAGGTCGACTTTTGATCGTATCCCCAGTATCTCAATCTATCCACCGCCAATCAGTGCAAAGTTGTACTATCCGGAATAAATACATTATTGATAATGCAGATGAAATAGTTTTCGGTTCACTTGATGAAAAAGGAAATTTGTATCCATTATACCGTCAAGCAATTGAAGACGGAAAGAAAGTAAAGGTAATATCGTGAATGATGGCAGTGGAAGAAAGGAGTGAAAAATAAATTCATAAGATATCGATTTTAGTTTCTAAAGACTAAAATAAATCAAAGGTGAAAATCGTTATTTGAGATTTTTTACCTGAATTTTTTAGACTTTCTCAAAAATGCGGACAAATTGCGGACACGGGAAACAAAACAAAAACGCTAAATATTTTATTATTAAATATTTAGCGTTTTAAAATCGTACCCAGAGCCGGGATCGAACCGGCATGGAAGTGAATCCACTGGTGTTTGAGACCAGCGCGTCTACCAATTCCG
>Ga0265293_10006333_pt1 | contig 19046 bp, 13 predicted proteins | sample Munlanlewell138R_FD_192505 | JGI IMG/M metagenome (GOLD analysis project Ga0265293, IMG submission 192505) | Leachate microbial communities from a municipal landfill in Southern Ontario, Canada - Leachate well 138R | ecosystem: Engineered > Solid waste > Landfill > Unclassified | place: Canada... | reverse complement strand
CTTGGCGGCGATTGACCCATCTAGGCTCGGGGCGACGGCCCCACTCATGAAGCCGAATATACGTTCGCGGTGATCTTCCCGTCCGATGGGGTTGCGCTAGAGGAGGAGTCCATATACGGGCTACGGTGGTGTTTTTTGCGGGAACGTGCCTGTGCGGCGGTATTAATTAATAGCCGCCTTCCTTCAACGTCAGCCGCACCTGCTCATGCTGGGCCTGGATGTCGGGCGAGGGTTCGCGTCCGAGCAGGCTGACGATGAAGATCGCGACCGTGGCGGCGATGAAGCCCGGCACGATTTCGTACAGGGCGCTGCCGGTGTGTTCCCACAGCAGTACGGTCAGCGCGCCGACCAGCATCCCGGCGATCGCGCCGTTGCGCGTCATCCGCTTCCATAACAGCGACAGGATCACCACCGGCCCGAATGCTGCGCCGAAGCCGGCCCAGGCATAGGCCACCAGGCCCAGCACGCGGCTGTCCGGATCGCGCGCGATCCAGATCGCCAGCAGTGCCACGCCCAGCACGGTCAGGCGCCCGACCCAGACCAGTTCGCGATGGCCGGCCTTGGGGCGCAGGAAGCCACGGTAGAAATCCTCGGTCAGCGCGCTGGAGCACACCAGCAGCTGCGCCGACAGCGTGCTCATGATCGCCGCCAGGATTGCCGACAGCAGCACGCCGGCGATCCACGGGTTGAACAGCAGTTCCGACAGCACGATGAACACGCGCTCGGGGTTGGCATTGACCGGCCCGGCCACGTCGGGATGCGCGGCGAAGTACGCGATGCCGAAGAAGCCAGTCGCCACCGCGCCGGTCAGGCACAGGATCATCCAGGTCATGCCGATGCGGCGCGCGCGTGGAATCGTGTGCAGGCTGTCGGCGGCCATGAAGCGCGCCAGGATGTGCGGCTGGCCGAAATAGCCCAGACCCCAGGCCAGCGACGAGATCACCGCGATCATGCCCCCGGTGCCGATCCAGTTCAGCCGGGTCGGATCGACCTGTTCCACCAGCGCCAACGCCTGCGTCGGGCCCCCGACACCGATGACCGTGAACACCGGCACCAGCAGCAGCGCGAAAATCATCAGCGAGGCCTGGATGGTGTCGGTCCAGCTCACCGCCAGGAAGCCACCGATGAAGGTGTAGAGGATGGTGACCGCCGCGCCCCAGAGCATCGCCTGGCCGTAGGGCAGGCCGAACACGCTTTCGAACATGCGCGTGCCGGCGACGATGCCCGAGGCGCAATAGATCGCGAAGAACACCAGGATCACCAGCGCCGCCAGCACCCGCAGCACGCGGCTATGGTCCTCGAAGCGATGGGTGAAGTAGTCCGGCAGGGTCAGCGCATTGCGGGTGCGTTCGGTGTAGACGCGCAGCGGGCCGGCGACGTACTTCCAGTTCGCCCACGCGCCCAGGATCAGGCCGACCGCGATCCAGGCTTCGGAGGCGCCGCTCAGATACAGCGCGCCGGGCAGGCCCATCAGCAACCAGCCGCTCATGTCCGAAGCGCCGGCCGCCAGCGCGGTGACGAAGCTGCCGAGCGAGCGCCCGCCGAGGATGTAATCGTCGAAGGTCTTGGTGCGGCGCCAGGCGACAAAACCCAGACCCACCATCAGCAACAGGTAGGCGGCGAAGGTGACAAGCAGGGGAGTGCTGGCGGTCATGTGGTGCGGATTCCCGGTCGGAAGCTGGTGACATCAGTGTGGCCGGGAGCAAGGTCCCGGCGCCATCGTCCATCGGCGCAGGATGCCCGAAGCACCGGTCCGCGGTCGTGTGCCGGACGTTCCCGGCCGCCGGCCCACCCTTGCAGGCTGACCATGCGTCGGCGCGGGGGAGTCAGCGGGGCACGCATCGTACTGGTGCTGCGACTGGCGGATGCGGGTATGTCCACAGTGTGGCCTCGGCGCGAAACTACCCGGGATCAGCCGGGCTGCCCTCGAAAGCGTTCCATCATTGTTGTACGGATGATCTGGCCTCACAGGGCCGGCCACGGCCACGCAATGAAGGCCCCAGGTATCCGAAGGAACGAGCCGAATCTGGCACCATCCCATGCTGCTGAAGCGCATCACATGGAGCCGCCGCCATCCACCAGGTCACCCTGTCACCGAACGAGCTGCTGGGCCTGTTCGATCTGCTGCCGGACGTGGTGTTCTTCATCAAGGACACGCAGTGCCGCTATACCCATGTCAACCAGACCCTGAGCCAGCGCGTGGGTATCAAGCGGCACGAGGAGATCCTCGGGCGCAGCGTGCTGGAGCTGTATCCGGCCACGCTGGCAGGGCGTTACATCCTGCAGGATCAGCGCGTGCTGCGCGGTGAAACCATCGAAAACCTGCTTGAACTCCAGCTCTATCCGAACCGCAGCACCGGCTGGTGCCTGACGCGCAAGCAGCCCCTGGTCGAACATGGCCGCATCGTCGGCCTGATCGGCATTTCCCGCGATCTGGGCCAGCCCGACAGCCGCCATTCCTCGTTCGAGCGCCTGCGCGAAATCGTCGACCACATGCAGGAACACTTCCACGAGCCGTTGAGGGTGCGGAGCCTGGCGGAAAAATCCGGGGTTTCCGTGGCGCAGCTGGAGCGCCTGTTCAAGCGCGTGTTCCAGATCACCCCGCAGCAGATGCTGACCAAACTGCGGATCGAAGCCGCAATGCGGCTGCTGCACGGCAACGACAGCATCGCCCGTATCGGCCAGGCCTGCGGCTTCTCCGATCAGAGCGCGTTTGCGCGCCAGTTCAAGAGCACTGTCGGCATGACCCCGCGCGACTACCGCGCCATGGTTCGTACCGGTGCCACCCACGTCACGCCGGTCAGCCCGGCTTGATCAGACCGGGTGGAAACAAAGGCAATGCACGCGCGATGTACTTCAGCGCTGCGCCGGACTGGCGTTGCACTCGATTGGCACCATGCGGCCGATCTCGATCGTCAACGCATCGCCCTTGCCACGGATCGTGTTGGGCCCGTTGCTGTAGATGAAGCCCGAGCCGCTGCGCTGTTGCGCAAGCTCGATGCCCTGGCCGCGGCGGCTCAGCACCGCACGCTCCTGGCCGAGGAAAAAGCGCACCGAAACGCTTTCACCGTTGGCGCAGCTGAAGTCCACATCATGGAAATCCGGCGTCGTCGGCACAGCGCTGCAAGCCCCAGCCAACAGAACGATCAGCCACGCGGCAAGAACAGGTTTCATGGCAGGAGCAAGAAGGGAAAGAAACAGCGGTTCCAATCGGCCCGGTGGATAATGCCGGGACCGCCGAAGACTGACCGGGAACCGCTCACCATCAGCGCGTTTTCGGGCGACCTCGATTGTGTGTGGGCGCAGTTTGCAGCGGCAACCGGACCGGACAGGCCGCTCAACGGCGCCACATCCCGGCCTCATGCATCAGGCGCAGCGTGTAATTGAGTTGCAGCGTCTGGTTGCCCGCGCAATCGACCTCGTGGATGCTGCCATCCGCCGCCTGCATCGTCACCGAACCCTCGCCGCGCAGCCGGTCCACCACCGCGTAGCGCTGCCCGTCATGCACGAAACCGAGCGCTGCATCCCCATTGGCGTAGGTGTCGAACGTGAACAGCCCAGCCGGCGGCTGCTTCACCTCCGGATAAAGAAATACCACCGCACCCGCATCCGCCACACGATATTGCAGGTGCCCCACATCCCGCGACATCTCCCGCGACGAACAAAGCGCAAACTCCTGCTGATCGAATCCACACGACCACAACGTCACCTCATCATCCGTACACAGCGCACTCACCGGGTAATGCTCGGCGTAGCTGGCCCACTCCGCCTCGCTGATTGCATCGACTGGTCCGGATTCCTGCGATATCGCGGCGCAGGACACCAGGGAAAAGGGGAGAGGCAGCAGGAGGAAGGTGACAGGGTTCATTGTGTGGGGTACCGAGGGCTGGCGAGTTGTGCGTCTGAGGTGTAACCGCAGAAGAACTCCGAGTGAAAAGTCATTCCGGCGGATTGACCCGCTTTGCTGTTGAAAGCCGCCGGGATGGGGCCATGAGGCATGGTCAGGGTTATTCTGGTTGTCAGGCGGCAGTTAGATCGAGCTTGCGCACCCGCTCAAGGTCACATGTTGGCGGGCGATCCAAAGGTCATGGGTGTGCTGCATGGCAAGCCAACTTTCCGGCGAGCGTCCAATTGCCTTGGAAAGACGGAGCGCCATTTCAGGCGTGACCCGGCTGGGCCCTTTGAGGATCCGGCTGAGGGTAGAGGCCGCCACGTCCAGCCTTTCCGCCAACTCGCGGCCGCTGATGCCATTCGGCTCCAGATAGATGGCAGTAATGAACCCGCCAGGATGAGGTGGGTTGTGCATAGTCATCAGTGGTAGTCCTCCTGGTCCAGAACGTAAGCGTTCCTTTTCCAAAACCCGCAACGCGAACCGGTACAAAACCGGTCCGCGCTGTGCGCGATATCAGCCTTCCACCGCATCCACCTGCTGCACTTTTGCTTCCGGCGAAATGCTCAGTTCCACTTCGCGCTCGAAGCGCAGGCGGCCTTCGACGGTGGCGCCGGCTTCGATGGTGACCTTGGGCTTGCGGCTGGCGCCGAAACCGAAGGAGAAGCCGCGCTTCTTGTGCATGATCAGGTCGCCGCGCACCACGCTGTCGCGGCCGATCAGGATGTCGCCGTTGACGCTTTCGATATCGCCGCCGACCTGACTGCCGTGCAGATTGATGCCGCCGTTGACGCCTTCCACATCGCCGTCGATGCGGGCGCGGGTGAGGGTGATGATGCCGTTGACCACTTCGATATCGCCGCCGATATGCGAGCCGGCACCGACATCGACGCGGCCGCTGACCGATTCCAGATCGCCTTTCACCACGACGTTTTCGCCGATCAGGATGCTGCCATTGACGGTTTCGGCCGAGACGATGCTGGCGTTTTCGGCCACGCGGATGCTGCCGTTGACGGTTTCCACTTCGCCGGCGCTGACGCCGGATTCGACCGAAATGGCGCCGTTGACGGTTTCCAGCGTGCCGTAGCGGGCGCCGGCTTCGGTCTGGATGGCGCCGTTGACGCGGCTGATGTTCTGCTGCGCCATGACCGCCGGGCAGGCCAGCAGGGCGGTGATGAGAATGAGGCTGCGCATGGTGTGTGCTCCTGTTCGGATGGGGATGGGCGCCGGCGGTGCGGGGCGGAAAATGGACAGCGGTTGCGCTGCGCCGCCACGGCGCGGTTGCCAGCATCCGTTATCATCCTCCTGCATTTTCACTGCCGGAAGTCATGCCGTGTCGCGACCCAAGCCCGTTCTGTTGCTGATCCTGGATGGCTGGGGCCAGCGCGATGATCCCACCGACAACGCCATCGCGCAGGCGCATCTGCCGCATTGGCGCGGGTTGCTGCGCAGTTGTCCGCATACGCTGATCCACACCTCCGGCTTGCGCGTCGGCCTGCCGGACGGGCAGATGGGCAATTCGGAAGTGGGGCATATGAACCTGGGCGCCGGGCGCGTGGTGTATCAGGATCTGACCCGCATCGATGCGGCGATCGCCGATGGCAGCTTCTTCGACAACGCCGAACTGGTAGCCGCCTGCCAGGGCGCGATTGCCAACAACGGCACCCTGCATCTGTTCGGCCTGCTGTCGCCGGGTGGGGTGCACAGCCACGAGGACCACATCTTCGCGATGCTGGAACTGGCGCGCCGCCAGGGCGTGCCGCGCATCGCGGTGCATGCCTTCCTGGATGGCCGCGACACGCCGCCGCGTTCGGCCGCGTCCAGCATCGAGCGCCTGCTGGAACACTGCACCAAAGTGCCGGGTGCGCATGTGGCCAGCGTCAGCGGGCGCTATTTCGCGATGGACCGCGACAACCGCTGGGAGCGGGTCGAAAAGGCGTATCTGGCGATTGCCGAGGCGCAGGCGTCGGCGCGTGCCACCGATGCGCGCAGTGCGCTGGAGGCGGCCTATGCGCGCGAGGAAAACGACGAGTTCGTGCAGCCCACGGTGATCGATGGCGCGCGCCCGATGCGCGATGGCGATGCGGTGGTGTTCATGAATTTCCGCGCCGACCGCGCGCGCCAGCTCAGCGCCAGTTTCGTGCAGCCGGAGTTTTCCGGATTCGTGCGGCCGCGTGTGATCGCGCTGTCGCGTTTCGTCTGCCTGACCGAATACGACGCCACCTTGCCGGCGCCGCTTGCGTTCGCGCCGGAAAACCTGGTCAACACCTTGCCCGAAGTGCTGGCCTCGCATGGTCTGAGCCAGCTGCGCATCGCCGAAACCGAGAAATACGCGCACGTCACCTTCTTCTTCAGCGGCGGGCGCGAAACCCGCTGGCCGGGTGAAGAGCGCATTCTGGTGCCGAGCCCGGACGTGCCGACCTACGATCTGAAGCCGGAAATGAGCGCGCCGGAAGTCACCGCCAAACTGGTCGATGCGATCGAACAGCAGCGCTACGACGTGATTATCTGCAACCTCGCCAACCCCGATATGGTTGGCCACACCGGCAGCCTGTCGGCTGCGATCCGCGCCGCCGAAGCGGTCGATGATGCACTCGGCGCGCTGGCTGCGGCGATCCGCAAGGTCGGTGGCGAAATGCTGGTGACCGCCGATCACGGCAATCTGGAAATGATGCGCGATGCGGCCACCGGCCAGGCCCACACCGCGCACACCACCGGCCCGGTGCCGCTGGTCTATCTCGGCCGCCCGGCCACGCTGCGCGAGGATGGCGCGCTCAAGGATGTGGCGCCGACATTGCTGCACCTGCTGGGTATCGCGCAGCCGCAGGAAATGAGCGGCCACGCGCTGGTGCAGTTCCTGCCCGGCGACACCGCCACCACGGCGTGAAACCTGCCGCCGGCTGCCGGTTTTTCCTGCATCGCCTGCTGCCGGCACTGGCGTTGCTGCTGGTGTTGGCGGGCACTGCGGCGGCGGCCGGGCCTTCCGCCCGCGAAGCCGAAACCCAGCGCAAACTGGCCGAAATCCGGCAGGAAATCGCCGCACTCTCCGCGCTGCGCCAGCAACTGGATGGCGAACGCGACAGCGCCTCCCGCGCGGTGCGCGAGGCCGACCAGCTGGTGGATCAGGAAAGCCGCGCGCTGCGCCTGATCGATGACGAAGTCGCCGGTCAGCTGGCCACGCTGGCGCAGCTGCAAGCCCGGCGTGACAGCCTCGAAGCCGGTCTTGCCACGCAACGCGAATCGCTCGCCGCACTGCTGCGTTCGGCCTACGCGCTGGGCCAGCACCAGCAGCTCAAACTGCTGCTGGCGCAGGACCGGCTCGATGCGATGGCGCGGGTGCAGGGCTACCAGCGCTACTTCCAGCAGCACCGCATCACGCGCATCGAAACCCTGCTGGAAGAACTGGACGAACTGGCCCAGGTCGTGCGCCAGCTCGACCAACACCGCCAGCAACTGGACGCCAGCCGCGCGCAGCAGCAGCAACGCATCGCCGATCTGGAAAGCCAGCGCGAGGAACGCCGTGCGCTGGTGGCCGGACTGGAGCAGCGCCTGAGCGATACCGGCGAACGCCTCAGGGAACTGGGCCGCGATGAAGCCGCGCTGGCGCAGCTGCTCGAACGCCTGCAGGACATCTTCGCCGACATTCCGGACGAGCTGGATGCGGTGCAGCCGTTCGCCCAGCGTCGCGGCAAACTCGATCCACCGTTGCCGGGTCGTACCCTGACCGCGTTCGGCGGCAAGCTGCCGGATGGCCGCACCAGCCAGGGCTGGCTGATCGCAGCCGAGGCCGGTGCGCCGGTGCGCGCGGTGGCGCATGGGCGGGTGGCGTTTTCCGACTGGCTCAAGGGCTATGGCCTGATCGTCATCGTCGATCATGGCGACGGCTATATGAGCCTGTATGCCCAGAACGACAGCCTGCACCGCGATGTCGGCGACTGGATCAAGGCCGGCGATACCCTCGCCAGCGCCGGAAGTTCCGGCGGCCGGCAGCAGGCGGCGCTGTATTTCGAGCTGCGCCGCAACGGCCGGCCGGTGGACCCGCGCGGCTGGTTCGCACGCCGCTGAAGCCTTGGCGCCATGCGATAATCGCCGCATGAATCGCCTGATCCCCTCCCGTTTTCACGTCGCGCTGGCACTGGTCTGCGCGCTGATATTCTCCGCACCGCTGGCTGCGCGCGAACCTGCCGCCACCCCGCCGGTGGACAGCAGCGGCGATTCCGGTCAGCCGGCTGAATCCGGCACCGCAGCGGATACGGAGGCAACTGCTGAGGAAACCGATGTCGCCGATGCGGCCGATGCCGAGGATGCCGAGGATGCCGTCAGCCTCGACGAAATCCGCCGCTTCGTCGCCGTGTTCCGCGCGGTCAAGCAGGGCTATGTCGATCCGATCGACGACGCCACGCTGATGCGCGCCGCGATCCGCGGCCTGCTGATCGATCTGGACCCGCACAGCGCCTATCTGGATGCCGAGCAATCCCGCGCCCTCAACGAAGCCGCCAGCGGCGCCTACGAAGGCCTGGGCCTGGAAGTCATCCAGCAGCCGGACCGCAGCCTGCTGGTGATCGCGCCGATTGATGAAACCCCGGCCGCGCGCGCCGGCATCCTGCCCGGCGATGTCATCACCGCGATCGATGGCGAACCGATCACCGTGGATGGCGTGGATGCCGCGATCGATTCGATGCGCGGCGCCGCCGGCAGCCAGACCCGTCTGACGGTGGAACGCGAGGGCGCGGCGGAACCGCTGCTGTTCACCCTGACGCGCGAAATCATCCGTGTCGCCAGCGTGCGCGTGAAGACGCTGGAACCGGGTTATGTCTACGCCCGCATTTCCACCTTCCAGGCCGATACCGGGCTGGAACTGGACCGTAAACTGCAGCAGGCGATGCAGCAGAACGAGGGCGAGGTGAAGGGTCTGGTGCTGGATCTGCGCAGCAATCCCGGCGGCCTGCTCAATGCTGCGGTTGAGGCTGCCGACCTGTTTCTGGATGACGGTTTGATCGTGTCCACCCGTGGCCGGCTGCCGCATTCGCGCAACGAACTGGGTGCGCACAACGGCGATCTGCTGGAAGGCGCACCGATCACGATCCTCGTGGACGGTGGCACCGCCAGCGCCGCCGAAGTGCTGGCCGGCGCACTGCGCGACCACAACCGCGCCCTGGTGCTGGGCTCGCCCACCTTCGGCAAGGGCTCGGTGCAGACCGTGCTGCCGCTGGACAACGGCGATTCGATCAAGCTCACCACCGCGCGCTACTACACCCCGAGCGGCACCTCGATCCAGGCCACCGGCATCATTCCGGACGTGCCGCTGGAAAGCCACATCGACCAGATCGCCAGCGTCCCCGACCAGCCGCCGACGGTGCGCGAACGCGACCTTCCCGGCCACCTGCGCGGCGACAACGAAACGCCCGAAGCCGAAGCCGCCGTCGATAGCTCGATCCCGATCATCCCGCTGCAACGCCCGGAAGAACTCGACGACAGCGGCGTGCGCGAAGCCCTGAACATGCTCAAGGGCCTGTCCGTTTTCCGCGAACGCAGCGATACCCGCGCCTCCGACTGATACGCTCGCGCCGCATCGGGTGCTGGAGAAGATCTACGCATCCGCGACCGCCTCGGGCTGCACGTCCTGCCCCGGACCTGTCGGTGCGTGTGGAAGGCTGGAGCCGGTGAGCGCTGATGCGGGTGCCGGTCCAGCAGCACCCGCATCAGGCACTGCCTGACTACGGCGACTCGAAGCCGTCCGCGAAAACCCCGCCGCCACCCACGTTCACCTTCACAGTCGCCGGACTGAAGTGGCCGTGGCGGTCGGTGGCCCAGTACCGGAATTGATCGATTCCGGTGAACTCCGGGTCCGGCCGGTAGCCGATGCGGCCATCGGCGGTGGCCCAGGCCAGTCCGTACGTTGGCGGCACGAAGCCATCCAGTTCCAACGGATCGCCATCGGGATCGCTGTCATTGGCCAGCACATCGATGAACACCTCGCCGTTGCGGGCCACGCTGACCGCATCATCGACCGCCAGCGGCGGCTGGCTGTCGAGGTCGATGAGACCGCGCTGGAAGGCATTGCGCCAGGCGAAATACTGGTTGCCCAGCTGCGCCTCCACCAATGGCCCCAGCCGCACCCGCACACCGAATTTGTGGATGAGGCCGTCGGCCCGGCTGGTGAAATACTGCGGCACGATCGCCCAGGGCACGTTGTCGCTGCTGCGGTAATAACCGTCGTTGGAGACGTTGTAGATCATTTCCTGGTTGGGTACGCCGACCCAGTCTGTTCCTGCCGGCACCGGCTGGCTGCCGATGCTATCGGTCTTGCTGCCGGTGAACGGCAGCCGCACGTGGCCGCCGGTACCCGGATCGTTGTATTCCAGCGGCAGACCATCGTTGAGTTCGACCTCGAACCGCCCCGGCACCAGATCGGCGCTGCTCAGTATCTGATCGACGCTGGTGTCCAGGTGCCGGTACGTCTCGGGCACGTTGTCGAACTCCACATCGATGGCGACGTACTGCTTCTTCGCGACCGGATCGCTGGTGGTGAAATCCTTGCTCAGGATCACGCCCGTTGGCATGTCGGCGATGTGCGCACCACGCACCACCATGTCGGTGGCGTTCCTGCCGAACTCGATGCCGAACGCCGGCTGCCGGAACGGCTCGGGCGTGTTGCCGATGACGTCGATGTCCTCCAGCAGGTAGTGCGAGGTGTACTCCATCGCCGCCCCGGCACGCACTTCCCAGGCACGGAAATCGGAGATGTGCGTGTGGATGTCATGGAGCTGATTGGGATTGGCCTTGACCACGTAAATGCCCACCGTGCTGGCGAAGGCCTCGTTGTCGTGGAAGTTCAGGATCGGCGGATGGTCCGGCGATACCGCCCGCGAGCGCCGCAGCACGTCACCCATGGGGAACAGGGTATGCGGGAATGTCCGCATGCGCGAACCCCGGTGCAGGTAGACGTAGCCATGGTTGACGCTGGCAGCGACGTTGCCGACGTTGCGCACCATCCGTCCCTGGAACCAGAAACCGGCGCCACTGCGTCCGATGTCGAAATTATTCGGATCATTGCCGTTTTTCGGATTGAACGAGGAGTTGCCCTCGGCCTTGATCGCGATGTTGCGCGTCCACGAACCGACCTCGTCGCCGGTTTCCGCCACGAAGCCGGCACCATGGGTGTCGAAGCTGGCGTTGTCGTCGAAGATTGCATTGCTGGCGTGGTGGACAAAACCCCAGCCGGGGCTGTTGAACACCGCATTGCCGATCACCATCGCCGGCTTGTCCGGCTCGTTCAGGCCGGTGAAGTGCAGGTGCATTGGATAGCGGGTGCGGATGTTGCTGGTCGGCGTCAGGCCCGGCAACTGGTCGGGATCGAAACTGGCGATGGATTTGTCGGTACGGCCCAGGTGCTGGAACTGCGCGTAGCGCACGTCGTAATCGGTATGGTGCATCAGCATCACGTGGCCACGCCGGTGGATCGGCGCGGTTTCACCACCTTCGGTTTCAAAGCGCACGTTGCGGCTGAAGTTGGCGACCGAGGCCTTCAGATCCAGTCGCGGTGTGCGGTGGTCGTGTTGCAGCGGCGGGGTGAAGCCGATGCTCGCGCCATCTAGCGATGTCACGGTCAGCACCTCATCCTGGGTACCGTGGTAGCGCACCGCCCCGATGGCGTTGTCCCACTTCCAGCCCGAATAGCGGGTGCCGGTCAGCACCAGGGTGTCGCCGACCTGCCAACCTTCCGGCGCCTGCGCCATCTGCAGGCTGGTCTGTCCGGCCAGCGGATCCACCGCCACCTTGCCGTGCACCGTCTTGCGCGCGCCGTGGATGTGCACGCGTCCGTGCGCTACCAGGCCACGGCCCAGCAGCTGTGGGTCCTGGACGATGTCGATATCGGTATCGGAAGTGAAGACGATATGTACCAGCACGTCCGGCTGTACCGGCGCTCCCACGGTACCAATCAACACTTCGCCGGCCATGCCGACTTCAAAGGTGTCCACGCGCATCGTGCTGGACTGGTCAGGATCGAAATGCAACTGCCCGTCCACCAGCAGGCCGCGCAAACCGGCGTTGCCGTGGCCGGCATAGACCACACTCCGGCCCGCCGGGATATGTACCACCGCACCCTCGCCGGGTACTGCGGGCTGCCATGTTGCTGGATCGAACCACGGCCCGTCCGCCACCGCGACATGGGTGGCATCGGTTCCGTCGAACACGTGCATGGCGGCCGCCGGGCCGGCCAGCAGCAGGCACACCATGGCAATTACAGACTTCATATCGCTCGCCCTTCGCGCGGAAAAGCGAAGGATAGTCTGCACTTGCGGCCACCAGCGCCGACTGCGGCGTCATCAATATCATGATGGAATCAGGATTCGATCAGGGTTCGCTGATGGCGTACTGATGCCGCAACCGGAACGGCCAGAAGCGCAGGATCAGGTGGCTGCCGCTTTCTGCGCCGGGCCCGTTGCCGGGGCGCGTCAGTGGCAAATGCCCACCATCGCCGTCATCGCTGCTGCACGCGGTGGTGCGACGGGAAGGTGGTTGTGACATTTCGTGACAGAATGTTGTCTCTTTTGCCGCAGTGAGGTGCCGGTGTCCGCTCCCCGATCCGATACCCATCTGGATTGCCGGGTTTGGCGAACCGGCCCATGGCTGCTGGACGCGGGCACGCGGGTGCTTTCCCGCAATGACGTCGAGATCGCGGTTCCGCCGAGGGCGATGTCCTGTCTGCTGCATCTGGTGGCCAACCACCACCGCGCCCTGTCCCGCGATGAGCTGATCAATGCGGTGTGGGGCCACATACACCTGAGCGACGGCGCGCTGGCGCAGACCATCTTCGAACTGCGCGGCATCTTGGGTGACGGCGGTCCGGACGGGCCGATCCGTTCGATCCGCGGCTTCGGTTATCGCTGGGTGGCGCCGGTGGAGCAGGTCGCCGCTTCAAGTGCCGCGTCGGTCGAGCCGCCGACAGTTGCGGCAGCGCCGATGGCGGCCACGGGTGTGGCCCGGCGGCTGCCATGGTGGTCATTCGCGTTGGTGGCGGTCGTTGTTGCGGTCGCCGCGTGGGTGCAGAGGCCGGTGGCGGTGCCAGAAACCGCAAACCCTGGGGCGTTCGCAACCGCTGTGCCGCCGCAGGCACTGCTGGTGCGGCCGGTGATCGCCGGCGATGAGCCGGACACGACCTGGATGCGGCTGGGACTCATGGATCTGGTGGCCAGCCGCTTGCGCGCTGCCGGCGCGACCACGGTGCCGGTCGAGACCGCGCTGGCACTGCACGGAACCGCACTCCGGGACGGAAACGAGGCCGCGCTGAATGCGACCGGCGCCCAGGTGGTGAACGCCCGTATCAGCCAGGCCCAAGGCGTCTGGGTGGTGCATATCGACGCTCGCGGGCCCGGGCACGCATCCACCCGCGTGCTGGCCGAAGCCGACGATGCCCTCGCCGCCGCGCGCGAGGCTGCCGATCGACTGGCACTCGCGCTGGGACACGCACCGGCACCGGTACCGTCGGAAAGCGCTGCCGTGCTGGGCCTGCTGTTGGAGGTGGATGCCGCGTTGCTGGAACGCGACCTGGATCGCGTCGAGCACCTGATTGCCGGCGCCGACGCGGAACTGCGCGAACATCCGCGGCTGCGCATGGCCGAGGCGGCGGTGGCGTTCCATCGCGTCGATCTGGCGCAGGCGCGGGAACGCTTCGAGAGTGTGCTGGAAAGTCTGGACCCGGTGGGTGACCGGCGTCTCCGGGCGCGAGCGCGGACCAGCCTCGCCAGCGTCTACGCGATGATGGGCGAACCGGCGCGCACCCAAGCGCTGCTTGAGGAACTGGCGCTGCAACTGGATGCCGCCACCGATGCCGATCTGCTCGGCGTGGTGCAGATGAATCTGGGGTTGCTGGCACAAGAGCGCGGCGAGCTGGCCGCAGCCGACCTGCATCTGGTCCGCGCCCGGCACCTGTTGATCGGAGTAGGCGATCTGCAGCGCCAATCGGTGTTGGCCAGCAATCTGGGCGTACATGCACTTCGCAGCGAACGCCTGATGGAGGCCGGCAGCGAACTGGAACGGGCGCTGGCCGGCTTCACCGCGCTGGGCGATGCGTCCGGCATCGTGCACGTGTTGGCGGCGCAGCTGGAGTTGCACCTGGCCAGCCTCGATCTGCCGGCCGCCGACAAGGTCGCTGCCCGCCTGCAGCGCGGGCACGTGGGCAGTCCACTCGCGCGCGCCTATACACAGATTGTCGAAGCGATGTGGCTGCTGGAACACGGCCGCGTGCAGCAGGCGACGACGACGCTGGCATCATTGCAGGAGGGTCTTGCCGGCCAATCCGGGCTGGCTGCCTACCAGGCCGTGCATGAGCTGTTGAAGACCCGCTTGCTGGTGGCGCAAAGCGCACCGTCGAACGCACGCCTGCACCAGGCCGCCCTCGCGCGTGAGCGTCTGGCGGCGCATCGCAACCTGCGCCACTTCCACGCCGAAGCGTGGCAGCTGCAGGTGCAGGCCAGCCTCGATGGCGGAGACCTGGAAGCTGCCCGACGCGAGGCCCGGGCGCTCCGGCAGTGGTCGCAGGAGATTACGTTGCGGGCCGTCCGCCTGCACGCCTTGGCGGCCGACATGGCCGTGTCCCGGGCCGAAGGTGACCAGTCCGCCGCCCTGATGCAGGTGGACCAGTCATGGGCGCTGCTCGACGATGGCGCCAGTCCCCGGCATTGGCTGCAGTTCGCCGAGATGGCGCTGCCCTGGCTTGCCGACATCGAAGGACAGCAGCCGCGCCTGCTGCAACTGATGCAGCGTCTGGCGCCATCCGCCAGCCATCATTTCGGCGCCGCCCGCGCGCGCATCCGCCTTCTTTATGTGCTGGAACCGCAAGCCGCGCGCCCTGCGGCCCTCCACCACCTTCGGCGGCTGGCGGGTGAGCGCGCCCTTCCGCTCGAAGTGGACACCCTCGCGCAGCGCGGCGATTTGCCTGTGACGAAGGCGGCAGAAGCCACGTTCTGATCGATTCCTGATCCAGAAACGATCCCGCGTTGAAGCATCAACGGCGACCGCGCATCACTCTCGGCACGGGATGCGGGGACGCCGAACCACCCAGGCTGAGGGTTCTCCCCGTCCGGCCACTGCCGCCAGGCGATGGCTGTTCATAGCCGCCGCGGCTGCGCTCCCGAGTTTCGAGCGGGCGTGACGCGTCGACAAGGGAGATCCGTTCCATGGGCACATCGCACCATCCATCGTGGCCGCAGCTGACCAGTCTGCAGCGGCTGGGCGTCGTTCTGGCGCTGCTTGCCGTTTCCGGCATTTCCATGGCGGGCGGCGGCTTGTCCGTGGCCGATTTCAACCTGCCGCAGCAGGACGAGGCGGGCTGGTCGATCCTGACGCCCTCGGCCGACAGCCGTCTGGTCTATGTCGATGCCAATGCTGGAAGTGACAGCAACGGCCAGTTCCATTTGCTCGCAGACGCAGTCATCGGTGCCGATCCAACGCAACCGGTGGGGGCGGTGCTGGCGTTCCGTACACTGGCGGCGGCGCAAGCACAGCTGCGCCAGGATTCACCCGACTGGCTGCTGCTGCGCGCTGGAGGTGTCTGGAAAGAATCACTGCCGATACGGCGCGGGCGCTCGGCCACCGAACGCATGGTCGCCACCGCCTGGGGTGAAGGACCGCGCCCGGAACTGCGCACCGGTGTCGAACGCGGCATCGCCTCGTCCCATCCGGTGAATGTGGCCGTGGTCGGCATCCGCTTTTGGGCCCATACCCGTGATACCGACGGGCCCTACTTCACCGGTTACGAGGGCAGCAGCGGCATGAGCTTTTCCACCTGGCAGGCGCCCAGTCTGAACCAGGTGCGCGACGTGCTGATCGAGGACTGCGTGTTCCGCACCTATGCCAACAACGTGTTCACCGGTGATGCACCGAACGAGCCAATCACCCGGCTGGCGGTCCGACGCAGCATCATTTCCGGCAATTACAAAACCACGGGCATGGGGCATTCGCAGGGCATCTACCACAGCGGCAAGGGGCATGGCGACGGTGTGGCGACCATCCTGCTGCAGGAGAACCTGTTCGACCACAACGGCTGGCGCATCCAGTCGATCAACGGCAACAACGATGCCGAAGGCGGCCAGGCGACCATCTTCAACCACAACACCTATTTCAGCTCGGCCAGCAACGTGCTGTTCCAGCGAAACTTGTTCCTGCGCCCCTCATCCATAAGCAACAAATGGACCGCCTACCTGACTGCCGAGCACTATGACAGCCGGCGACTGGTCACTGACAACAACCTATATGTCGACGGCGAGATCGGGATCAGCCTGGGTGGCAACTATCCGCCCGGTGGTGCGCTGCGCTTCGATGACATTGCCATCCACAACAACGTGTTCACCGACATCGGCCGCTCACGGCCGACCAACCGCTCCCTGTCCTGGAGCGTGGAGGCGATCGACTGGAAGTACGGCAGCATCCGCAGCAATCTGTTCATTCACCAGCGCGCGCCGATAACCAACAGCTATGCGCTCCAGGTCACCGCACCCTCGCAGGGAGAGACGGTCCTGGTCGAGAACAACGTCATCGCCAACTTCCACAGCAGCACGTACGGCGGGCTGGTGCGGCTGCAGGACGGGGGCAACTTTGATCAGGTCCTGTTCCACAACAATACCGTGCAGGCCTCCTCGGAAAGCCCGCTGGTCTCGCTGGACCCGGGCGGTTACCTGTTTACCGGCAACAACCGCTACCACTCACCCGCCGCAGGCAACCGGCATTTCCGTGTCGACGGCACGTACATGGGCGTGGCCGAGTGGGCTGCGTTGACCGGTGACAGCGGCGCCAGCACCGATCCCGTCACGTTTCCGGCACCCGAGCGGGATCTGGAAACGTATATCGAACACCTCGGGCTCGGTTCGGGCTTCGATGACTTCCTGACTGCGGTGTACGGCCAGTCACGCGGCAACTGGAACCCTGCGCTGGGCGCCGCTGCGATCAACGACTGGCTGCGCGGTGGTTTCGGCATGCCGGCGGTGGGCCACGGCAACCGCATCTTCGGCGATGGGTTTGAGCCGTAGATCAAACACGCTGGGTGGGCTGCGTCCCGGGAGGGACGCCGGCTTGAATGAACGAGCGAACTTTCCCGGCGTGCCACAGGACTTCGATGAGGCAGGCTGAAGGTGGTCGCCATCAGGGCTCGGAATCACGGCAGAAGTCCGCCATGCAAGCTATTACCAAAGCTGTTCGCAATGAATCGAGCAAGACCGTCACGCCGGCAGGAGCCCTGGCCAAGGCCAGTACGCGCCGCATCCGCCGCAAGCTTGCGAGCACCCGCCCGGCGTGACACGGGCCACGCGGCATGGATGGCCGTGTCCGGTTTGCGCACCGCTTCCTGTACTCCACCACTTACGCCCCGTCCCTGGCTGCTGCCTGACGGGTGCATCACTGAGTGTGTGGAGGTTGACCGTTGAACAGGATTTTGACGTTTGCGCTGTTGTTGCTGTTGTCACCGGCCGCGTTTTCCCAGGCCATGCTGGACTGCGACGCACTGGCCAGCAGTGCCGGTGCCGAGCCGCCCGGTTACGCCTGGCAATGCGGTTCTCAGGAAGTCCCGATGGCCCCGATCCCGTGGCTGACGACGCCTGCTGCGGCGGGTAATCTTGCCTTCGCCTACAACTTGAACGAATTTTATGGTGCGCAAGGGTTGTATGCGTACCTGGTCGGCGATCTGGGTAGTGCGACGTTGCTGGGCAATCCCGGCATGCCGGAGTTTTTCGCGATGGATTTCGACCCCACCGGCACCACGCTGTACGCCATCCGGGAAACCACCCCGCGTCAACTCGGCACCCTGGACACCAGTGATGGCAGCTTCACCCAGATCGCGGAACTGGGGGGCACCGGCAACGAACAGGTGACCGGCCTGGCGATCGATCCGATCAGCGGCGTCGCCTACCTCTCGACCGCGCATGGCAACAACGGAACCCTTTACACGCTGGATCTTGCCACTGGAGAGGCCAGCCCGATCGGAGACTTCGGAGTTCATCTAATGATCGATATCGCGATGAACTGCCGAGGCGAACTCTACGGCCACAGCATCGATGAGGACGCGTTGTATTCGATTGATCCTGCTACCGGCGTGGCAACGCTGATCGGCGATTCCGGCATCAATGCCAACTTCGCCCAAGGCATGGACTTCAACAACGCGGACGGCAAGCTGTATGCGGCCGTTTACTTCGGCGGCGGCAACTATGTCTACGGCACCTTCAACCTTCAGACCGGTGAACTGGATCCGCTCGGCAGCAACGATCTGAGGGGTGAGTGGGAGATCGCGATTCCTGCCACTTGCAGTCAGATCTTCGAAAACGGTTTCGAATCGCCCTGATGCAGCTGACGGCTCCATGTCCGGCCGGACATGGAGCCGCTCGCCAAGCCTGCGTTACCCTGCCGTTTCACGGAATGACGTTCACGGAATGACGCAAGACGCGGGAGGCGGGTATGGGGCGCTTGATCGATGGACAGTGGCACGACCAGTGGTACGACACCTCCGGTGACGGCCAATTCAAGCGCGAGGAAGCGCGCTTCCGCGACTGGCTAAGCGCCGACGGCAGCCCCGGCCCGGATGGTCAGCGTGGGCATCGTGCCGAAGCGGGCCGTTACCGTCTTTATGTGAGCTACGCCTGCCCGTGGGCGCACCGCACCCTGATCGTGCGGGCGCTCAAGGGGCTGGAGGAATTGCTGCCGGTGTCGGTGGTGCACTGGCGCATGCTCGAACACGGCTGGACTTTCGAGGAAGGCCCCGGCGTCACGCCCGAACCGGTGATGGGCGCCCGCTTCCTGCATCAGCTTTACACCCGCGCCCAGCCCGGCATGAGCGGCCGGGTGACGGTGCCGCTGCTGTGGGATCAGCGCGAGGACCGCATCATCTGCAATGAATCCTCCGAGCTGATCCGGATGTTCAACACCGCCTACGACGATCTCGGCGCACGCCCGGGCGATTTTTACCCGGCCGCGCTGCGCGGACAGATCGATGCGATCAACGAACGGGTCTACGAGCACGTCAACAACGGCGTCTACCGTGCCGGTTTCGCCACCACCCAGGCCGCTTACGAGGAAGCGGTGCGACCGCTGTTCCAGACCCTGGACTGGCTGGAGGAAAAACTCGCCGCCGCCGACTGGCTGGTCGGCGACCGGCTTACCGAAGCCG
>Ga0265293_10006332_pt1 | contig 19047 bp, 16 predicted proteins | sample Munlanlewell138R_FD_192505 | JGI IMG/M metagenome (GOLD analysis project Ga0265293, IMG submission 192505) | Leachate microbial communities from a municipal landfill in Southern Ontario, Canada - Leachate well 138R | ecosystem: Engineered > Solid waste > Landfill > Unclassified | place: Canada... | reverse complement strand
TCGGCGCTGGGGCTATAGCGGAGATGTTCGACCGATGCCTCTGTGACTCCTTAGGCGAGGTAATGAACTACCCCGGCGTGATCAATGGAGACGCCGCCCTCTGGGGCAAGCTCTACGCCTCGGGCGCGCGCCCTCGCTCCGGACATGCTCCCGGGCTCTCGGGAAAAGAGCTCTGCGCCTACCTTCTATCCGGCTGCGATTCGGACCATGAGAGCTTCACGATAGACGAGGGGCGGGAAAAGCTGCGGCGCGGCATGTGGCTGATGATCCGTGAGGGCGCGACCGAGAAGAACCTCGCGGAGCTAGCGCCTCTGGTGAAGGAGGACCCGGCCCGTTCGAGCCGCTGCATGATGGTCAGCGACGACCTCACCGCCCGCTACCTCAGGGACTCTGGCCACATGGACGAAAAGATGCGCCTGGCGATAAACCTTGGAATCCCTCCGCTCGCGGCCCTTCGGATGATAACCCTCTCTCCGGCCGAGTACTTCGGCTGGCGCGACAGGGGCGCGATAGCCCCCGGCCGCCTGGCCGATCTCGTCGCGGTCGACTCTCTGGAGAAATGCAATGTATTAAAAGTTTGGAAGAAGGGCAGGCTCGTCGCCGAGGAGGGTAAGCTCGCGGCGGGGCCGGTGCCTCGCGCCGCTCCACCTTCCGTCGATGTCGGGAAGGTCTCTGTTCCGTGTGAGGACTCATTCCGGATAAAGGTGCCGCGCGGGGCTAAGATGAGGGTCGTAGGAGTCAGGAGGGGACAGGTAGTCACGGATCATCTGGTGGTCGAGCCGACCGTCCGGGACGGGCTGGCAGTGGCGGACCCCTCGCGTGATCTGGCCTGGCTTGCGGTCCTTGAGAAGAACCAGGGTACGGGCAGGCTTGCGGTCGGCTTCGTCCGCGGGCTCGGGCTGAGGGAGGGCGCTATATGCTCCTCCGTGGCGCACGACGCCCACAACTTTGTTGCGGCCGGGGTGGATCCGACCTCTCTTCGCACGGCGTTCGCCTTCCTGATAGAGCGGGGCGGAGGAGTCGCGGCGGTGAAGGGAGATAGTGTCCTCGCCTCCCTGGACCTGCCGGTCGGAGGGTTGATGAACCAGCTTCCCGCCGACAGGGTGATCGATGATTTCGAGCGGGTCGAACTTGCCGCTTCGGAGCTGGGCGCTGACCTTGAGCACCCGTTCATGGCGATGAGCTTCTTATCGCTATCTGTCATACCGGAGTTGAAGCTGACCGACCAGGGTTACGTCGATCTCGGCAGAGGCGGACTGCTGCCGCTGTTCGTAGACGAATAAAATCCACAACTGAAAGGCGGGAAATAGAATGTCGTTTTTGGAGAAACAGTTCAGGCTCAAGGAGTGCGGGACGGATGTCAGGACGGAGGTCATGGCGGGCATAACAACGTTCATGACGATGGCTTATATCATTTTCGTGAACCCCGGCATCCTCCAGGCGACCGGAATGCCCTTCGGGGCGGTGATGACGGCGACTTGCGTCTCCGCCGCGCTGGCGACCTACCTGATGGCGTTCATGGCCAACTACCCGATAGCTCTCGCGCCCGGCATGGGGCTCAACGCCTTCTTCGCCTTTGGCGTTGTGCTCGGGATGGGCATATCATGGGAGGTGGCGCTTGCGGCCATCTTTATCGAAGGAATTCTCTTCATACTGCTCACTCTCACCAAGCTTCGCGAGAGCATAGTAAACGACATACCAACGTCGCTGAAGATAGGCATCGCGGCGGGGATAGGAGTCTTTATCGCGTTCATCGGCCTGCAGGGCGCGGGCATCATCGTCAAGGACGAAGCGGTCCTGGTGGGGCTTGGGAACCTGAAGACGATAGAAGTAGGGCTTGCGATAGCGGGCTTTTTCATCATGGCGGTGCTGCAGGCGCGGAACATCAGAGGCGCTATTCTCATCGGCATACTGGTGATAACGGCTGTTGCCATACCTCTCGGAGTCGCCCAGGCGCCGGAGAGCCTTGTCTCCGCCCCCCCGTCGGTCATGCCGACATTCATGAAGATGGACTTCTCCGGTCTGGCCAACCCGAACTTCTGGATAGTGATGTTTTCCTTCTTCTTCGTTGACTTCTTCGACACCGTGGGCACTCTCGTCGGAGTCACCAAGCGCGCGGACATGCTCGACTGCGACGGCTGCCTGCCCAAGGCGCGCGAGGCCCTTATGGCCGACGCAATAGGCACGGTGGCGGGCGCAGTCCTGGGCACATCCACCGTGACCTCCTACGTCGAGAGCGCAAGCGGAGTCGAGGTCGGTGGCAGGACCGGTCTTACCGCCTTCGTAACAGCCACCCTGTTCATCCTTGCCCTTTTCTTCTCCCCTGTAGTCGCCATAGTGCCATCCTGCGCCACCGCTCCGGCGCTGGTCCTGGTCGGGGTCTTCATGATGATGAGCCTTAAGGATCTGGACTACGGCAACTGGACGGAGCTGGTCCCGGCGTGCGTAGCGGTCATGGTGATGCCGTTCAGCTACAGCATAGCGGTAGGCATCGAGTTCGGCATAATCTCCTACGTGGGGATAAAGATACTGAGCGGCAGGGCGAAGGACGTCAGTGCCATCATGGTGGGGCTGGCGGTCATATTCGCCGCGAAGGAGCTCTTCTTCTAGATTAAGGCGGATTAAAACAGATAATGGAGCGTCCTTCGCGGGGCGCTCCTTTTTTACGGATGAATAATGGAGGGCGCTCAGCTTGCGCCGTTGCGCTCGCCTCCCCACGACTCTATGCCTGAGGGGGGGATGGCGAAGCGAACCCTTGATCCGGGGCGCAGTTTCAAGGCCTGATATGACTCTGATGGGTGCTCCGCCTGCCAGATTATCCCGTGCTCCGAGGCCAGATACAGGCGCATCGCCGCGCCCAGCGGAGTTGTCTCCTCGACCACGGCGGAGAAGACGTTGTCCCCGAGGTCCGGATCGACCGGTATGTCCGGGTATAGTATTCTAATCTTGTCCGGTGCAACGAAGACGAGGCTGTCCCCCGTCCTGTGAGTGCCGCCGTCGAGCGTGAGCGACAGGCGGTCCCCTTCGAATCGATAGCCGTGCTCGCCCTGCTCACCATCGCACCCGGTTATAACCCCACGGAACAGGTTGCCCCATCCCAGGGCGCTCCAGGCCTCGCCGCGCGCTCCCTTCTCCCACAGTCGATCCACGGGAAAGCTCTCCGTGGTCCTGCCGTCTCGTATCACGAACACCCTGTCGCCAAGGGAGCACAGGTCCTCTATCTGGTGCGTTACGTAGAGCATCGGGATTCCCGACTGGGCTCTTATCTCGCGAAGCTCCCTGCGCAGGCTTCGCCGCAGTGGGCCGTCAAGAGCGCTGAAGGGCTCGTCCAGCAGCAGCAGCCTCGGCTCCGCCGCGAGTGCGCGGGCCAGGGCGACGCGCTGACGCTGGCCGCCGGACAGGCGCGAAGGGGGGCGATCCTCGAAACTCTCCATCCTCATACGGGCCAGCCAGAGAGCCGCTCTTTCGCGCCCCTCCCTGCCCTTCGGCAGGGCGTACGCAACATTCTCAAGCGCGGTCATGTGAGGGAAGAGCGCCAGGTTCTGAAACAGGAGTCCGACATGGCGCTCCCTGGGCGGCAGGTTGATTTTCGCCTCCGACGAGAAGAGAGTCCTGTCACCTAGGGTCAGCACCCCCTCCTTCGGGGTTCGCAGGCCGGCGATCGTCCTCAGCGTCATGCTTTTGCCGGAGCCGCTTCGCCCGAAGAGCACCCCCGTCTCCTCCCTCAGCGACAGTGTCACCCTCATCGAGAAGCCTCCGAACGAGTCGGTGAAATCAGCGTTCAGCATATCGCTCGTTTCTCCCCTCCTCGAGAAGTCTGACCAGGTACAGACTGGCGAACCCGGCGCTGATCAGCAGGAGCGACGCGGCGTGCGCGCCCGCGAAGTCCAGCGTCTCCACTCGGTTGTAGATGTACAGGGGCAGGGTCTGTGTCCTCCCCGGTATGTTTCCCGCTATCATCAGTGACACGCCGAAGTCTCCCAAGGCCCTCGCGGAGGATAGGGCCAGGCCGACCAGCAGAGTTCGACGGGCCAGCGGAAGGGTTACAGTGCGAAAAACTGTCCACTCCCCCTTGCCGAGAGTGCGTGCCGCGTCCTCTAGCTCCCGTTCTACGGAGGCGAACGCCGCGCGCGCGGACTGTATCATGATCGGAAGGGCCGAGACGACGGCGGCCAGGACCAGCGCACGGAAGGAGAAGAGGATGCCGAGAGGCTTCAGAATGGGGGACTTTCCTATGGCGAAGAGCAGATAGAAACCCATCACAGAGGGGGGCAGTATGAGCGGAAGCTGCACCAGAAGTGATACGAATCCCTTGCCTGGAAACTCCGTGCGAGCAAGCGCCCATCCAACTCCTCCTCCTAGAAGAATCAGCAGCGGCACAGCGAAAGAGAGAACCCGCAGGCTGAGCAGCAGAGGTGGGATCATCGTCGCAGTCAAATCACGCAACCCCCGTATTTTTGAGGTAAAATAAGGCTGTAAGGATATGAGTATTCAAACGGACATAATCTCCTTCAGTCGGGATGTGATCGAGGTGACACAGAGCACGGACGTCGCGCGGAAGAAAAAGAGGGCGAGGAGGGCCTTGATCATCAAGCTGATCAAACAGACGCTGCTGCTCATCCTCATCGCCATCTTTCTGGTATTCTTCCTGATCATTGGCGAGCTGCTGTACAAGGACGTCGGCTTCGACTGGTCCGAGTCAACCCTTGTCAAGATGATAATTGAGCGCAGGACCGGCATTCCCGCCTTTGATTGAGCCTCTCGTGCGACTCAGGGTGCCATGAAGCCGTACTTCTCGAAAAAGGGCAGCGCCTCGGCGGATCGGATGAACTCCCAGAGCTCCGCGGCCGCTGCGGAGGAGCGCCCTTTTACCAATCCGCCGAACAGAGTCTGAGGCGCCGCGTCCAGCAGAGTCCATGACCCCTCATCAAGGGATGCCGCAGTGCTCAGGGGAAGGATGGCCAAATCCGCCGCTCCGCTCTTGGCTGCAAGGCCGGTCTTCAGCACATCTCCTCCTATGATCAGCCTGTTGCCGGCCTTAAGCCCGTCAAGCAGCCCCTTCTCCGTAAGATAAGCCTCTGCCCTCTTGCCGAAGGGAGCCGTCTCCGGGTTGGCTATCGCCACGCTGAACTCCGCCTGTCCCAGGAGATCGAGGGATGGCGCGGTCTCTTCCGAGTGCCACAGTACAAGGGGCAGTGCCGCGAAGGGAAGCGGCTCCCCCTCAAGCAGACCCTTCTCCTCCGCGTAGCGCGCCCACTGCTCGTCTGCGCTGAGAAAAAGGTCGAACGGAGCGCCCGTCTCAATCTGCCTGGCCAGATTTCCCGATGCGCCGAACACTCCCTCCAGCTCGGCGCCCCGTGCGTCGTTGAACCACGGTATGATCTCCGCCAGCATCGACTGAAGCGACGCCGCGGCTGCAACGGTACCGCCCCTCTCCCCGGCAACGGCGACCGAGGTCGCGAAGGAGAGCAGCATTACAAAAGCAACGAGAAGTAGTAGTCTGTTTCGAAACAACTTCATATTTATTACTCCTCCTTTATGCAACATGGTTGCATAATTGTAGCGATGGAAGGGGCTCTTGGCAAGAGGGGCTTCATTGAAATAAAAAGCCAGGCACGTCGAATAGGACGGCCCGGCCTCTACTGTTATTATACAGGCTCGGCGATATCAGGTTCGCTTGAAAAACCGTTTCTCGATCTCGTCCGGTGGCATGGGGCCACCATAGAAGAAGCCCTGAGCGTCGTCGCACTTCTCCTGCCTCAGATAGCTCATCTGGGATTCGGATTCCACCCCTTCCGCCATTACCTCCATCCCGAGCCCCTTGGCCAGATTGATGATCGTCGTTGTAATCGTCCGGTCCTTTGCGTCGCTCTCCGTCCCCTGCACGAAAGGCATGTCTATCTTGATCCGGTCGATCGGAAGCACCTTGAGTCGGCTCAGCGAGGAGCACTCGGTGCCGAAGTCGTCTACCGAGAGCGACACGCCCAGCTGCTTCAGCTTCTTCATAGTCTCGAGGATGAGCTCCGTCTCCCTTACCGCCGCACACTCCTTGATCTCAAGCTCAAGGAATTTAGGGTCGAGCCTGGTCTCTTTCAGCATGACCGCAAGGTTGTCCACGAAGTGGTGGTTATACAGCTGCACCACCGACAGGTTCACCGAGACTCGCATATTGGAGGGGGCGGAGAGAAGCCACCACTTTCTCTGTCCGATGGCCGTGCGGAGGATCCAGTCGCCGATGGCGTTGATCGTGCCGTTCATCTCCGCCAGCGGGATGAAAACGTTCGGCGGGATTATACCGATCCGCGGATGGTTCCATCTGACAAGTGCCTCTATGCCTACGATCTCCCCGGTCATAAGGCTGATCTGGGGTTGATAGTGGATGACCAGCTCGTCTCGGTCCTGTACTCCGTAGAGCTCGTTCGACAGCTCAAGCGTTCTTCTGACCTCGTCCTTCATGTCCTCCGTGCACAGCACGAACTGGTCCTTGCCTCTGGATTTGGCGATGTACATAGCTACATCCGCGTTCTTCAGCAGGGTCTCCTCGTCCGTGCCGTCGTGGGGGAAGACCGCCGCTCCTGCGCTTCCCGACAGGAAGAAGTTCTGCCCCTGCACGTAGAATGGATGGATGAACAGCTCCATGATGTCCTCGGTTGCACTCGCGACGCTCTCATAGTCGCCGATGTCATTGAGAAGGATCAAAAACTCGTCCCCTCCGAACCTTGCGACTGTATCTGACTTTCTAAGGCGTTGCTGAAGGCTGCGCGCCACTTCCTTCAGCACCTCGTCCCCGCCGCTGTGTCCCAGAGTGTCGTTTATCATCTTGAAGCTGTCCAGGTCCATCAGCACCACTCCCACGAGCCGGTTGTTTCTTTTCGCCAGATGCAGCGCTTGCGCCAATCGGTCAGAGAAGAGGGTACGGTTCGGGAGCCCGGTAAGCTGGTCGTAGTAGGCCATCGTCTCGATCTCCTTTTCGGAGCGAATGCGTATGAACCCGTCGGCGAAGAGGTTCGAGAGGATCGCCAGATGGTCGCTGTGTGTTCCGGACCAGTCCTTGTTCTCCTCGACGCATTGTAGCCCGATGAAGCCGATTAACTCCCCGTTCTCCTCGATTGCGACGGCCGCCGCAGATTTCACCCCCTGGCGTATGAACCTTTCTCTCTCCGTGGCGAACTCATCGGAGATGGTGCTGGTATCGCGGGTGAAGATAAAGGGCTTTTTAGTGAGCTGCTCCACCACCCAGGGCAACTGCATCTGAAGTTCCCTCTCGTGTTCAGCGGCGGGGGGGATCCCATCGGTGTGCCATTCGTAGGAGTAGAGCAAGCCCTGTTTCTCCGCGTCGAACAGGAATACTCCCGTCCTGTCTGCCATGAAAAAGAGCGCGATCTTCTCTAGCAGAGAGTGTATTTTTCTGTCCACGTTTGACAGGCTTACGCTTACCAGCTCGGTGGATATCTCCGAGATCAGCTTTTGAGACCTGGCTTGCAGCTCGCTCTCCTTCATCTTGCCTGTGTAGGTCTTGTTGACGAGCATCCCGACAAAAAGGGTTACCATGAAGATGCTGACCCTCGCCGCGTAGTCGAAGGTGTCCATAATGACAGGGCCAACCGGAGCGTTCAGCATCACCGGTATCTGTGTCGCGATGGCCACGGTGGCGACAAGGATCAGCGGCACGCGCGAGGTGAACAGAAGAGTGACCAACATTATCACAATGGGGAAGGCCCAGATGGTTATCGCCGCAAACTCTATGAACTGCCAGGTCAGGGCGGGGATGCTTATTAGCATTATCAGCAGCAGGGCGTTCCTTCTGACTTTAAGGTTTTTGATAAACTGGGTCGACAGGGTAATAAAGCCGAGCGTGAAGAAGATGATTCCTGCCAGAAGCATCAAGCGCATGGCTAGGCCGCTCTGAATTGCGAAGGGGAAAAAGTAGGCCAAGCTGCACGTTATTCCCCCTGTTATGAAGGCCGTGGCCAGGCAGAAGGCCAGCCTCGAGTTCGTCAATCCCTCAAGGAAGAACTCGTCTTCGTCCTCTAGCGAGCTCCTCATCAGCCCGTACCTGCTCATCAGGATGTGAAGGCCGGCCAGGAGGAGGAGAGGAAAAACAGGAGACAGAGTCGGTATCGGGTGAACCAGCAGGGTGATCAGGTATGCGTCGACAAACCGAGGGGGCAGGAAGGCGATGACCGTGGAGAGTATGAGTATCTGCGCCTGGCGTTTTATTTCTTTATCCTGCGAGGATACTCCCCACCGCCAGAGCAACGAGAGCCCCAGAAGAACGTAGAGGAGCTGGTATGTTTCGAAAAGCAAAGGCCAGATGCCCTTGCTCAGAGTGTATGTACAGCCCGACCCCACGCTCTGCAGGTTGTAAAGCGAGGAGGAGAAATCGCTTGGAAGAGAGAAGGCGAAGATCAGTATCATGGTCGGCAGATACAACAAATAGGCAATTCCGACCCGGTCCCCTTTTCGCAGTGTGCCGGTGAGGATCAGAGTGAAGTGCAGGAATAATCCGTAGACAGAGGCATACCCGATGAAGGCGAATTTATTCCAGAACAGACACGACAGAATGTTGGGCGCTGAGTTTGCAATAGCGATCCCAAGTGAGTGGACGGAAAAAGCTACGCATAAGAGAAAGAAGACCCTGTTGAGATTGTCGTGTTTGTTAAGGTGAATGACGTATATCCCGTAAAAAAGGTATACGGCGAAGGTGACGAAAAAGAGCAGAGACAGTAGAAGAGGCGCTAACTCCATGTAGTACTCCTCCGTGTTTTCACAACGATAAGACTATGAGCGGACAGCCCGGTCGTCATGCTTTCTTCCCCCGCTGGCCGTCGGAGGGTTTTGCGGGGATGAAGTATAGTTTTTTTGGGCGTCCCACCTGGGAAAACTCGTACTGCACCGAAATGCCGCACTCCTCGGCAAGGTACTCAAGATAGCGCCGCGCACTGGAGCGAGAGATGCCCAGCATACGCCCCGTCTCGGAGGCGGACAGAGGGACTCCGGACTCGTTCATCAGGTTGGTCATCCGGTTGATCAGGGTCTCCTGGAAACCTTTCGGGACCCCGTACGCGCACTCGCCCATGTGCTTCTTAATGCCGGTGATCCTGTCTATGTCCTCCTGTTTCCATGGGCGTTTCCTTCCGGCAAGGCTATGGTGGTACTCCTCGTAAGCCTTCAGCGCGCGCCGGAACCGGTCCCATTCGAACGGTTTTATCAGATAGTCGAAGGCTCCGGAGCAGATAGTCCCTCTTACAATATCAGGAGCTTTCTCGGAAGAGAGAATGATGAAGTCGACGCGCGGATGCTCCGCCCTTAATTTTCGGAACTCCTCCAGGCCGTTGAAAGCGGGCAGAAGGATGTCCAAAAGGACTATATGGACGGACAAGTTTGTCAGTTGAGAGCAGAGTGCAGTGCCGTCATCCGCGAAACCTGCGAACGTATAACCGGCGTTTTCAGTTACTATGTCCCGGTAAAGGGTGCGCAACATCACATCAGGCTCGGCGATGAGAACGCTAAGAGGTTGCAATCCAAGCTCTCCCTTCATAAGAGTGTATGGAGTACCCTCTCCTTCGGAGGTGCCCGTCTGTTCTCAGAGGTGTGAAGTCATTCATCTTACCGATTGTCCTAGTTGAGCAAGAGGGCTTTACTAGCTCTTCATTATACATGATACGCGAAAGTCAAGCCGACTGCCCTGGACATTGGATCTATCGCCCCTCGAAAATGTGCGTCATGATTGCAAAGGGCTGTCGGGGGTGATAGTATTGTGCAACCTTGTTGCATAATACTATCGGAGGTGTTTCATCTTGAGAAAATGTCTGTCCTTGGCCCTTGTCGTTGCTATGTTGCTAGCCTGCGCCCCGGGCGTGGCTTCCGCCTCGGAGGTCTATGTGGCCGTGTCTCCCGGCATCGCCCAGTGCGTGGAGGATATCTATGCCTCCTTTGTCGCGGCGGGGGGAGGGGAGTTGGTCTTTGTCAAGGAGGCCACAGGCCCTCTTGCACAGAAGATCGACGCCGGGGCGCCCTTCGCGCTGCTTGTCGCGGCGGACCCGGATTGGCCCGAGTGGCTGAGGGAGAGGGGCAAGATCAAGGACGTGCATGCATGTGCCCAGGGGCACCTTGTCCTTTGGTGCGAGGATGAGAAGGTCTGCAAAGACGTGGCTATGGCGGACCTGCGAATCGCCACCCCCGACCCGGATACGACGTCCCACGGAGTGATGGCCGCCGACCTGCTAAAAAGCGAGGGGATCTGGGAGAAGAATCTTGAATCTGGCCGCATCATCATAGTGAAGAATGCGCTGCAGGCCGTTATGACCGTAAATGCCGGCAGCGCGGACGCGGCGCTCATACCGTCCAGCCTGGCGATAGAGTCCGGTGGGTTTTACGCCTCTCTTCCCTCGCCCGCGATACCGACGGTCGGCGGTCTCAACGTCGATTTCCCCGACGAGACGGTCGCTGCATTCTGGGAGTACCTTCGCTCTCCAGAGTCGGCGCCTCTGTGGGAGAAGTGGGGCTTCGAGCCTGTGGATGTGCAGAGATGAGCTCCACGGGCGTAATGGAGAGGCTTCCCGCCCTCGTGCGCGAGCGGCTGGAGAAAGAGGCGCCGGATCTGCTTGAGGAGACAATAGAGATTCGCGCCCTCAACGTGGAGCAGGCGATAGGCGACCCGACGCCGTTCACCGACTTCGCCCTGCAGCGTGGGGAGGAGCGTTTGATCGAGGCGGAGGTGAGGGGGGCGAAGGGGCAGGCCTTCACGTCGCACCTCTCATCATGGAGCGGGAGTATCCGAGAGATGCTTGAGCTCCCCCTGCGTGGCGACAGGGAGAGGGCGATACTGACCGCCGGTGTCAACGCCGTCGGCAGACATCTGAACTGGGGAGACAGGACTGTTCACTGCCGGGACGCCTCCCCGGGGATATGCGGCGAGAGGATGGGGGAGAGGCTTGCCGGCGAGCTGGGCGACAGGGAGCGAGTGACCATCATAGGCTACCAGCCCGCCATACTAAAGGGGCTAGCCGGGGCGCTCGGCCCGGAGAGGGTCTGCATCGTCGACCTGAACCCGGAGAACATAGGGCGCACCGTGCACGGTGTCACCGTCCTCGACGGAGAGAGGGACCTGGCGCGCGCGGCCTCGTTCGGCGATGTCGCCCTCGCTACCGGCTCTTCCCTGTCCAACGGGACGATCGACGGAATACTGAAGGCGTTCGAGGGGAAGAGGGTTATCTTCTTCGGCACAACCATCGCCATCCCCGCCGAGCTGCTTGGTCTCGAGAGGTTCTGCTTCGAGGCCGAGTGAGGAGGGGGCATGGGGATAGGGCGCATCTTTCTGGAAGGGCCGAAGGGGATAGGCAAGACGACACTGCTGATGAGCTGTATGGGCGAGCTGAGGATGACGGCGGGCGGGTTCATCGTCCGCCGACTACTGCGGGAGGATGGTGCTGTACGGGGCTTCTCTCTGACCTCTCCCGGCGCATACGACACCCCTTCGGTGCCCTTTTCCGAGGGCATCGGCAACATCTTTATCGAGCATACGGATGCAAGCTCTATGCGGCGCGCAGACGTCCTTGAGGAAGGCATCCTTTCGCTGCTCGCCGGCGCAGAGGAGCGCGGGCTTATTGTCCTGGACGAGATCGGCGGTGTGGAGCTGCTCAGCCATCGAGTCAGGTCGCGTCTTGAAGAGGTTCTCAAGAGCGGCGTGCCCTGCGCGGGTGTGTTCAAGTCGCGCGAGAATGCCCGTAGCATGGCCTCCGGGCTGAGGCTGCCGTCGGAGTACTTCGACAGGTACGAGGAGATGCGCGCCCTGCTGACAAGGGAGCTAGGCGCAACGCTGCTCACGGTCGACTCCCGCCCGGGGGAGAGGGAGACCGAGATTGTCGGCGCCTTCATGAGCCCTCTCCTATCTCCCCTGCCGGAGGCCGTCGGATGAGCGCTCGCTACTCCGCCCGGTTCGCCCTCATGGCGGGGCTATTTATATCGGTCTTTCTGCTCTCGATGAGCGTCGGGCGATATCCGGTCCCAGTATCGTCCGTCCTGAAGGCGCTGCTTCCGATGACGGGGGAGGGTGAACTTGCATCTCAGGTCGAGACCGTGCTCTATCGAGTGCGCTTCCCCAGGGTGCTGCTCGGGGCGCTGGTAGGGGCAGGGCTATCCTGCTCCGGGACGGTCTATCAGAGCATATTTCAGAACCCGCTTGTCTCCCCGGAGTTTCTGGGCGCATCATCCGGGGCCGCCCTCGGTGCCGCGTTCGCGATACTGAACGGATTCGGCTACAGAACGATCTCTCTGTGCGCCTTTATTACGGGGCTTGTAGCGGTAGGGCTGGTAGTGCTGGTGAACACCCGCTCCAGGATAAACCGCATACTCGGCTATCTGCTGGCGGGGATAATGGTGGGCTCGCTCTGCTCCGCAGGCATTTCGTATCTCAAGCTGATCGCCGACCCGAACAACTCCCTCCCGGCCATAACCTACTGGCTGATGGGGTCGCTGGCCTCCGCCCGCAGGGAGGACCTCGTCTTCGCCGCGCCTCTGATACTGTCGGGTCTGCTCTTTCTCTTCCTGATGAGGTGGCGCATCAATATCCTGTCCGTCGGGGAGGAGGAGGCGAGGTCGATGGGAGTGGACGTACGGCTGGTGAGGGGTGGCGCCATCCTGGGGGCGACCTTCGTGACAGCGGCCTGTGTCTCGGTCAGCGGTGTGATCGGGTGGATAGGGCTGGTGGTCCCTCATTTCGCGCGGTTCATAGTGGGCGCGGACTGCAGAAGGAGCATCCCCGCCTCGATTCTGCTTGGAGGGGCGCTGCTTCCGGCGACGGACGACTTCTCGAGGATGCTGTCGACCAGCGAGGTCCCGATAGGAATTCTGACCGCGTTCGTGGGAGCGCCATTCCTGCTGTTCCTGATTCTGCACGAGAGGAGAGAGCTATGAACGAGCCGAGCCTGTGCGTAAAGGGCCTTGCGGTGCGGTACGGGAGGAGAAGGGTGCTGTCGGACGTATCCTTCGAGTTCGGCGGAGGGTCGCTCGTATCGATCCTTGGGCGTAACGGTTCGGGCAAGAGCACCCTCTTTCGCAGCATCCTCGGGCTGATACCATACGAGGGGGAGATAAGGGCCTCCGGGCGTGCCACGAGGAATATGAACGCCTCCGAGCGGGCGAGGATCTTCGCCTACATCCCTCAGAGCCATGAGAACGCCTCCGCCCATACTGCCTTCGAAATGGTGCTGATGGGGACCTCCTCAGGGCTCGGCTTCTGGTCAACTCCGGGGAGGAGGGAGGTCGTGCGAGCGATGGGTGCGCTGGAGGAGGCAGGGATACCGCATCTTTCGGAGAGGCGGTACGACCGGTTGTCAGGAGGGGAGAAGCAGCTTGTGCTGATAGCCCGCGCGCTTGCGCAGGACGCCTCGATCCTCGTCATGGACGAGCCCTGTTCGAGCCTGGACTACGGCCACCAGATCAGGGTGATGGGGTGTGCGAGGAGGCTGGCCGGGCAGGGATACCTGGTGATGCTGTCGACCCACAATCCGGAGCACGCCCTGTCCTTCGCAGATCAGGCGATGCTGCTGATGGACGGAAAGGTCGGCAAGCCGGGCGCGCCGTCTGAGGTACTGAGCGTCGCCGCCCTGGAGCGGATGTACGGAGTGCCTCTCGGTCCCGTCTCCATGGGTGGTATGGGGGCTGTGCGCACCACGCGCATAGCCGGGTGTTCTTTTGCAGGTTCCTGAAAGGGGAAATAGGAATGAGAAGAGCTCTTGTCCTTGCGGCGCTGGCCGCGATTGTTTTTCAGTTTACAGGCGTCCTCCCTGCGTGTGTCCCGGCCGAGGGGAGGGTGTTTGTCGACTCGGTAGGCAGAGAGGTGGAGATTCCTGACGAGATAGTGGCTGTCGCGCCCTCCGGTCCTCTGGCTCAGATAGCGCTGTACACACTAGCCCCCGACAGGTTGGCCGGGGTGGCTGCGGACTTCTCGCAGGAGGCCGCGGGTTACATCGACGATAAGTACATGGCCCTTCCGCGCTTCGGCCAGTTCTACGGAAAGAACGTCACGCTGAATATGGAGGCACTGATAGCGGCTGCGCCGCAGGCCATCGTCGACGTGGGGGAGCCCAAGGGGAGCATCCGCGAGGATATGGACGCCCTGCAGAACCAGCTCGGCATCCCGACGGTATTCGTGCGTGCCACACTGGACACCCTGCCCGATGCGTACGCTATGCTGGGTGAGCTTCTAGGGGAGAAAGAACGGGCGGAGGCCCTTTCGCGAAGGGCCGAGAGCATCCTCGCCCACGCTGAATCGGTCAGTGAGGACCTGAAGGATGGGGAGAGGGCGCGAGTCTACTTGGCGATGGGAAAGGCGGGGCTGAACACCAACGCCAGAGGCTCATTCCACGCCGAGGTGCTTGATAGGGTGGGGGTACTCAATGTGGCGGACGTCCAGCCCGACTCGAAGGGGGCAGGGAGCGCGGTCTCGCTCGAGCAGATCCTTCTCTGGAAGCCTGAGTTCATACTTGCCGAGACGGAGGAGGTGCGCCGTCAAATACTCAAGGACCCTACCTGGAGCGACATTGAGGCAGTGCAGAAGGGGCGGGTGTACCGCATACCAAACAACCCGTACAGCTTTATCGCCAGTCCTCCCTCGGTAAACCGCCTGCTAGGGATAATCTGGCTGGGGCATCTCGCCTACCCCGAGCAGTACACGTCGGAGCTCAAGGATGACGTGGTCGAGTTCTTCAAGCTCTTCTACTCGATAGAGCTATCGGACGGCCAGTACGGGGAGATAATGAAGGGCGCCCTGTAGCACGGAAACCGTTCTACTTGTCCTCAAGGGTGGTCTCGACCTCGGCCATGCGTCCGCCGGCCAGAACCTCGGAAATGAAGACCTGCCCGCAGGAGGGGCATCTGGGCACGTCGGTCCTGAAGACGTGCCCAAGATAGCTGAAGCCTGTGGGCATGGGGATCATCTCCACGTTGCATCTGGCGCAGACCAGTTTTTTCGACTCTTCCATCTCAGTCCTCCAGCTCTATCTTCATCCTGTGCGAGTAGGCGTTGTGCAGTTTGTAGCCGCCGGGAGATGGCTCGTACTCCACCCAGAAGGTGGTGTAGCCTATCTCGGCGTACCCATGAAACCTCCCGGTCTCGGGGTCCTGCACCTTTCGGCCGCTCGTCTCGCACGATTCGATAACGGCCATGGCATCCTCCTCGAGTATTCGAGCCCTGTTCATCCTGTCCCGTAGCTCCGGGTCTATGTCAAGCGAATACCCATTCACGCAGCTCTCCTCCCCCCCATTAAGGCCGGACTCCGGCCAGTGCTCTCTGATCAGCTCCTCTCTGAGGCGCTCCCGCCTCTTTCTGCGCTCGTCGAAGGCGGGAGGCGGCGAGGGGAGGTCGTTTATGCCGAAGAAGAGATCCAGCACGTGCCTGACGGGCTTGCCGGCGTGAGAGAAGACGTCGCGGCAGTTCGAGCAGTAGACTATGTAGGGCGCCTCTCCGTCGTTGCTCCTCAGGTTCGCGAGCCACGCCGAGTAGTCGGGGGCGGCTATGTCTATGTGCCCTCCGTAAGAGCAGCACTGAGCGTACCTACCCTCGTACGGCAGCGGAACGAGCTCGTAGCCTGCGGCGCGGACCAGGTCCCTCGCGGCTCTCTGCGATGCGGGCATATCCCTGCTAGCGCACGGGTCGAAGACGGAGACTGCCGAACCGTCACCCCTCTCGGCGGGTGCAGCCCCCGACTCTGCTAGTACGTCCACCAGCAGCCTGCATCTTATCTCCGGCATGTAGCGGGCGAACATCGCCATGCAGGTGGGGCAGGCCAGTATCATCTCAGGAGACCCAAGATCGCGCCACTCGCACAGAATGCGCTCCCGCACCGCGTCGTGTAGCTTCATGTCGCCGGCCCAGACGGCCGGGGCACCGCAGCATCCGAGCCCCAGGGCCGTGCCTGGCATCCGTTCCAGCAGAAAACGGTACGACTCGCTGACGTACCTGGGGTCCGACGCGCCGAGCTGGCAGCCGGGAAAGAATATGGCGGTGCACTGGTTGCCAGACGGGGGAGGGGCGAAGAGAGAGGCCCTGCGGCTGTTCGCGAACTCCATGTCGCGCAGCCAGAACTCGTGAAACGCCCAGGGCATGGCGCCCTTCTCGTGCATCGCCTGATGCGCGCCCCTGAGGAACTCCCCAACGTCGATCTCCTCAGGGCAGAACTCCTTGCAGAGCCCGCACTGGTTGCAGGTCGAGATAAGCCTTGTAGCCACGGTGCCGTCGCCGTCGAGGGTGCCGGGGGTGATTGTTATCCTGACCTCCTCCTCGATTCTCTTCGGGAACTTCTTGAAGTAGTTCATCATACCGCAGTGGCGCACGCAGGCGTCGCAGCGGCACTGGATGCAGCGAGCGGCCTCGGCAACCGCCTCCTCCTTCGAGCAGGAGGCGCCGTCGGATGGCAGGATCAAGGGTGAATGGGCGATAGTTCCCGGCGCCAGCTTCATCCGCGTCGGCGGAGGCGCGGCGTGGCTTCGCATCGCGCCCGTCTTCAGGTAGTCCTCTATGCAAAGGGAGGCCTTCAGCCCCTGGTTTAGGGCCTGCATCCTGTTAGCTCCCAGAAGGCCGCCTCCCAGGAAGACTCCCTTCAGGGCGGTGGCAAAGGGCGCACCGTCCGCCTCGTCCGGAAGGAGGCCGAACGACTCCCCGCCGGTGCCAGTCGCGACGTAGACCGCGTCGTAATGCCCCTCCAAGGATTGAAGGTCGTCGATCCTGTGTTCGAGGAGCAGTCCGTACTCTTCGTTCGAGAACTGAAGCTCTATCTCCTTGAGGAATAGCTCGGGGGGGAGCTCGTCCCACAGCCCTCCTCCAATGCGTTCGCTCTCCTCGAACACGTCGACTCGGTACTTTCTGTTCGTCAGCCTCAGGGCGCAGGCGAGCCCGCTGATTCCCGCGCCTACGACGGCTATTCTCTCCTTCTTCGCGGGCATGTTGTAGCTGTTGGGGGCCCGGTTGGCCGCATTGGCTATCGCCGCGCTCTCCAGCAGCCTTAGGGATATGGAGGCGTCGACCTCTCCCCTCGGGCAGACGCCCCTGCAAGGCTCGTCGCACAGAGCGGCCACGATGGCGGGAAAGCCGACCGCGTTCGAATACAGGCGGAAGGCCGTGCTGAATGACCCGCGCTTTATTCGCGAGACGAACTCCCTAACGTCCAGGCCGAAGGGGCATGCAGACGTACAGAAGGCCGCCTCCTTCTCCAGGCAGCGCTCGATTATCCTCTGTTTCATATCCTCCATGATGTACCCCCTATCCCTGAGCGGTCAGATAGTAAGAGCAGAACGGCACGAACCTGCCGTCGTCGAATACGTGCAGGCTGCACCTGCGAAGCCTCTCGAGGTCGAGGTTCCATGCGTCCTGAAACGGCATCGATGTGAGGGTGAAGCTGAATTGACGGGCGAAGCGCAGAAAGCCGTCGAGGCTCTTCAGGTCGGCCTCGCAGCAGCTGTTATTCCCGCTGGAAACGCTCTCGTCCTCCTCCGGACGCTTCCACTTGGTAGAGATGAACGAGCGGTTCTGATCGGCCGTAACGGGTGACCCGCAGCTGCACCCGCTTCTGTGCAGAGGATAGAGGCGCTGCCCGCGTGTGACCACGTAGTCGGCGTGGAAGCCGCACATTGGGTGGTTGCATCGCGCCGGAAGGAGCGTGTCCGCAGGCACCAGGCCGTCGGTCTGCTCCACTATCGCGGTCAGAAGCTCGTCGAGGGTGAATCGGTCGTCGTCGCTCGGCGGTGAAGGTATTCGCCCGAAGTAGCTCACCGGCTGGAAGTGCACGCCCCTGACAGAAGGGGAGCGCGATATTGCGAAGCGTATGATGTCCCCGATCTCGTGGGTGTTCACATCTGGCACCAGGGTCGGGACAAGGGTGACGCCGATGTTGTTCGCCGCGCAGTTGTCGATGGCGCTGCTTTTGATCGCGGCGAGATCCCTTCCGCGCAGGGCACGGTGGACCCTGTCGTCGACGCCGTCGAACTGAAGGAATACGAACGACAGCCCGGCCTCTGCGAGCCTCTTTACGTAGGCCGGGTCCTCAGCCAGGCGGAGGCCGTTGGTGTTGAGCTGAACGTGGGCGCACCCTGCCCCGAAGGCGGCCTCGACTATCTCCGGCAGGTCGTCGCGCACGGTCGGCTCGCCGCCGCTGAGCTGAACCAGTGTCTTTCCCGGCTTAGCCAGAGCGTGCAGGCGGGCGCAAACTGTGTCGAATGGTATGTCGATACCCTCTCCGCCGTCGGCGAAGCAGAATGTGCACCGCAGGTTGCAGCGCTTGGTCACCTCCAGCACCGTGCAGCAGGTCTCCTGGCGGTGATCCGGGCAGAGACCGCAGGCGTGGGGACAGCTCATGTTCTCCCCGCTCCCTATGGTCGGTTCCGCACCCCTCCAGGACTCGATATCCATAAGCCCGCGCCAGATCAGGGTGGAGAAGTCTCCGTGCAGTGGGCAGCTCTTCTCAAGATATATCGCGCCATCTCGATCGACCTGCACCGCCGGGATCCTCCTCAGGCAGACGGGGCATACGCTGTAGGTTTGTCTGGCTGTCTTCTGCATGTGCAACCTCCTGTGCGACTACAGTGGTAAAAAAGGGGCGGACCTGGGTCCGCCCCCCTGAGTAAGCTCTTGGAAAGAGTTCTCCCTAGAAGAATCTGTCTCCGGCGGCACCTCCGAGCGGGACGAAGTAATCCTCCGGCCCGACTTTGACAGGGTTGGCCTTTATGTTCTCAAGCTCCTCGTACAGGTCGGAGCCGAGGAAGTACTTCTTCGGCGGCTCAATCTTACCACCGGCGGCCAATGTGTCTATGCCCTCCTTCACCTTCGCAGGCGTCGCGGGCATCTCGTGCACGCGCACGCCGCAGGCGTTGTAGATTGCGTTGAGCACGGCCATGTGCCCGGAGGACTGGAAGCCCTCGGACGCGCCAGAGGAGCCGAACGGGCCCGCCTCGTCCGGGCGCTCGTAGTAGATCGCCTCGATCTCGTCGGGGATGGTCTCGATGTACGGGACTCCGCTGGACGCTATGTTGGTGTGCTTCTTGACGTCG
>Ga0265293_10006331_pt1 | contig 19051 bp, 11 predicted proteins | sample Munlanlewell138R_FD_192505 | JGI IMG/M metagenome (GOLD analysis project Ga0265293, IMG submission 192505) | Leachate microbial communities from a municipal landfill in Southern Ontario, Canada - Leachate well 138R | ecosystem: Engineered > Solid waste > Landfill > Unclassified | place: Canada... | reverse complement strand
TCCACCACGGCAAAGCTTACGAAGTAAACTCCATCGGGATTATGAAATTTGTAGTTGCGGCTCATAAGGCAAATTTAACTTTTTTTTGCTTGATTACCACACGACAGGAGTCGTGCGGTAGCGGGGGCTTCCCGAACAATTGTTGGCAATTACGAAAGAAATAGCAACGCGCCCTCTATTGAAATACTTTTAAAGATTGCCAAGGTTTTTAATGTTTCAGTGGATTACTTAATTGGCGAAGGGAAGTTGTCCGCTTATGATAAGGAAGTACTAAAACGGATTGAAGATATAGAACAACTTGACCCGGAGACCCGGAAAAATTTATTCTTCCTGATTGATAATGTGATTCAGAACTTTAAAACTAAACAGGCGTTCAGTTAATTGCCAATGTCACCAGATAGATATTAGAGTTTAGACGACGAAGTTACAAACTTCGCCAATCAGGGCTTCTTTCGATTCCTACAAAAAACATTCAATTAATTTAAGAAACGGACACTTAATCTCCTACAATATAAGTTTCTATTATAGATACACAAACCTTAAACTTACCATCCGACTTTTGAAAAGATGTTTCATGCTTATCATATCCTCCAATCATCATGGTATTTATAATTATCTTTTCCCCATTACTAAGGAGCTCGCTATTATCAGATAACTTGGCTGCATCTATTTCTAAAATCCTATCATCAGGCAGTGAAAAAAGGGATGACATTAAATGAGTAGTGCTTATTACTTTATCATAATCAACGCTATCATTATCGAAGACGATAGTTAGCGAAATAGTAATTTCTTTGCATCCCTTAATCTCATAAATTGTTTTAATATTGCCCTTTAGCGCTAACTCATACTTCGCAAATCTCTCCTCTGTATCTTCTAAATTTGAATCTCGAAAAATTTCTTTTATGCATTTATTGTATTCCTCTAATTCCAAACGTTTTTCAATCCACTTGACACCCCCAAATTTACGAAGACAGTCCTGAGGATATAAATGCATGTTTAGTGCTAACACTAAAACTATCACTATGTTATACTTCATAATATGACTGTTTAATTTATTTTTATCTCAACATGAATACAATTAATGTCATTATCTCGCTCATCAATTACTTTGGCAATTTTGTCATTACTATCTAAGGCTTCTACAAACTTGTCTATATCAACATTATGACTACTCAATGTTCTAATTGACACCCCGCTGCCGCACGAGTCCTCTCGTGTGGCTTTGCTACAGCAAAAACACTATCTTGCCACAATAATCCCTTTCAATAATCCTTGCTCTCCCGCATAATCCCTTGCACTACTGTACACATAATCCTGCGGATAGTAAACTAACCCTTCCTCCACCGGGTTGTTATGTACATAGCTAATCTTTTCAAAGATCACCTTATTGCTCCAAATCTCTATAGGTTTGTTATTGTGCTGCCAAAGCTGATAGCTGTTCACGTTTGACGATTCTTCAGCCGCCCTCTTAAACCTCTCGAGCAGCCACTCCTTGCGGCTTTCCCTTTGGTTTTCCCGAATAGCATTCACTACGGCCTTGCTGGTGAACCGTTTAAAGTCGCCCAAAAGCAGCTCCGGTTTTTGTCCGTTTATGCTGCGGAAGACTAAGTGTACATGATTGGTCATTATGCACCATGCAAAGATCTCCATGCCTTTTTCCCTTTGGCAAAATTCAAGGCTCTCGATCAGTATATCCTTGTAGTCATTACGGGTGAATACGTCTATCCATTCCACCACGGCAAAGCTTACGAAGTAAACTCCATCGGGATTATGAAATTTGTAGTTGCGGCTCATAAGGCAAATTTAACTTTTTTTTGCTTGATTACCACACGACAGGAGTCGTGCGGTAGCGGGGGTTCCGCCTATGGGAAGCCCCAAGCTGCGCGAGATCATGTAGTACGTTCCACCGGTCTCCACCTTTTTGTCGGTGGCAATGCTGGCCACGCTCAATCCCGTGGAGGCCGATATAAGGTGAGCCACAAGTATAATACCCAGAGTAGCCCACAGGCCAGCCTGCCCAACTATCCAGGGCAAGCGGAGATACATGATAACGCCAAGAATTGTAAGAATTGAAGGGGTGAACACACCCTTAAACGCGCCAAACTTATTCCCTTTGGTAGGCATATTGAAATTGATTTATTAACTTGATGAGTGCAACGAATACCAAATATACGCAGAGGTTACGATATAATGAAGGGATGGGGTGTGAAATTTTGTGAAATAGCACTACGAACCACATAAAAAAAGGAAGGGGGTTGATCGGTGTAATCAACCCCCTTGGTATATTACAAAAACACTTTACTTCCTTACCATCCTAAACGCCTCCTGATAACCTCCTAAAAGCTCAATTTTCACAATGTATAATCCACTAGGCAGATGGCCCATATCAATCTGCTGCTCCCCATTTAGCTTCTGCCTAAGCACCAACTGCCCCGTTACGCTGGTAATACTTACCGCCGCTATGGACTCCTCTGCATCAAAATAGATAAAAGAATTAAACGGGTTGGGGTACGCCCTTACGGTAGCAAGGGTACTATGGTAGGCGCTTGTGGGGGTAATTATGCTGGCGGTGGTGGTGGGTGCCCCCTCCAGGGTGAGCCAGTAGTTGTCCTTATGGTCACCTTCAAGGGCCGCCACGTAGAGCGACACTACTATATCGTTGCCCACCTCGGCCTGGGCAAAGCGGGCGTGCAGATTGAACAGGCTCACGTCCTCCTCGCCAATCACGCCCACCAGGGTGAGGTTGTTCTCGTCAATCTCGGCCACATCGGTGCCATCGTGCTCCTTGTCCTTGGCGGTGAACGACCCGCCGATGGTGAGCTCCTTGGGGGTGATGGTGCCCTTGATCCAGCTGGGGCTCTCCACGGAGTAGTTGGGGGCCTTCTCGCCCTCAAGCGACACGTCAACGTTAACGTCAATCAGGTACCCTGGGGTGCTCTGGGCAAAGCTGGCCTCCACCGAGGCGATGTTTACGCCGTTCTCATCCCCCTCAACAAGCCCATCAAGGGAAGGCTCGCCCTCAAGGGTGGCGGTGGTGGTGCCATCGTAGGCCTTGGGCTCAACGCCAGTAAATCCGTTAATTGATAGCGATTTTGGGGTGATGCTGGCTGTGGTGGTGGGCGCATTACTCAACACAAGATAGTATTTATGGGAATCATCCCCTATTAGAGAAATGCTTTCGATGTGTACTGTTTTATCAATCCCTGTATCCTTGTTTTCAAATGCAATTGTAGGGGTAGTTAGGTGAATATCATGTTGCTCATCAAGAACACCATTAAGGGTTAAGTAGTTATATACTAATGCAGCTTTGGCATTACCATCATACTCCTTGCTGCTCGCAGTAAACTCACCACTTACATTAAGTTCCTGCGATGCTGTAAAACTAACGCTATGGCCGTAATCGGTTCCGTTGCCATTGGTGGCATAGGCCCTAACAAAGTATGATGTGCCCAGCTCAAGGGAAGACAAACTGCTAGAGAAGTTGCCAAGCCCCTCGCCGTTGGTTGTGAGGCCAATATGGTTTGCAAGGGTAGGGTTGGGCTCGGTATTCCATACCACCCCACGAGCACTAACATCGCTCCCTCCAGTGTATGAGACTTCACCACCAGAAGTGGCCGATGTGGGTGTAATATCAGTAACAGGTACAGTAGCAACTGCTGGTAGGTTCGAGATGCCCCCGTCTGTTATTGTCCAGCCGAAGGTGTCAATAATATGCTGGCGGGCATCGCTTGGCTCACCTGGTGAGTATTTGCTGTTACCCCCATGAAATTCAATCCCACTTTTTAAAGTTTGGGCACCCCACCCTTCCAACAGGTGGTTGTAGTTGGCGGTAGAAAGCGTTAATCCATTGAACATATATTCCATATCAGTTACACTGCTCACATCCCAACCCCCAACATCTTGATTGAATAAAGTAGCTTCATTAAACATATAACTCAAATTATTCACCTTGCTAATATTCCAGCAGCTAATATCCTGATTAAAGGAGCTTGCGCTATAAAACATCCATTTCATATTGATCACACTGCTCACATCCCAGTCGCCAATATCGTGGTTGAAGGAGGTGGCGCCAGAGAACATACTGCCCATACTCGTTACGCTGCTTACGTCCCAGCCTCCTATATCCTGGTTAAAGGAGGTGGCATCAGAGAACATAGAGCCCATACTCGTTACGCTGCTCACATCCCAGCTACCAATATCCTGATTGAAGGCGGTGGCATCATAAAACATATTGGACATACCGGTCACGCTGCTCACATCCCAATTTCCTATGGGTTGGTTAAAGACGGTGGCTCGATAAAACATATAGCTCATATCGGTAACATTGCTCACATCCCAATTTCCTATGGGTTGGTTAAAGACGGTGGCATCACGAAACATATAGCTCATATCGGTAACATTGCTCACATCCCAATTTCCTATGGGTTGGTTAAAGACGGTGGCATCACGAAACATCGAACTCATATTGGTTACGCTGCTCACATCCCAATTTCCTATGGGTTGGTTAAAGACGGTGGCTCGATAAAACATATAGCTCATATCGGTAACATTGCTCACATCCCAATTTCCTATGGGTTGGTTAAAGACGGTGGCTCGATAAAACATATAGCTCATATCGGTAACATTGCTCACATCCCAATTCCCAATATGCTGGTCAAAGGAGATAGCGCCATAAAACATACCGCCCATATTGGTTACGCTGCTCACATCCCAACCCCCAACATCTTGATTGAATAAAGTAGCTTCATTAAACATATAACTCAAATTATTCACCTTGCTAATATTCCAGCAGCTAATATCCTGATTGAATAAAGTAGCTTCATTAAACATATAACTCAAATTATTCACCTTGCTAATATTCCAGCAGCTAATATCCTGATTAAAGGAACTTGCGCTATAAAACATCCATCCCATAGTGGTCACACTGCTCACATCCCAACCCCCAATGGGCTGGTTAAAGGCGGTGGCTCGATGAAACATACCGCCCATATTGGTTACGCTGCTCACATCCCAATTTCCTATGGGTTGGTTAAAGACGGTGGCATCACGAAACATATAGCTCATATCGGTAACATTGCTCACATCCCAATTTCCTATGGGTTGGTTAAAGACGGTGGCATCACGAAACATCGAACTCATATTGGTTACGCTGCTTACATCCCAATTTCCTATGGGTTGGTTAAAGGAGGAGGCACCACGAAATAAACATGATAGGTTGGTAACAGTTGTAGGCAAAGCAGCAGGCACCTCAACCAAGTTGCTTGCACCCATAAATGCACCAAATAGGCTGGTTAGTCCTAGGTTGCCGAAAGAGGTTACCCGCACCAGTTTATTGGCACCGAATGCAATCCAGCCGCTCCCAAATTGGGTTAGCGAACCTGTAATGGTAATAGTGTACTCACCATTCGTATCGTAGGTGTGGTCCTTGTTGCCTGCAGTTGTGTAGGTGTCCTCTATTCCATCGCCCCAGTCAACGGTAACATCTACACTGCCATACAAGGGAAGGGTAATGGTAGTGCCATCGGAGAGATATGTATTGAATACCAACACCATTGCAGAATCTAGGGTACTGAAAATGTATTGCTCTCCAAACTCGGTTCCAGCATTGTTAATGGCATACGCTCTAGCGTAGTAGGTAGTTAGGAATTCCAGCCCCTCAACAGTATTCTCGAAGAAACCCACGCCCTCATCAACCTGCTCGTGCCCTGTATTATTGCTAAGGGATGGGTTAGACTGGGTGTGCCAAACAAACCCACGGGCAGTTACATCGCTCTCCCCACTGTTGAGCACCTCTCCTTGCAGCTTAGCAGAGGATGAGCCTAGGACTATTGGCTTAAAGGTGGTCACAGATGGAAGCCCCGAAGTACCCCCATCAACAATAGTCCAACCATAGGTATCGATAATGTGCTGGCGGGCACTAGCGGGATCGCCCAGGGAGTATTTACTATCACCCGCATGCAGGTTGGTGTTGGGTTGTAAAACCTGCTGCGACCAAAGGGTAAGTATCCTGTTATAAACGGCAATGGGCAGCGTTACGCCAAGAAACATATCGTCCATATTGTTAACCTGTGCCACGTCCCAACCGCTGATATCATGGCTAAAGCTGGTTGCCCCCGAGAACATTGCCTCCATATTAGTTACCTTCGAGACATCCCAATTCGAAAGGTCCTGATTAAAACTCACAGCGTCCTTAAAAAGATAAGATAAATCGATTACCAGCGGGGATAGTTGCTTGGGCACACGCTCCAGGTTTATGGCCCCGTTGAAGGCTCCCGAAAGGCTGGTTAGACCAATACAGCCATGTTGGGTAAGCGATACAAGTTTTTCTGCATTGGGAAAGGTGCTGCTCCCATTGCCCAGCTGGGTTAGGGTGCCGTATATGGTTACATGGTAGGTGTCGTCGCTTGCAAAGGTATGGCTCTTAATGCCCGGGGTAGTGAATTCCTCCACAGTGCCATCGCCCCAGCAAACGGACACATTAACTTCACCAAAAAGGGGTAAGGAGACCTCAGTGCCACTTGAAAGCGAGGTGTTAAACTTGAGTACTACAGCTGCTGGGGTGGTAAAAGTAACCTGATCCCCATATCCAACACCCTGGGAGTGTTCTACGTAAGCACGAATATGGTATGTGGTATTGGGCAACAAATTAAACATTGATGATGTGAAGGCATCCTCGTTGTCCTCGGAAATGGAATAGCCAATACACCTGTTTAGGGTAGGGTTGGATTGGGTATGCCACGCTATACCTCGTGCTATAATCTCCTCAGCCCCATTGTTTAAAATAACACCTCCTGATGTTGCCGTTCTAGGGGTAATGTCTGTTGCAGGTGCTGTGGTAACTATAGGGATATAAGAAACACCTCCGTCGGTAATAGTCCACCCGTATGTATCGATAATATGCTGGCGGGCATCACTAGATTCACCTGGTGAGTATTTGCTATTTCCACCGTGGAAGTTTATTCCTTCCTTTAAGGTTTGAGCACTCCATCCCTGGAGAAGGCTATTATAGTTAGCTGTGGAGAGTGTTACTCCATAGAGCATATTGCTCATATTGGTCACGCTACTCACATTCCAGCTGCCAATATCCTGATTGAAGGAGGTGGCCCAATAAAACATACCGCCCATATCCGTTACGCTGCTCACATCCCAGTCGCCAATAACCTGATTGAAGGAGGTGGCCCAATAAAACATCGATGCCATACTAGTTACACTCCCTACGTCCCAACCACCAATATCTTGGTTAAAAGAGGTAGCACTCCAAAACATCCCCCTCATATTGGTCACACTGCTCACATCCCAACCCCCAACATCTTGATTGAATAAAGTAGCTTCATTAAACATATAACTCAAATTATTCACCTTGCTAATATTCCAGCAGCTAATATCCTGATTAAAGGAACTTGCGCTATAAAACATCCATTCCATAGTGGTCACACTGCTCACATCCCAACCCCCAATGGGCTGGTTAAAGACGGTGGCATCACGAAACATCGAACTCATATTGGTAACATTGCTCACATCCCAATTTCCTATGGGTTGGTTAAAGACGGTGGCATCACGAAACATCGAACTCATATTGGTTACGCTGCTTACATCCCAATTTCCTATGGGTTGGTTAAAGACGGTGGCTCGATAAAACATATAGCTCATATCGGTAACATTGCTAACATCCCAATTTCCTATGGGTTGGTTAAAGACGGTGGCATCACGAAACATCGAACTCATATTGGTTACCTTGCTCACATCCCAATTCCCAATATGCTGGTCAAAGGAGATAGCGCCATAAAACATACCGCCCATATTGGTTACGCTGCTCACATCCCAACCCCCAACATCTTGATTGAATAAAGTAGCTTCATTAAACATATAACTCAAATTATTCACCTTGCTAATATTCCAGCAGCTAATATCCTGGTTGAAAGCAGTTGCCCCCCAAAACATCCCTTGCATATTGATCACATTACTCACATTCCAATCCCCAATGGGTTGATTAAAGGAAGATGCATTACCAAATAGGTACGCCAAATCATTAACACTGCCGGGAAGTATTGAAGGTACTTCAATCAGATTAACTGCGCCCATGAATGCCCCGTATAGGCTTGTTAAACCCAGGTTACCAAATGAGGTCACCTTAAGCAATTTATCTGCATTGGGATGACCTAGATAACTAAATTGCCCAAATTGAGTCAGCAATCCCGTAATGGAAACGGTGTATTCACCATTCATACTGTAGGTGTGGTGCATGTAGCCTTCGGTTGTGCAAGTATCCTCACTCCCATCTCCCCAGTTTACAGTTACGTTTACTGTACCGTTTAGAGGAAGGGTTATGGTGGTTCCGTCGGAGAGGTTGGTGTCAAACACTAAAACCATGGGGTCTTGCGCCAGGGTGCTCAGTGTAGTAATGAGGATGGCGGCAAAAAGGGTAACGATTTTTTTCATGAGATAAAAATAAGGTTAGCAGATGGTGTTGGTTTTGGGGTTTTGTTAGAAGTATAACAGTGTGCAAGAAACTAAAAATATTTTAACTAAAAAAAAATATATTGGTATATCCAACGTTTGGTTAACAATTATATGCTCTTGTTTAGTAGGGCTAATGGGGCTTTGCCCCATACCCCACTCACTTTCTTGTCTTGAAACAAGAAAGTGAGCAAAGAAATTCAAGGCTACGTCTGCTTCACTCGAAAAACTACGATTGCAGGCGGAAAAAATCTGAACTCGCTTCTCCTGCGTCGGCGCTCAAACAGCAGATTTTTTTTCTCCGCCTGCTGCTCTTGTTTTTCGGCTCACCAGCCGAGGCCGAGGGCAAACGCATGGACCTCGATAAATCCAACTAGGGTTTGCTTGGTAAGTTTTTCAGCAGACCCTATTTACTTTAATCTCTAGTTCTTCACCATTCGCTTTACAACTCGGCTTCCATCGCTAGCCACCAGCACCACAAGGTACACCCCTTTTTGTAGGTGGTCGGTGCGAATATGGCTAACGCCATGCAGCTGTACGTCCATAACCCTTTGGCCAATTAGGTTGGTGATAATAACCTGGCTAACCCCCTCATGGTTCTTTAGGTTGATGCTCTCGCCAAATGGGTTGGGGAATGCCTCCGCATTACCAAGGATGCTATTCTCTACACCTGTTGACACCTCAAAATTGGCCACCAACGTACGGTCATCAGTGGAGGTAAAGGTGTATTCGGCATCGGTTGATACCTCTGTGCCATCCTCTGTCCAGTTCACAAAGGTGTAGCCAGTGTTGGCGGTGGCGATTAAAGTAACCGATCCATCAAAATTATGATTACCCGTACCAGTAATGGTACCTGAGTTCTCTGGGCTAACGCTAGCTGCAATGGTGAAGTAGTCCACCTCGCCGCCATCGGTAATGGTCCAGCCAAAATTATCGATAATGCTCTGGCGAGCTGCTGCTGAGGTTCCATAGCCATACCTACTACTACCAGCATGAAATGGTACATTATTTTGCAGGATAAGCTGCGACCACCCCGTAAGGATACTGCTGTAGTTCACAGTGCTAAGGGTTACGCCTTCGAACATAATGATCATATTCGTTACGCTGCTTACATCCCAGCCGCCTATATCCTGGTTGAAGGCGGTGGCCCAAGAGAACATAGCACCCATATTCGTTACGCTACTTACATCCCAGCCGCCAATATCCTTGTTGAACGTGCGAGCGTAATAGAACATTCTGTACATATCCGTTACGCTGCTTACCTCCCAGCTGCCAATATCCTGGTTGAAGCCGGTGGCCCAAGAGAACATACTTCTCATATCCGTTACGCTACTTACATCCCAGCTGCCAATATCCTGCCTGAAGCTGCAGTTATAGAACATACTTCTCATATTCGTTACGCTGCTTACATCCCAGCCGCCAATATCCTGGTTAAAGGGGGCGAGACTGAACATATCAGCCATATTCGTTACGCTGCTTACATCCCAGCTGCCAATATCCTGATTGAAGGAGGTGGCCCAATAAAACATACCGCCCATATCCGTTACGCTGCTCACATCCCAGTCGCCAATAACCTGGTTAAAGGAGCGGGCGCTATAGAACATTCTGGACATATTCGTTACGCTGCTTACGTCCCAGCCTCCTATATCCTGGTTAAAGGAGGTGGCATCAGAGAACATAGAGCCCATACTCGTTACGCTGCTCACATCCCAGCTACCAATATCCTGGTTGAACGAGGTAGCATCCCAAAACATCTCATTCATATTGGTCACGTTGCTTACATCCCAGCCGCTAATATCGTGGTTGAAGGAGGTGGCGCCAGAGAACATACTGCCCATACTCGTTACGCTGCTCACATCCCAACCGCCAATATCTTGGTTGAAGAAGGTGGCGCCAAGGAACATAGCGCACATATCCGTTACGCTGCTCACATCCCAGCTGCCAATATCGTGGTTGAAGGAGGTGGCGTCACGGAACATATACGAAAGATTAGTTACCGTTATGGGTAGAGCTGCCGGCACCTCGGTAAGGTTTGCTGCACCATGGAAAGCTCCGGATAAACTTGAAAGCCCCAGGTTTCCAAAGCTGGTTACCTTGGTGAGTTTTTCAGCATTGCTATACGCATCCCAAGTCGAACCATTCCCAAATTGGCCTAAGCTGCCGGTTATGGATACGGTGTCGGTTCCCTCTGCGGCGTAGGTGTGGTTGTGGTTACCTTCGGTTGTAATGGTTTGCGGGGTGGTGCCATCGCCCCAGTCAACAGTAACGTTTACGCTGCCGTAGAGCGGTAGGGTAACGGTGGTGCCGTTGGAGAGGTTGGTGTCAAATACTAATACCATGGGGTCTTGCGCCAGGGTGCTCATTGTAGCAATGAGGATGGCGGCAAAAAGGGTAAAGAATTTTTTCATAGGAAAAAGCTAGGTTGATAACTCGGTTGTGTTTAAAAATATTTTTTGTAGTGGTATGGAGTGTAATACTATGCAAGAAAGTAAAAATATCCTTTTTTAAAAAATCATTAGCAACTAATCAAACTACAAGTGTACAGATTTGCTTTGGGAGGCTGGTCTGAATATATCAGAAGAATAAACTAGGCTTATATATTTATTAAATCAGTGGTTTTTGAAAACAACCTGTCGATTTCTTCAATCTTGCTGATTGTGTACTTTGAGGTTTGCTCAATTGCCCTAAGTATATAAATTATCCAAGGATTCCATCTTCTAAGGGTTGTTACATCTTTTAAAAGCTCATAGTATTCGTCTTTTTCTTTAATAATGAATGCGCTTAAATAGAGGATTGGAACTTCTAATAATTGCTTCTGTATCATTAGAAGAATACTTAAAATTCTTCCTGCTCTTCCGTTCCCATCCCTGAATGGGTGAATGGCTTCAAATTGATAGTGCGAAATTGCAATTTTGAGTAATGGGTCATAGGGATATTTTGTATCATCGTTAACGTATTCTACTAGGTTATTTAATTTCTGTTGAATAATTTGAGCTCCTCTTGGTGGAGTATAAACCACCTCGCTGGTTAGCAGTCCGCTTCCTCGTTTAAGTATTACGGTTTCTGTTTGCGGTGGTCTAATACCATCATTAACCTGCTTAATTTCTTGATAAATATCAACCAGAGCTTCAATTGTTAACGCTTGATTATTCTTAATATCATTATAGCCTTTCCAAAGCGCTTGCCTATATCTTAGAACTTCCTTAGCATTTCCTTTTAGCCCGTATTCGCTAATTGCGAGTGCTTTATAAAGTTCATCGTCAGTTGTAAATATATTTTCAATCTCTGTACTTGCTTTTGCCTCTCTGAGCGCAATGGTGTTTACAAGCATTGATTTATTTGGTAATTTTTTCGCAATTCCTTTCAGCTCGGCAAGGGCTTTGTTCGCATTGTTTAAGGCTTTATAAACTTCTTTTGTTTCAACCTTTTCATCATCTGGCGGAAGTAACGGAAGGCTATTGTATGGCTTATTTCTATCGTATGGTTCAAATGTATTTGGCATATTATTTTGCTTTTGTCAAAATTATGCAAATATTGACAAATACTGCGGTTTCCTGTCAAATTATTCCATTTAATCGATCAACCTATTAAAAACATACGATATTTGACAGATTAGTTTGTATTGTACCTAACGCTCGGGCGATAAGTGCGGTTTTGGCGTACTTTCCAAAAAATAAGCACTTGGAGAATGCCATACCAAGTATGCCAACATCGCATTTATCGTTTGTTGGACACTGTTTCGCTCCGAGTTCGAAGCCTTAAAGTTTGGCATTCTTTCGCCCAACAAGAGGATAACGAGGGGTGCGAGAAACTGAGAAACGTGCAGTTACACTTTTTTGCGTACTTTTTTTGGGCTTAGTTTTTCAATATCTCGGCGAAGCAAGGCCTGAACCATATTCACTTCTTTTAGAACCTCTTTAATGGTTGCGTGAAGCCAGTTTTCATCTACTTCGTGCGGGTTAATGTTCTCGAGCTGTTCAAGTAGGTGGCCTAGCCCATCAACCTTAAGCTGTCTGAAAGCCGATTTCATTCGGTGTGATACTTCGCTTGTGCCTTTCCAGTTTTTTTCTGCAACAAACTTGTTGAGGTACTTAACGTTGGCCATAGAGTTGTCTATAAACGATTGCAGTATTTCGCAGGTCGAATGGTCGTCGCCGTCGGCAAAGCGTTTAATCTCAGTTATGTCGTACCCTTCAATGCGATTGGTTGAAAGCTCCGTATTCTTTACTGTACTTCTGCCAATAGTTGGGGCAATGGCATTATAAAGGCTTATCTCGTTAAAGGGCTTGGTTAGGGCGCAGTAAAACCCTTTGCCTATGTAGTAGTCCTGATTGCCATCGGTGCTGTTGGCGGTTAATGCAATGATAACGGGAGTGTTATGGAGGTTCAGTTTTTTAATTTCTTGCACTAGGTCTATGCCGCTCATCATAGGCATTTGAATATCGGTAAGAATAACTGTTGGAGGTTTATTCTCAATATCGCTAATGGCTTTAAATGGGTCTCCAAAAACTCGAGGCTTAACGCCCAGCGTTTTAAGCATTTCGCCCACTAGCATTTGGCTAATGGGGTCATCGTCAACTACAACAATATGTAGGTCGCTAGGTAGCTTCGGCGCCTCAATATTCTCGCCCAGTAGGGCAGTGGTTGCATCCTGCTCGGCTGCTAGCGGGTAGTTTAGGGTTACGATAAATGTAGTGCCCTCCCCTTCGTGACTACTAACCTCTAGCTTGCCGTTCTGTATCTCAACAAGTTTTTTTACGATGGATAAACCAAGTCCAGTACCACCATATTGTCGGGTTGTGCTGGTGTCAACTTGATTAAATTCTTCAAATATTTTATCGATATTCTCGGGAGCAATACCAATTCCAGTATCGGCAACAATGAATTTAACGGAAGCAGTATCTTCGGCTTTAGAGCTGTGAACGGAAAGCTTAACGTGGCCATTACTGGTAAATTTTATGGCATTACCAATTAGATTAATCAGTATTTGGGTAAGCCTAAACGAATCGCCACGAACGGTTATGGTTTCGTCTCCGTGGCTTTCAAATAGAAGGGCGATATTTTTTTCCTCCGCATTAATTGATAAGTTTTGAATCACGTCGGCAGCAATAGTTTTTGGGTTAAAAGGATTATTTTCGAGACGTAAGAAACCACCTTCAAATTTAGATAAATCGAGAATATCGTTAACAATATTAAGCAAGTGGGCTGATGATTTGTTTAGCGATTCGATAACAAATGGCTTGGTGTTACTATCGGATTTGTTTTTAAGTTGCTTCGATAGTCCTACAATGGCACTTAACGGTGTTCGTATTTCGTGGTTCATATTGGCTAAAAACTCTTGCTTAACTTTTAGCAATTTTTCGGCATATTGTTTAGATCTAATTAGCTCGTTTCGGTAGTACGTAGCCCGTGTAACATCGCGAAAGATAAGGCCCGTAAAGAGGATAAACATAAAGAATGCAACACCCCCTAGAATAAGAAGAAATTCAGTCGATTTTTGTACCGCCAGTTCAACCTCTTCGGCTAGTTCAACTGAGTTCATTAGCTCTTCACGCTCAAGCAGCGATACAATGGTTCTAATCTGATTCATTATCTCCTTGTCGCTTTTCAAAATCTCAAGTTCCTTTTCGCTTATATCATATAGGGCCATCTCTTGCTGTGTCTGTATTTCGGCCAGAATAGCCCTCACCTCATTCAGTAGACTATCGGACGGAGACATAACCGACCGGCTAAGGGTATCTATTTGTGTTTCAACTTCAACAATTAGTTTTGTAATAACACTATCGCTGGGTCCTTTTTTTGAAAGCCAACCAAACATTCGGCTAAATCCACTTTGACTAGCTTCCTCGGACTCTTTCTTTATAATTGAGTCGCGACGTGAGGTTTTAGTTGTGGTTACGCTGGTAATTACCGATGATTCGACTATGGAGTCGAGGTCTATCATCTCAACCTGCTCCATTGCTTTTTGATAAAACCGGGAGGTTTGGTCGCTTCGTTTTAGTACAACTAGCTCGTTTAGCACCCTCCGTTTACGTGAGAGTAGCTCTTGAATGAACTTGATTTTTTCTACCTGTACGGCATTCCCCTGGGTAAGAGTCAAAAGAGAATCAACCTTTACGTTTATGTTTTTCATAAACGACAGGTAAATTGAGAGGTAGCTCTCGTTTTGGGTAAGGGTGTAGGTTCTGATATTGCTTTCGGCCTCGTATATATCGGTTAAGATAGAGTTTAGGTTGATTAATTTTTTGCTTGGTTCCGAAAGGCTTTGTCGTGTTTCGGTAAGTTCAATAAATCCCTTGTAGGTTACAAACAGTGCTGCTGCTGCAATGCTCATAATAATTATAAAACCGAAAAATACTTTTGGTTTAATATATCCCTGCTTTGATTTATTTTTTTTGCTCTTCATTTTTGTAGTTTGATATAGAAAACGCTAAGCGTTTGCACAAGGGGTAGTTCCAAATTTGTACCAAAATAATATTTTTTCAGTAAATGTGTTTAAACCAATTGATACTGTTGACTTTTAGGCGTGGTAACAATTAATGGACAAATGGGTTGGAGTGTGAAAAAAATCAACATAACGAGATACCTCACTACAGAAAATCAGGTCTTTATGGTGCTTTAGTTGTAAAGTGATAGGTTTTGCCTAATTCCCTTCCTTTCACAATTAGTGAATTAGCCAATAAAATTGGCAACTGTTCGCAAAAACTCATCCGGATCAATTGGTTTAGGAATGTATTCGTCACACCCTGCTTTTAAGCATTTGTCCCTGTCGTAGCCCATAGCATTGGCGGTTTGGGCAACAATAGGCACATTGGGTTTAATTTTTTTTATTGCTTGCGTAGCCTCATACCCATCAATAAAAGGGAGCCGCATATCCATTATAATTAGATTGATATCTTTTTTGAGTTTGGCTATCTCAATGGCATCCTCTCCATTTTTTGCATGTATTAGCCTGGCCCCAGTGTTTTTGAGCATAGCCTCAATAAGCTGAAAACTTATTAGGTCATCTTCAACCACCAGAATGAGCTTATTGCTAAACGAAAGATTTTGAACCGCTAAGCGCGATATATACGATTTTGTTTCCTGCTTACCCGGAATATAGGGAACAGAAAAGGAGACGGTGGTACCCTTGGGAGTTGTTTCAATATTCATTTTGCCACCAAACAGGTCGGTAAGACCTTTGCAAATAGGCAACCCAAGACCTAGCCCATGGTTCTGATTCTGTAAATTATGATTAACCCGTTTCGCATTGCTAAAAACCTGCTCTTTTACCGCTTGCGATATGCCTACGCCTGTGTCTTTAACAAAAAGCTTAATGCGGTTGGAGGGTGTTAACTCGTAACCAAGTTCAATAGTTCCTTGGTTGGTGTAGTTAAAAGCGTTGGTTAATAGATTGTTAAGAACTTGTTCTACCTTACCAGGATCCGATATTATTATTGAACGTGAGTCGTTTAAGGCAACGGTTAGTTTAAATTCAATTTGTGGGTGTTTTCGAAAAAGACTGTTTGAACTAAACATTTTGTATAGGTCGTACAAAAGTTGGTTTAGGTTAAATGGTTCGGTTTTGAGGTAAACCATTCCCGCATCAATAAGCGAAAGGTTAATAATATCATTTACAATTTGCTGAAGATTTTTCCCTCTGCGCATAATAAGCTCAACGTACTGTTTCCGTTCGGTTTTGTTGAGGTTATCGTCGTTTAAAAACTTGCTAAATCCTAAGATAGCGTTTAAGGGAGTGCGAATTTCATGGCTTATATTTGCCAAAAAAGCCGATTTTTGCTTACTGTTTTCCTGTGCTTTTTTTTGAGTTTCAAGTAAATCTTGGGTGCGTAACTCAACAATTGTTTCCAAGTGTGAATTTATGTGTTTAGTTTCATCGTTTATCTTTTTTAACTCTCGAATTTTATTCCTGTATTGTATAATAAATAGTAATGAAACGGCTAAAAGGACTAAAAAAGCGAGTGATACGATAACTATTATGTGTTTAAGTGTGGGTGTACTGTAAAGCCAATTCTTTTCGAGGGTTTGTGCTTGCTGATGGGTATTTGTATTCTCGTAATTAGAATAAGTTGGCCTGGACTCAGGTATGCTTTCGGGTTTTACAGATTCAGCAGTATTGGCTTTGGGTGCAACCAATACGAGAAGATTTGCTACGCTTGAAAACTGTAGGGTTAAAAAAACGAATAATATTATAGCAGATCGTACCATATGATGTAAGATTGCTACAAAAATAAACAAATATTGTAATTAAGCTTAAATACCTTACTCTATTTCTGGGATTAGATGTGTTTGCCCTACCTTATATGTGTTTGGTTACGCATTTGCTAGCAATGTTTCGGCTAAGGTTAAATCAAAAGGAGTTGTGATTTTGATATTCTGGCGTTCGCCCTCAACAAGGCTTATTTTTATACCGTAGTTCTCGGCAACTGATGCATCATCGGTAAAATGTGGTTGCCAGCTATTTTGATAAAGCGGCTTAATTTGCTCAATGGTAAAAACCTGAGGGGTTTGAACTAACCAGCACTCGTCGCGATTGCCTGTTTTACTGTGGGCTGCCAAACCCAAACGAATTGACTCAACAGGTTTTACTGCAGGTATTGCATTGCCTTGGGCAGTAGCATGATCGAAGCATTTGTTTATTAGATTCATAGAGACCAGAGGCCGCACCCCGTCATGAATGGCTACTAAGCCGTTGTCATGAATGGCTGCTAGGCCATTTTTTACCGAATGATATCGGGTTTCTCCACCATTAATGAGAGTATGCTTAATGTTAAAGGAGTATTGCTCGCAAAGTTGCTGCCATCTGAGGTGCTCGGACTGAGGAAGTACGGTAATTATGCTGTGGAGATTTTCGACTAATGAAAAGGTCCTAATTGTATACATTAGGATGGGCAACCCATTTATGGTTAAAAATTGCTTAGGAACACTTCCTCCCATTCGGGTACCTGAACCTCCGGCAACAATTATTGCATATTTATTAAGTAGTTTCAACCCCTTGTTCCTCTTTTTGAAAAAGTTGTTTACGTTGAAATAATAGTAGGTAAAATACGCCAACAGTTATTGCCGAGTCGGCAATGTTAAAAACAGGCCTAAAAAATATAAAACCTTGACCACCTACCCAAGGTATCCATTGAGGCCATGTAGCGTTAATTATTGGGAAGTAAAACATATCAACAACCCTGCCGTGTAAAAATGATGCATAGCCTCCTGCTGAGGGCAAAAAAGTGGCGGGCGAGGTATATCCCGACTCGCTGAATAGTAAACCGTAAAAGGCGCTATCAATTATGTTACCAATGGCGCCAGCCATGATAAGAGACATACCAAGAACCAAGCCTGTTGGCATTTTCTTTTTAATTAGCGAGGCAATGTAAAAGCCAATGAGTATAACGGCACCAATACGAAAAAGGCTAAGTGAAAGTTTACCAAACTCACCCCAAAACTGCAGGCCAAAAGCCATTCCGTAGTTCTCGGTAAAATGTATTATAAACCAGTTGCCAATTACATTAAAACTTTGTCCCAACGACATATTTAATTTAATCCACACCTTTAGTGACTGGTCAATAATAATAACGCTGGAGATTAGGGCAATAACTTTGCTTCGAAGAGACATTTTCATAGTGTAAAAATCTTGCAATAATACAGAAAAGTGGCATACTAAATGCCACTTTTCAAATATTTAGGGTTAAAAAATGCTACCTCTGGTTGTTCTTTGCCTCAATACTAAGGGTAGCGTGTGGCACTACACGCAATCTCTCTTTGCTAATCAGTTTGCCCGTTTCGCGGCAAACGCCATAGGTTTTATTCTCAATGCGCACTAGGGCTGCTTCGAGGTGCTGAATAAACTTTATTTGGCGTTGTGCTAACTTACCTGCTTCCTCTTTTGAGAGCGTTGCGGCTCCCTCCTCTAGTACTTTAAAGGTTGGTGAAGTATCTTGAGTGTCGTTACTTCCACTCATAGTAATAGCGCTTTTAAGGGTGTCGTAATCATTGCGAGCCTTATCAAGTTTCTGCAAAATTATTTCTTTAAATTCTGCTAACTCTTCTTCGTTAAACCTATTCTTTTCTTCCATGGCTTAAAAATTTTCTAAATATAGCAAATTGTCATAATATCCCAAGCACTAAGCATCAATTTTTTCAACTTTAATTGAAATGGTTAGGTCGGTATCGAGTTCAATACTCGATGCGCTTCCGCTTGGCATTGAATCAACAAGCAATATTTCGCGGGCCAGTGTTTGGCTGGCAATATACTCCTTATAATTCTCAATGGCTTGCGATAGTAAATCGTGCTTCAATATACTAATCTTTATTTTATCGGTTACATCAAAACCGGAGTCTTTGCGTAAATTTTGAATCCTGTTTACAAGTTCACGTGCAATTCCTTCCTCTAGAAGTTCGTTGGTTAACGTAACATCGAGCGCAACGGTTAGCTTGTCGTCGTTGGCAACTAACCAGCCCGGGATATCCTCTGATACTATTTCAACATCTTGTAAGTTAATGTTTTGGGGTTCATTGTTAATGCTAATTTCAAACGAATCTTCGCGTTCAATTTGGCTAATATCTTTTTGAGACATACCCATGATGGCCGAAGAAACCT
>Ga0265293_10006330_pt1 | contig 19054 bp, 12 predicted proteins | sample Munlanlewell138R_FD_192505 | JGI IMG/M metagenome (GOLD analysis project Ga0265293, IMG submission 192505) | Leachate microbial communities from a municipal landfill in Southern Ontario, Canada - Leachate well 138R | ecosystem: Engineered > Solid waste > Landfill > Unclassified | place: Canada... | reverse complement strand
TTTGTAAGGACTTAAAGATCCGTAACATTAAGATATTAATTAAAGGGTTTCAACAGACAGCTTGATTACTTCCCACCTCTACAGGTTAATCTTAATTATTACATATTTAAGTGCTGCTCTTACTGCACTTGTTAAATTATACCTTAATATAAGTGATTTGTCAATATTTTAATTATTTCTGATATGCATTAGTGGTTCTAACTTTTTCCATAATACTATAATTAGGAACCCAACAGATCCCCATTTAATGATATTGAATGATCCAAAGGTAATTGCTACACTTTTTAAATCCCAATCCAACATAAGATATACGATTGGCAAATTAAAAAAGAAGTTATATAGTGTCATAAATACAGTAGTAAATGCAATACCTATTAACACCGCAATGGGAATCATACGCCCCTTTAATACTTTGTTGTTCTCGTCTTTTTTTATTAACAATATTGATGGAAGAAGAAACGAAACAGTGGCTATGAAATTAACAAACTCATCGAGGAACAATATAATAGGAGTTGAAACACCTGGCATAAAAACATGAATAATGTTTGTTAAAAAAGATACTGTTAATGCGGTTTTAACATCAAACCAAATAAACACCATAAAAATAATAAGACCGCTAACCTCAAGTTTCAAGAATGATGCTGTTGGAAAAATTGGAATTCCAAACAACATTAAAACGCTCGCCACACTAACAAGTATACCAATAGTGGCTACATTAGATGTTGTTACAACTTTCTTTTGCTTTTGCTTAAACAATTGAACTACTAAAATAGTATATAAACTTAATAGAGCAATATCTATTATAACTAATCTAAACGTTGCAGATATAGTAACACTTAAATTTTCACTAAATTCCAAAACAGTAGGTTTATCAATATTTTCTATTAATAGATAGTTTACACCAACAAAGACTAATAATAAAAGAGCTGAACTAATTAAAGGTTTTTTCTTTGCTTTTCTATCTCCTCTAGTTAAAAAACCTAAAAGCAGAAGCAAAACGAGTGTCGCAAGAATAAAAGCTATAGAAATATAAATTACTTCTTTATTGTTTTCCCAAAATGTAGTAAATTTTTCTAAATTTCCTTCAAAAAATTCTTTAAATGAATCAAATTTCATATTATCCTCCAAAAAAATGCCCGTATCTTTACGGGCATTTAAAAAGCATAAAACAATCCTAATAAGGAAGTTTATATATGTTCTTCTTTCATCTAGACTTTACTATCGGTATTGGAATCTCACCAATTCATGCCATAAGGCTCGCGGACTTTACCGCCGGTCGGGAATTTCACCCTGCCCTGAAGATATTCGATTAATTATATTATACATAATTTATAAGTTTTGTCAAGGGTTATAAGACTTTACTTAAAAATTCTTTTGTTCTTGGGTTGTCTGGTTTAGAAAACAAAATATTTGGACTATTTATTTCTACAATCTTTCCTTCGTCCATAAAAATTACCCTGTCACTGATTTCTTCTGCAAATCTCATTTCGTGAGTAACAATTACAACAGTCATTCCTAAATTAGCAACATACTTTATTAATTCTAATACCTCTTTTACCATTTCAGGATCAAGAGCGCTTGTTGGCTCATCAAAAAGCATTACTTTAGGAGACATGGCTAAAGCACGTATTATGGCTAATCGCTGCTTTTGCCCACCACTTAACTTATTTGGAAAAGAATCTTTCTTATCAATTAAACCTATTTTGTTTAATAGAACCACAGCTTCTGCATAAGCTTCGCTTTTACTCATTTTGTTGGTATTAATTGGAGCCAATGCAATATTATCAATAACTGTCATATTAGGAAATATGTTGAAATGTTGAAAAACCATACCTATGTTATTTCTAAATGAATTTAAGTCTCGACAAACTTCCTTGTGGTTGTTGCTATGCTCAAAGATTACTTGATTTTCAAAGGTTATTTTCCCTTCATTTGGGATTTCCAATAAGTTTAAACATCTTAATAGGGTTGACTTTCCACTTCCACTGGGGCCAATTATTGAGACCACTTCTTTTTCCTTAATCTCAAGATTTATATTTTTTAAAACTGAGAGATTCCCAAAACTTTTGCTTAAGTTTTCAATTTTAATCATTTTTTTTATATGCCCTTTCAATTCTCGAAATAATTTTTGATAAAGAAAATGTTGATATAAAATAAAAGATTGCAACTACAATATAAGCACCAAGAAAATCATAGCTGTCATTACCTATTTGTTTTTGAACAGTCATTAAATCTCCAATAAAAAAAGCAGATCCTAACGATGTTTCTTTTATTATTGTTACATATTCATTTCCAATTGCAGGAATAATGTTTTTAATAGACTGTGGTAATATTACTTTAATCATAGTCTTTCTTTTACTCATACCTAAGCTTCTACTTGCTTCATATTGACCTTTATCGATACTTTGTATACCTGCTCGAATAATTTCAGCGACATAAGCTCCACTATTAACAATTAAAGCTATTGCTATTGCAACAAAAGAACTAATTTCATTACTCAGTAAAATATAAAATATGTATAATTGTAGAAATAATGGTATACCTCTAATTACTTCAATATAGGCTTTCCCTAAAAATTTTAGTATTTTGCTGTTTGACATTGTAAACAAACATACTAGAAAACCAATAATTGCACCACCTACTACAGTTATAGCAGACAAGGCTAACGTAACCCCTAATCCTTTAATCAACAAGGGAAAGTAATTAACTATTATATCAATTATTGATAAGTACATCTCTATCTTCCCTATTCATTTATATCTTCACCTAAAGAAGAAGCCATTGCTTTTGCAGTTTCTAACCACCCTGCATAAAGATTTTGATCAATAGATTTTTGAATTATATCATTAATAATGTCAATTAATTCGTCATTTCCTTTTTTTGCTACAGCAACAAAACCATGACTTTCAACATCAAAATTTTCACTTACAACTGCTAACTTGTCATTGTTACTCATTCTAACTTCGGCTGCATTTGAAGAAATCGCCAAAGCGTCGACTGTTTTATTTAATACTAATGACAAAGCAACATCTAAGTCACTAACAAGTTGTTTTGTAGCATTTGGAAGCTGCACATCTACAAACTCTTCTTGTATACTTCCTGATTGCGCTACTATCTTTACTTTGGGATCGTTTAAAGATTGAAGGTTAGTAAATTTGTCCATGTTCTCTTTGAGAATAAGAACCTGTTGATCTCCATCTCCTTCACCAAAATATCCAATTGACATATTAAAGCTTTGGGAACGCTTAGGAGTCCAAGAAAACCCCGAGATTGCTAAATCCACTTTTCCTGTTTGTACAGCCATAAGCGTGGATTCAAAAGACATTTCTTCTATAACTAATGTTACACCCATTTCTCGAGCAATAAACTTCATAAGTTCAATATCTGAACCTAAAAACTTTTCATTTCCTGTTTTGTTTAAATCTACAAACTCATATGGAGCATAATCTGGAGAAGTTGCAATTCGAATTTGCCCTTCTTTCAATAATCCTTCTTTACTCCCACATGCAGACAACAATACACTAAGAACAACTAATACTAATATCAATAACTTTTTCATAATATCCTCCTTAAAATTGTATAAAAAAAGTCTCTTTTTATAAAAGAGACGAAATAATCCGCGGTACCACTCAAATTCTAGCAATAGCTAGCACTCAAATCATTAACGCTGATAAACGTTCTCCCCTACTAGTATTCAAAGAGAAATCATACAAGTGCGTTTCATTTAATAAATTTATGCTAGACTTACACCAACTCTAACTCGCTGAAATAATTTTTTTAAACTACTCTCTTGATCATCGATTATATGTATTAGCAATAAATAATGGGCCATAAAAGGCCCATCTAAAAATTCACTATACTCAAGGATAAATCCTATCTTGTGATTTTATAATAAGCTAATAATAAACTAATTATACTTATTAATTATAATAATGCAATAATTAAATTTTGAAAATGTTTTCAATTATTTATTAAACAATATTTTTTCACTTTTAAACATTTTTAAAAGAACAAATATTAAAATGCTAACAAACACCACTGTACTTGCGATAGTAATTAAGAAATTTGTTACATTAATGTTAAATGAAAATATATCTTTTAAAATGAGTGATATATTATAAATAGGTATTGTATATAACACTTTACTGATTGGTCCACTACTAAACATTGAAAATGTTGGAATTAATATAGCAATTATATAAATTGGCATAGCATACGAAGCAGCTTCTTTTGTAGATTTAGCAAAAGTTGAAGCTAAAAGTATTAAACTTGAAGACAATGCACCTAATACTATTAGAACAGCAAACAAAATGACAAAATCAACAAAACTATAAGAAACGGAGGCATTAATATTAAATAAATCCTTGGCAAATGGCATCGATGCTAAAACTCCAACAAATGATGATGCGGCTGATACAATTGCAATAAATGCAGTCGAAATAATCTTACCAATAATAATACTGTTTCTTCTTATTGGAGCCATAAGCAGTGTAGCCAATGTTCCCCTTTCTTTTTCACCAGCGATAGCATCAGCACCAATTGATAATGTTCCGGCAAATACGAAAGTGATGATCAACATAGGCATTAACATTGCTAATACCATACCCACATTTTTCTTTTCATCTGTATAAGTATCATCCAGATCTATAACAAAGAGATCTGTCTTAATATCTAACTTAGCTAGTTCTATTTCCTTATATGCATTTAGTATTTCCGAAAACAAACTATATGCGCTATACGAGTTGGAATTACCATTATTAGCAAGTATAGTGACTTTTGAATCTTCTGTGAAAACTGAATCTTCAAAGTCATCTGAAAAAGTAACGACTAAATCTAATTCAGATTTAACCAACTTTTCCTTGACCTGTTCCTCAGATAGTCCTTCTGGGTTAAATATAATAAAATTTTCTGAAAAAGCATCAAAAACACCAAGAAAAGAGTCAGGTGCATTTTCAATAATAATCAATGGTTTATAAACCGTCGTCCTATCAATCTCTCCCTTTAAAGAAGTTCCCATAAAACTATAAATACCAAATATTAACAGCCCTGGTAAAATTAAAGTTGAAAAGATTACTCTTGGAAATTTAAATATTTTATCTAGTTCTTTTTTAATAATTTGTTTAATTTCTTTCATGAATAATCCCCCAATTCTTCCTTATAGAGATTAAAGAAAACCTCTTCTAAATCATGTGAAGAACTATTGTTTTTAATGTTTTCTATTGTATCACATAATTTAACTTTACCATTAACGATAATTCCTATCCTATCACAAATTTTTTCAACTAAACTCATTATGTGTGTCGATATAATAATAGTTTTACCTTTATTTTTCATGTCGATAAGATAATCCGTTACAACTTTAGCAGTTATAACATCTAAGCCATTTGTTGGCTCATCGAAGATAATAATATCCGGGTCATGCACAAGTGACACAGCTATGGATACTTTTTGTTTCATACCAGTTGACAAGTCGCCAATTTTTGTCTCTGCAAATTTAGTAATTTCAAACTTATCGAACAACTCATTTTTTCTCTTTTCAATATACTCATCGTTTAAGTTGTGAAACTTTGAGAAATAATCATAGATATAGTTTGGTGTGAATTGGTCTTCAAGTTTCAATTCATTTGTTAAAAACGCAATTTTTTTCCTTACATCTAAATCATTACTAATATCAATTCCATCGATTAGAATATTACCTTCGTCAGGTTTAATTAGAGTTGCAATACAACGTAATGTTGTAGTTTTCCCTGCCCCATTAGAACCAAGTAACCCGAAAATCTCTCCCTTGTTTACATAAAAGTTGACATCACTAATTGCAACCTTTAATTTTTCATTTGTTTGATTTATCTTTCTCTGCTTAGCAGATAAAGAAAATGTCTTTTTAATTCCTGTAACTTCTATAATTTTCATTTTTCCCCCCCTTATGAAAAAATAGTCACCTTAGTGACTATTTGAAATTCTCTTCTGTTAACTTTGTCATTTTAACGAAGTCCTCAGAATCTAAACTCGCGCCACCTATTAATGCGCCATCGATATTTGGTTTTGACATCAATTCAGCAATGTTGTCTACTTTTACTGATCCTCCATACTGGATTCTCATTTCATCAGCTGTTTCTTTGTCAAACAATAAAGCAACTTTATCTCTAATAAAAGCACACGTTTCTTCGGCCATATCTGCAGTTGCTGTTTTACCAGTACCTATAGCCCATATTGGTTCATATGCAATGACAAGATTTTTGATATTATTCGAATCTAACTCATTTAAAGCAATCTCTAATTGAGTCGATATAATATTATTGGTATTTCCAGCTTCCCTATCTTCTAAACTTTCACCCACACATAAAATTGGTAATAAATTATGTGAAAAGGCGGTTTTTAATTTTAAGTTTACAGTTTGATCGGTCTCGTTGAACATTGCTCTTCTTTCGCTATGGCCGACAATGACATAAGTCACTCCAACACTATTTAGCATAGAAGCAGAAATTTCTCCTGTAAATGCACCTTTTTCCTCAAAATGCATATTTTGAGCCCCTATTTTAATGTTTTCTTTTTGTCTTTTAACTAAGCATCTTAATACATATGAGGGAGCGCAAACTACATTATCTATGGTAGACGGTACTCTGTCTACAACAGCATAAATAAATTTTAAAGCTTCATCTCTAGTTTTATGCATTTTCCAGTTAGCCGCGATGATCGGTTTTCTCATGTTACACCTCTATTTAATTAACAAGCTTTTAATTCGTGAAATAGCTTCCTCAGCGTCATCACCTTTAGCTTCAATTTCAATTTGTGCCCCTTCAAGAACAGCTAGAGACATAATCCCTAAAATAGATTTTAGGTCAACTTCTTTATTCAAGTATTTTAAAATAATATCTGAATCATATTCTGAAGCAGATTGCACCACTTTTTGCGCTAACAATGCATCTATTCCAGATGTGTTTTCTACAGTTAGGCTTACAACTTTGTACATAATATTCCTCCTAAATTAATATTTTTTTGTTATTTATCATTAATTGAAGATACACCAGGCAGTTCTTTTCCTTCTAAATATTCTAAAGAAGCACCTCCACCAGTTGAAATATGAGTAAACTTATCTTCAAATCCTAATTGAATTGCTGCTGCGGCAGAATCTCCTCCACCTATAACAGTTGTTGCATCTGCTAGCATCGCTATCATTTGACATATAGCTTTTGTACCATTTGCAAAATTAGGGAATTCAAATACTCCTGCAGGTCCATTCCATACGACTGTCTTAGCATCTACTAGTTCTTTTTTAAATAATTCAATTGTCTTTGGACCAATATCTAGACCCATTTTATCTTTTTGAATATTTGAGTCCTCTGTAATGTGTGGAACTGCATCAATATCAAATTTATCTGCAGTTACATTATCGATTGGAAGTACGATTTTACCTTTTGCTTTTTCTAATAACCCTTTTGCAAATTCCACATATTCCTCTTCGAATCTACTAGTTCCAATTTCAATACCACTTGCTTTAAAAAATGTATATGCCATAGCTCCACAAATAAATATTTTGTCAGCTTTATTTAGTAAATTCTCAATAACTGATATTTTATCACTTACTTTAGCGCCACCTAATATTGCAACAAATGGTCTTACTGGAATATCAACTGCTTCACCAATAAATTTAATTTCTTTTTCCATTAGAAAACCAGCTGCAGTCTCTTTTATATTACTAGCTATACCCACATTTGAAGCATGCGCTCTATGAGCGGTTCCAAATGCATCATTTACAAAAACGTCACCAAGGGATGCCCAATATTTTCCTAAGTCAGGATCGTTTTTTGATTCTTTCTTTCCTTCAATATCTTCAAATCTTGTGTTTTCAAACATTAAAATCTCTTTTTCTTTTAATGATTTAATTTTATTTTCTAATTCTGCTCCTCTAGTATATGGAACAAACTTAACATCTTGACCAAGTAATTCGGATAATCTAACAGCTACAGGGGCTAATGTGTTTGCTTTTTTATCTTCTTCAGACTTAACTCTTCCTAAGTGTGAAAAAAGCACTAACTTAGCATTGTTATCCAGAGCATACTGAATGCTTGGAATCGCCTGAACTATTCTGTTGTCATTTGTGATTACTCCATCCTTGATTGGGACATTAAAGTCAACTCTCATTAAAACTGTTTTCCCATCTAATTTTAAATCTCTTATTGTTTTCTTCATTATAGAAACGCCTCCTTATACTGATATATTATAACATAGTTTTGTTAGAAAGTATATAGTTTAGAGTAAAGAAACCGCCTTCATGGCGGTCTATTTAATTAATTTTTCTTAATTCTTAAATCGGTTTCCATATCAAAGAAATGACATTTATTCATATCAAATGCTAATTGAATATCATCATTCATATGAACATCAACTCTTGCATTAACTCTTGCAACAATTGGTTGTGTATTCACGGCAGCGTATATTAAAGTTTCCGCTCCTAAAAGTTCGGCAACATCTACTTTTAAATCTACAGTAGAGTCTTTATAAGTTTCAATCACTACATTCTCATCATGAATATCTTCTGGTCTAATTCCCATAATAATATTTTTCTCTAAGTATTTTTGTTCTTTCAACATGTTGAATTTTGCTGTTGGAACTTTAAGTTTTGTAATACCTACCTTGTGATCTCCACATACAAAGAAGCCATCTTCCATAACTTGTCCTTCTAAGAAATTCATAGGAGGAGTTCCAATAAATCCACCAACAAACTTATTATTAGGGAAATCATAAATTTCTTTTGGTGAACCTATTTGTTGAACTAATCCATCTTTCATAACAACAATTCTAGATGCCATTGTCATAGCTTCAATTTGGTCATGTGTAACATAGATAGTAGTAATACCTAATTTTTCTGTAATTTTAATTATTTCAGTTCTCATTTGTACACGCAATTTTGCGTCTAGATTTGATAGTGGCTCATCCATTAAGAATACTTTTGCATCACGAACAATAGCTCTACCTAAGGCAACACGTTGACGTTGACCTCCAGATAATGCTTTTGGTCTTCTATGTAGTAAAGCTCTTAATCCTAATATTTCAGCAGCATTATTTACTCTTCTGTCAATTTCATCCTTTGAAAATTTACGCAATTTCAAACCAAAAGCCATATTATCATATACAGTCATATGTGGATAAAGAGCGTAGCTTTGGAAAACCATTGCAATGTCTCTATCTTTTGGTGCAATATCATTAACAACCAAATCATCAATTCTTAACTCACCTGATGTAATATCTTCTAAACCAGCAACCATTCTAAGTGTGGTTGTTTTTCCACATCCAGATGGGCCTACAAAAACGATAAATTCTTTATCTTTAATGTGTAAATTAAAGTCAACAACGGCATGAACATTTCCATCATAAACTTTATTAATATTTTTTAAAGTAACTGTAGCCATAATAATACCTCCTACATTTTTTTTACTTATTCAACATATATATTATACTCATTATTTGTTAGAAACTCAATGTGCAACATGCACAATAATTTATTGTTCTAGTAGCATATGCATAGCTATAGCATGCGAGAACTTTTGAATGCTTAATCCAGTATAGTCTTTTATTAAATCGAGTTTATTAATTACAGTATTTCTGTGCATATATATATCTTTCGATGCCTTAGATACATTTAAATCATTTTTAAACATTGATTTAATAACCATTTGTAAGCTAACATCATTATCAATATAATATAATACTTCTGATTTTATATATCTGAGTAAAGATTTAGATTGTGTTGAAACTCGCATAATAAGTTGGTAGTTATCAAAAAAATAACCCGGTGTATCATTCATCATGATTAATATCTCTTTTAAATATGTTCCTTCATTCTTAAAAAAATTTAATGACATTTTCCCACCTACAAAAACTTTTATAGTTGAACCAAAATCATCATTTATGGAGTTAATCATATATTGCAATTGAGACTCAATACTGTTGTCAAATAGTATTAAAGAAAAATATTCATAGCTAACAACAAAATTTATCTCATATAGTTCTTCGAATATTTTTATAACTAAATTCTTGTTTTCGTTTGCCAAACCTTCGAATGAAACGACCATAAAATGACTTTTTTTTATGCAATTATCAATTACATTCATATGATTGATATATGTTTGATAAAGTAGATTATTAAAATCTAATGTATCATAGTTCTTATTTTTCATTATTATACCTCGCTAATAAAAGACTGAATAAATAAAGTAATAAACAATAACAAAAAATACATTTATAATGTATTTTTATATATACTAATTATAACATACTTTAATATAAAAAAAAATATAAATTGTAGTTTTTGCGCTTTTCATAGCTACGTATATTCATCTTTAATTATACTAAAAAAGTTCACTTATATAAATCATCTATTGTAAAGAGTGACTTATATAAGTGAACTTTATGTTAAATGGCGGAGGAAGAGGGATTCGAACCCCCGCTCGCTGTTAACGACTTTCGGTTTTCAAGACCGACCCCTTCAGCCAGGCTTGGGTATTCCTCCAAAATTAACATGGTGGCTCGGGACGGAATTGAACCGCCGACACATGGATTTTCAGTCCATTGCTCTACCGACTGAGCTACCGAGCCTTTAAAATGGCGGTCTCGACGGGACTTGAACCCGCGATCTCCAGTGTGACAGACTGGCATGTTAACCACTACACCACGAGACCAATGGTTGCGGAGACAGGATTCGAACCTGCGACCTCCGGGTTATGAGCCCGACGAGCTACCAGCTGCTCTACTCCGCGATATAAATAATTAAATGGTGGACCCAGTAGGACTCGAACCTACGACCGACCGGTTATGAGCCGGTAGCTCTAACCAACTGAGCTACGGGTCCAGAATCCAAAATGGTAGCGGTGGTAAGATTCGAACTTACGACCTCACGGGTATGAACCGTACGCTCTAGCCAACTAAGCTACACCGCCATAACGGTAAAAGAAAAGTAAATAGTAGACAGTAATCTATTATTACTCTTCTATAAACAGAAAATATAAACAAATATTTGTGGTTAATTTGTTATAATTTCGGTGTGGTATATTAATAAATGGTGGATCCTAACGGGATCGAACCGTCGACCTCCTGCGTGCAAAACAGGCGCTCTCCCAGCTGAGCTAAGGACCCATAATATATAATATATAATTGCATATGGTGCCTAAGGTGGGAATCGAACCCACACAGTATTGCTACTACAGGATTTTAAGTCCTGCGCGTCTACCTATTCCGCCACTCAGGCATGAGTGAAGTTTAAAATTTGGTGTCCCCGAGACGATTCGAACGTCCGACCCACTGATTAAAAGTCAGTTGCTCTACCGGCTGAGCTACGGGGACAGTGAATGGTGCCGGCTGCAGGACTTGAACCCGCAACCTATTGATTACAAGTCAATTGCTCTACCAGTTGAGCTAAGCCGGCATAAATGGTGGGGGATGACGGGCTCGAACCGCCGACCTCTTGCTTGTAAGGCAAATGCTCTCCCAACTGAGCTAATCCCCCATAATAGAAAGAAAGCTTGGCAACTTCCTACTTTCGCAAGAGTTACTCTAACTATCATCAGCGTAAAAGTGCTTAACTTCTGTGTTCGAGATGGGAACAGGTGTATCCACTTTGCTATAGTCACCAAACTTTTCTTTCAAAATTGAATAGTAATTGTCGTTTTTTTGTAAATAAATTTATATATCTTAGGTTAAGTCCTCGATCTATTAGTATCAGTCAGCTCAATATGTCACCATACTTACACACCTGACCTATCAACCTCATCATCTATAAGGGATCTTACTTCTTACGAATGGGAAATCTCATCTTGAGGGGGGCTTCACGCTTAGATGCTTTCAGCGTTTATCCCTTCCGCACATAGTTACCCAGCGGTAGCCCTGGCAGGCTAACTGGTACGCCAGCGGTGCGTCCACTCCGGTCCTCTCGTACTAGGAGCAGCGCCTCTCAAATTTCCATCGCCCACGACAGATAGGGACCGAACTGTCTCACGACGTTCTGAACCCAGCTCGCGTGCCGCTTTAATGGGCGAACAGCCCAACCCTTGGGACCTATTCCAGCCCCAGGATGCGACGAGCCGACATCGAGGTGCCAAACCTCCCCGTCGATGTGAACTCTTGGGGGAGATCAGCCTGTTATCCCCAGGGTAGCTTTTATCCGTTGATCGACTGCCCTTCCATTCGGTACAGCCGGTTCACTAAGCCCAACTTTCGTTCCTGCTCGACTTGTAGGTCTCGCAGTCAAGCTCCCTTCTGCCTTTACACTCTACGAATGATTTCCAACCATTCTGAGGGAACCTTTGGGCGCCTCCGTTACTCTTTAGGAGGCGACCGCCCCAGTCAAACTGCCCACCTGACAATGTCCTCCAACCCGATTAGGGCTGCAAGTTAGATACTAGATGCAGAAAGGGTGGTATCCCAACGGTGACTCCACCGAGACTAGCGTCCCGATATCTACGTCTCCCACCTATCCTGTACATCCTACACCCAATATCAATATCAAGCTGCAGTGAAGCTCCATGGGGTCTTTCCGTCTAGTCGCGGGTAACCTGCATCTTCACAGGTACTATGATTTCACCGAGTCCCGAGTTGAGACAGCGCCCAAATCGTTACGCCTTTCGTGCGGGTCGGAACTTACCCGACAAGGAATTTCGCTACCTTAGGACCGTTATAGTTACGGCCGCCGTTTACTGGGGCTTCAATTCAAAGCTTCGCATTGCTGCTAACATCTCCTCTTAACCTTCCAGCACTGGGCAGGCGTCAGCCCCTATACTTCACCTTGCGGTTTAGCAGAGACCTGTGTTTTTGGTAAACAGTCGCTTGGGCCTATTATCTGCGACTCTTTATCGCTAAAGAGCCCCCCTTATCCCGAAGTTACGGGGTAATTTTGCAGAGTTCCTTAACAAGGGTTATCTCGCGCGTCTTTGGATTCTCTCCTCGCCCACGTGTGTCCGTTTACGGTACGGGCACCTAATTAATTAGCCTTAGAAACTTTTCTTGGAAGTTTGGCTTCACCAGAATTACTCCATCACGTTTCAATGTTTAATAACACACGGATTTACCTATGTGTCCACCTTTGCGCTTAGACTAATATCCACTAACTAGCTCCAGTTAGCCTCCTTCGTCATTCCATCAGTTAATTAGGTGGTACAGGAATATCAACCTGTTGTCCATCGGCTACGCTTTTCAGCCTGACCTTAGGACCCGACTTACCCAGGGAGGACGAACCTTCCCCTGGAAACCTTAGGCTTTCGACGGACAGGATTCTCACCTGTCTTTTCGTTACTCACACCGGCATTCTCACTGCTTAGCGCTCCACTAGTCCTTCCGGTCTAGCTTCGCCGCGCTAAGTACGCTCCCCTACCAACTATTATTAGTAGTTCCGCAGTTTCGGTACTATGCTTAGCCCCGATACATTTTCGGCGCAGAATCATTCGACTAGTGAGCTATTACGCACTCTTTAAAGGATGGCTGCTTCTAAGCCAACCTCCTAGTTGTTTGAACAATTCCACATCCTTTCCCACTTAGCATAGATTTTGGGACCTTAACTGGCGGTCTGGGCTGTTTCCCTTTTGACTACGGGCCTTATCACTCGCAGTCTGACTGCTGTACATGTTTTATAGCATTCGAAGTTTAATTGGGCTCAGTACCTCGAGGTGAGGCCATCACACATTCAGAGCTCTACCTCCATAAAACTTAATTACAACGCTAGCCCTAAAGCTATTTCGGGGAGAACCAGCTATATCTGGGTTCGATTGGAATTTCACCCCTAGCCACAAGTCATCCAAGTCTATTGCAACAGACCCTGGTTCGGTCCTCCACCTGGTTTTACCCAAGCTTCAACCTGCTCATGGCTAGATCACCCAGTTTCGGGTCTACGACAATGTACTAATTCACCCTATTAAGATTCGCTTTCGCTACGGCTCCGTTCCTTAAAACTTAACCTTGCACATTATCGTAACTCGCCGGTTCATTCTACAAAAGGCACGCCATCACCCACATAAGGGGCTTTGACTATTTGTAAGTACACGGTTTCAGGTTCTTTTCACTCCCCGCCAGGGGTTCTTTTCACCTTTCCCTCACGGTACTGGTTCACTATCGGTCACTAGGTAGTATTTAGCCTTACGAGATGGTCCTCGCATATTCAGACAGGATTCCACGTGCCCCGCCCTACTCATTGTTATCGGAGTTCTCATTATTTCGCTTACAGGACTCTCACCTTGTTTCGTTTGCCTTCCCAGACAATTCAACTATAATAAGAATTTGTAACTCCATACGATAACGGGCTAATCCCCTTTCAATCGCCTCTACTCAGGGAATCGCTATTGCTTTCTTTTCCTCCAGCTACTAAGATGTTTCAGTTCGCTGGGTCTTCCTCCTCATTAGCTATTTATTCACTAATGGGTACTAGTTCTTCAAACTAGTGAGTTTCCTCATTCGGAGATCTACGGATCTTAGTTTACTTACAACTCCCCGTAGCATTTCGCTGTTAGTCGCGTCCTTCATCGGCTCCTAGTGCCAAGGCATCCACCGTGCACTCTTTGTTTCTTAACCTTACAAATTTATTTACATACTTTCGACAAGTACTATTCAATTTTCAAAGATCTATTATGTTAATACATTAAAATAGAAAGACAAAGTCTTTCAAAACTAAACAGAATATACAGGGGGAGAGGGGTACTAATTAATAAAGGTATAAACCTTTCTCCCTAGAAAGGAGGTGATCCATCCCCACGTTCTCGTAGGGATACCTTGTTACGACTTTACCCTAATCATCTATCCTACCTTAGACGGCTCCTTCCTTGCGGTTAGGCCACCGGTTTTGGGTATTACAGACTCTCATGGTATGACGGGCGGTGTGTACAAGACTCGAGAACGTATTCACCGCAACATGCTGATTTGCGATTACTAGCGATTCCAACTTCATGTAGTCGAGTTGCAGACTACAATCCGAACTGAGACTAGTTTTATGAGATTAGCTCCACCTCGCGGTATTGCAACTCTTTGTACTAGCCATTGTAGCACGCGTGTAGCCCAGGCCATAAGGGGCATGATGATTTGACGTCATCCCCACCTTCATCCGGCTTATCGCCGGCGGTCTCATTAGAGTTCTCAACTTAATGTTAGCAACTAATGATAAGGGTTGCGCTCGTTGTGGGACTTAACCCAACATCTCACGACACGAGCTGACGACAACCATGCACCACCTGTCTCCACTGCCCCGAAGGGAAAACCTATCTCTAGATCGATCAGTGGGATGTCAAGGCCTGGTAAGGTTTTTCGCGTTGCATCGAATTAAACCGCATGCTCCACCGCTTGTGCGAGTCCCCGTCAATTCCTTTGAGTTTCAGTCTTGCGACCGTACTCCCCAGGCGGAGTATTTATTGTGTTAACTACAGCACCGAGTTTACACCCGACACTTAATACTCATCGTTTACGGCGTGGACTACCAGGGTATCTAATCCTGTTTGCTCCCCACGCTTTCGTGCATCAGCGTCAGTTCCGGCCCAGTAAGCTGCCTTCGCCATTGGTGTTCCTCCAAATATCTACGCATTCCACCGCTCCACTTGGAATTCCACTTACCTCTACCGTACTCAAGTTTACCAGTTTCCAATGACCCTTCATGGTTAAGCCATGAAATTTCACACCAGACTTAATAAACCGCCTACGCACTCTTTACGCCCAATAATTCCGGATAACGCTTGTCCCCTATGTATTACCGCGGCTGCTGGCACATAGTTAGCCGGGACTTTCTAGTTAGGTACCGTCATTTTTTTCTTCCCTAACAACAGAACTTTACAATCCGAAGACCTTCATCGTTCACGCGGCATTGCTCGGTCAGACTTGCGTCCATTGCCGAAAATTCCCTACTGCTGCCTCCCGTAGGAGTCTGGGCCGTGTCTCAGTCCCAGTGTGGCTGTTTTGCCTCTCAGCACAGCTATGCATCGTAGCCTTGGTGGGCCGTTACCTCACCAACTAGCTAATGCACCGCGGGCCCCTCCTAAAGCGGTGTTACCACCTTTAATTAATCTAACATGCGTTAAATTAAACTATTCAGTATTATCAGCCGTTTCCAACTGTTATCCTCATCTTTAGGACAGGTTGCCCACGTGTTACTCACCCGTTCGCCACTAGAGTACAAGTACTCTCGTTCGACTTGCATGTATTAGGCATGCCGCCAGCGTTAATCCTGAGCCAGGATCAAACTCTCAATAAAAAATATGTTTTGTTTTTTTTAATTCAAAGATTAAAATCCCGCTCCACCTGTTATTCTGTTTAGTTTTCAAAGACCTTATTTGCTTCGTTTTTTCAAATTCAGCATTTACAATTATACACTACACAACTTTACTTGTCAACAAAAAAGTAACTTAATTTCTTCATTTTTTGTTTTTTAACTTGTTTATTCTGTATCGTGACAACCTATAATATTATACTACATCCACATCTTAATGTCAATCTATTTGTTGATAAAATTGGTTTTAAAAATTGGATTGTTCTTTTCCGGTCATAACAACCATAGACGAACTTAAACATTATACTTTATTAATATTTAAAAGTCAATTGATAAATGGAACAAAATAAAAAAAGCTCCTAAATATAGAAGCTTTCATTATAATGAACTAATTAACTTTAATATTGAAAACTTTAGTTAACTGCTCTTCTCCAATTTTAATTACACACGTCATTTTAACAATTGTTTCATTTTCAGGTTTAGAATAGACTCCTGCTGAAGATAATACAGATTCATTATCGCTAGTCCACACAATATCTGCTCCGTATTGTTCATTTCTTGTAGGTAAATCTAAACTCGAACTAATAGTATTAGGTATGTGTTTAACTAATAAATCATAATATACTTTTGTAAGTTTTTCACTTGTTTCTAAACCTTTTACTAATGTAGTATAGTCAAATCTGTAGTTTTGTTCATCAATTACTATGTTTAATGTTAATTTAACATTAGTATCATGTATAGGCTTTACAACTAATCCACTTGATTTAATAATTTCCGGATTACTATTTTCCCAGTTAACAGTTATATCATCGCCAATAGTTAATAGGAAATACTCGATTTCAACATCTCGCATAAATGATTCCCATAAACCTTTTTGACTTCTAATCACAGCAGGGCAATTTTTTCCACTAAAATCATTATGAGTCTTAACTCTATCTAAAGTGAGATTATATTGATGAAGAAGTGCTGCAGTTAATTTAGCAGTTCTTTTTAGAGTAAGTTCATAGTTACCACCGGCATTAATACATGTCTCGATACCGATACCATTTTGGTTTCCTCCACCAATACTCCATGCATTGTAATCTTTATTAAAATATTCAGAACCAAAAGCTGCTCCGCCATCACCAGCATGCCATGCTATTTCATCAGTAGGTACGTGTTGATATGTTTCTTTATCATCTATAGAAAAATGCCAAGAAGCTTCTCTTCCATCATCACTATTAGCATTACCATGAATAAAACCATTTAATCCTTCAGCAGTATCACCCGGTCCACTCATCCCCGTATCGTGTATTACAACATACTGAGGTCCTCCAGGCATTTTTGTACCTGTCTTCCCTGTTCCTGGACGAAGTCTAGTATTTGAATCGGGGTAAATAAAATCTTGAATGATCTCTTCTTCATTACCATAGATAGTATTAACCCACTTTGTTGAAACATCAGGAATTAGTTGACCTAACACTCTATTAATATAGTTAGCTTTTTCAGATTCGCTTACTCCTTTAGAAATGTATTTAACTTCCATAATTTCATCTTCCCTTCCTAAACGATATTTTGCATATAAGGTAACATTTTCTGAATTATATGCAGGATTTAAAGAATTATTAAATCCTATTACACCAGGCAGATTTGCACTCCATACTATATCTAAACCATAGACATCAAATTTGGTAGGAAGCATTCCATCTTCCATTGCTATAATGTCTTTAATTTCTTCCTCAATAAAACCTTCGATTGTTTCCTTTTGCTCTTCTGCAGGAATCATTTCAATCTTCACAGTTATATAAAATTTGCTTTCTATACCCATATAGTTTATTGTGGCTTCAATAGTGGTGAATTTATCAACTAAACCTCTCGTGTAGTGACCATTAAGATCTAGTACATCTGGTTCTTGAGCTATATAAGTAATATCAAAATCATAGTCCTCTATTTCCTCAACAATTTCAAAAAACTCATCCCCTACAGTTGCCATTTTTTTCTTAATATATGTAGAAATTTCAAGCAAACCTTCTTTATATTCAGTTACCGAATATACAGTGACTTCAAGTTCTAATTTATAATCATCACTTTCAATAGTAATTATAGAAACACCTTTATCAAACCCAAGAAGTACATCTTCTAATAACAAAACAACACCAGGGTTACTGTTATTTATTTCCAAGTCTGAAAGTTCAAGCCCTTCAAATTCAACAGGTAAATCCAATAAAACCTCATCATTGATTCCAATTAGTATAGAATCACTCAAAAGACTTTTTTCAGGAGTTTCTTCAACAGCAACATTACACCCACTTAATACTAGTGTAAGTAAGACAAATAAAATTAGAGTAATTTTTTTCATGTATAATTATCCTTTCTAATATATAAAAGGGAGGTATACCCCTCCCTTAATTATTTTGCAATTTCTTGAACACGAGTTTCTCTAATAACAACTACCTTTATTGTTCCAGGGTAATTAATATTATTTTCGATTTTTTGACGCATATCCCTAGCTAACTTATAAGCTTCAACATCGTTAATTTCTTCTGGTTTAACCAAAACTCTTATTTCACGACCAGCTTGTAAAGCATAAGATTTATCAACACCTTTAAACTCATTACAAATTTCTTCAAGTTGGGTCAAACGTTTTAAATAGTTATCCAATGATTCACTTCTAGCCCCTGGTCTAGCAGCAGATAAGGTATCTGCAGCAGCAACTAAATGAGCTATAACTGTTTGTGCCTCAACATCACCATGGTGAGAACCAATAGCATCAATAACTTCTAATTTTTCTCGATAACGATTCGCAAGTTCTAAACCAATTTCAATATGGCTGCCTTCCATTTC
>Ga0265293_10006329_pt1 | contig 19056 bp, 15 predicted proteins | sample Munlanlewell138R_FD_192505 | JGI IMG/M metagenome (GOLD analysis project Ga0265293, IMG submission 192505) | Leachate microbial communities from a municipal landfill in Southern Ontario, Canada - Leachate well 138R | ecosystem: Engineered > Solid waste > Landfill > Unclassified | place: Canada... | reverse complement strand
ACCCCAGGAGACCCGCCCATGAACGGCAGACTGTTCGCTATCATCCTGCTGGGCCTCGCCGCCGGCGGCTGCGCCACCACCGCACCCGAGGCCGACGAACCCGTGCCCCCCGAGGCCGCCACGCCTGCGCCGGCCCCTGTCGCCCAAACGGCCATCGCGGGGCCGAGCCCCGTAATGGTGCCCAACGACACCGCCAGCTGGCTGGAACTGCAGCGCGCCGGCACCCATGAGGGCATGCCCAACCCCGTGTCCGGCGACGTCGCCGCGCGCGTTTACCAGCGCCACCTGAACAGCTTCGAGACGCCCATCCCGGCGCACTTCGAGACCGGCGGCGTATCCCGGAACTGACGCATGAACCGCCAGCGCGGCGCCATCAGCATTATCGCAGCGGCAAGTATGGTGGTGGCGGTACTGGCCGTGGCCCTGGCACTGGACATCGGGCGCATCATTTATGAGCGGCAGCGCTTGCAGGGGGTGGCCGATGCGGCGGCACTGGCGGGTGCGCAGGTGTTGGCTACGGAGGGCGACCACAATGCTGCAAAGGCCGCAGCACGGGATGCGGGCGCCAAGAATGGCGATTTTGACACCCTCGACCCCCAGATCGGCCATCTCACGCGCGCGGGCGGATTGCGCGACTTTGGGACAGGCCCGGGCGACGGCTCACCGGAATACGACGCGGTGCAGGTCATCGCTACACACAAAGTGCCGCGCAGCCTCGTGGCCGGCGGCCTGCTCTCGGGCGACGATGCGGTCCTGACCACGCGGGCCGTAACCCACCTCGAGGAAAGCATCGCCGCCATCACCGTCGGCAGTTACCTTCTCGAGCTGGATTCAGAGCGTTCCAAACTGCTCAACAGCTTGCTGAGCGCGCTGCTGGGTACCACTGTAGACCTCGACGCGGTTTCCTATAACAATCTGCTCGGCACCGGCATCAAGCTGGCGGACATCATGGTTCAGGCCGGGGTTGGCACCATCGATGAACTGCTCAGCCTGGAAGCCAAACCGGTCAGTGAAGTTTTCGACTGGATGCTGAAGGTGCTCGAAGACGAAGGGAGCATCGCGGCCATCGCATTCAGGGATGCAACCAGAGATATCGGCGCCAATCTTACTGTTCCGCTTGACCCCCTCAAGCTGAGTGACTTGCTTGCCGTCAGCAATATGCAGTCCGCCCTCGATGCCCAGCTCAACGTGCTCGACCTGCTCGTCACTACCGCGCAGGTGGCCAACAAGGGCAATGCGGTGGATCTCGGTCTCGCCACGCCCGGTCTGCTGGCGGACCTCGGTCTTGCGTCGCTGAGTGTCAAGCTCCTGGTCGTGGAGCCGCCACAGATTGCCATCGGCCCTCCGGGCAAGGACGAAAATGGTGAGTGGCGGACCGTTGCGAAAACCGGCCAGTTGCGGCTTCACGTTTCGCTGCGGGCCCTGGACATTGATTTGGGCCAACTTCTTCTCGGGCTCGTGGTGCTGAAGGCGCCCATCAGCCTGGATCTGGTCGTGGAAGCCGCCTCCGCCGAAGCCCGGCTTACGGCCATCCACCGGCCCAGCCCATCGGTACCGGCCACCCGCGTGGATGTGGAAGCCGACCCTCAGCTCGCGTTCATTGGCATTGGCAAGGAGTGCAAGCCCGCCGTCGTGCCGTCCCCGCTGCTCGATGCCACGGTCAAAGTCAACTTGCTGCTAGTAGAAGTGCCGGTCGCCGACGTTACAGCCAACCTGGGAGCGTGCTCCAGTTTTGGCATATTGCAGCCGCCAGATCTTGAGTTCTCCGGCCCATTCCCTTCCGACCCCCAGGCCGCGGTCACGCCTACGGGTGAAGCACTGTTGACGGGACTCGATTCCCTGGTCCAGAGCGCGACCATCCAGGTCAAGGTAACGCTGCTGGGCGCACTCGAACTGCCCCTCGACCTCGGCACTGCCTTGCGACCACTCCTCCAGGGACTGCTTGTGGGGCTGATTGGTAACCTCGCTGACAGCGTCCTCGGACCGTTACTGGACCTGCTCGGCGTGCAGCTCGGCGGCGCAGATGTTACTGTGCTTGACGCAAGCGTTGGCCAGGTAAGGCTGGTGCGATGAAACCGCTTACATGGCCACACGGAATCCAGGCATTCGCAATCTGTTCATCCCCCGCACCGCCCTCGTGCTCCTCAACGGCGTGCTGGTGGTCTGGACGGTTTCGGACCAGTTCGCCAATCCGGCCGGGGCGCACCTGCTCCGCTTGCAGATCGGCGGCGCAGATGTCACTGTGCTTCATGCGAGCGCTGGCCAGGTAAGGCTGGTGCAATGAAACCGCTTACATGGCCACACGGAATCCAGTCATTCGCAATCTGTTCATTCTCCTCACCGCCCTCGTGCTCCTCAACGGCGTGCTGGTGGTCTGGACCGTTTCGGACGGTCTGTTGTTGTTGGACGGGCAGGCGCGGGCGAGCACCCGTCTGACGGCGGAGCGCCTGAGCCGGCGCCTGGAGACTCAAGCCGCACAGGACGTGAGCGCACTGCTGGCCGAACTGGCCCCGCCCCATGCCACCCGCCTGGTGTTCATCGACCCCGATGGCGAGCGCGTGTCCTTCCGGCCCGCCGCGCCGGACCTGCAGCGCGCCCCGGACTGGTACACCTCGCTCATCGGCGGGCCGCAACAGGAGGCGCACGCTGCGCTGCCCGAAAAGCGGGGGCAGTTGGTGATCCTGTTCGACACCGCCACCCTCGCGGCCCCCTATTGGCGGGCCCTGCGCATCCCCTGGCTGCTGCTGAACATCGGCTTCACGGTATTCGTGACCACGGCACACCTGTGGCTGGGACTCAAGCTGCGCCGGCTGCACGGCGGCTCCAGCGTGCCCCCCATCTCGCCCTTCTTGAAGGAACTGCTGCGTGAGGAGCATCCTGCCCTGCCGCGCCCGGCGGTGGAACCCAGCTTCCATTCAGAGCACCACACCTCGGATGAGCAGGTGGCCCAATACAGCGGCGCTGCCCTGCTGCTGGTGAACCCGCGCGGCGTGGTGAGCTTCGCCAATCCGGCCGCGGCACGGTTGTTCGGCTATGCCCCTTACGAATTGGTAGGCAAACCGGTGGAGCGGCTGGTGCCCCCCTGGCACCGGGATGAACTGCGCCAGGAATATGTCAGTGCCGAGCCGTTCGAGATGGAGACCCAGCGCCTGTCACGGCGTGGACACATGGTGGAGGTGCTGTGGCATTCCGCCCCACTGCCCGGACCCGCCGGCCAGGAGCCGCTCGGGCGCGTCTGGACCCTGTGGGACATCACCCGCCGCAAGCGTGACGAAACCGTGCTGCGGCTGCTCGAGCGCGGCGCGGCACGCTCGCAGGAGGGGCTGATCATCACCGACACGGCCCAGAGCAATGCCATCATCTATGCCAATGAGGCCGTCACGGCCATCACCGGCTATGAGCTGGACAAGATTGTTGGCTGGAACCTGCGCATCCTGCACGCCGATGAGCACAACCAGGAAGGCGTGCGGGAACTGAACGACGCCGTCCAGGGCGGCCATGCCTGCCAGGTGCGGCTGCAGACTCGCCGCAAGGACGGCAGCCTGTTCTGGAGCGAGTTGTCGCTCACCCCGCTGGCCGATGCTGCCGGCCGCGTGACCCATTTCCTCGGCCTGCTGCGCGACGTGACCGAGCGCCATGAGTACGTGCAGGAGCTGGCGAGTGCCGAGGCGCGGCTGCGCGCTGTGATCGAGGACGCGCCGGTGGCCATCTGCATCGCCGACGACAAGCACACCATCAGCTCGGTCAACCCGTTTTTTGCCCGCCTGTTCGGCACCACCACCGAATCCAGCGTGGGCCGCTCGCTGTTCGAGTTGCTGCCCGAGGACACCTGGCAGGCCATGCGTCCGAGCGGGCCGGCGACACCGGTGGCCGGCGGCGAGATCACCGTCACCCGCAACGGCGGTGAGCGCCTGGTGCTGCTCGCCAGCGTGGTGGAGCTGGACGGCGGAGAGCGCCCCTACACCGTCACCTTCATGGTGGATATCACGGGCCGCAAGCGCGCCGAGCAGGCCTTGGCCGAGGCCAAGGAACGCGCGCAGGTCACCCTGGAATCCATCGGCGACGGCGTCATCACCACCAATGCGCAGGGCATCGTGGATTACCTCAACCCGGTGGCGGAACGCCTCACGGGCTGCGTGAAGGAAGACGTGCAGGGCATGCCCGTCACCGAGGTGTTCAAGGTGCTGGACGAGGAGACGCGCGAACCCCTCAAGGACCCGGTGGAGCGTGCCCTGCGCCTGGGCCGTGTGATCAGCGTGACGCGACGCGCCCTGCTCATCAGCAACGACGAGCGCGAGTTCGGCCTGCACATCACCGCCACCCCCATCCGCGACCGCGAACAACACATCGTGGGCGCCGTGGTGGTGTTCCGGGATGTGTCCGAGACGCGCGCGGTGGAGCGCCAGATCTCCCGTCAGGCCCGCTACGACGCCCTCACCGGCCTCTACAACCGGCGCGAGTTCCAGTTGCGCCTGGAGCAGGCCCTGGTCACCGCGCGCGAAGAGCAGCGCCATCACGTGCTCGGCTATCTCGATCTGGACCATTTCAAGGTCATCAACGACACCTGCGGCCACGGCGCCGGCGACGAGGTGCTGCGCCAGGTGGCTACCCGCCTGCAGGGCGTGCTGCGCTTGGGCGACATCCTCGCGCGTCTCGGCGGCGACGAGTTCGCCATCCTGCTGTACTCATGCTCGCTGCAGTCTGCCGAACGCGTGGCCGAACACATTCTCGAACACATCCGCGCCTACCGCTTCGTGTGGCAGGACCGGGTTTTCGCGTTGGGCGTGAGCATCGGCCTGGTGCCCATCACGGCCGAAAGCGGCAGCCTGGACGATGTATTGCGCGAGGCCGACTCGGCCTGCTACGCCGCCAAGAACGGGGGCCGCAACCGGGTGCACGTGTTCGATGCGGAAGCGGAGCGCGGCATGGATACCGGCCTGGCCACGACCTGGCTGGCGTTGCTGCGCGAGGGGACGGAACAGGACCGCTTCGTGCTGTTCACCCACAAGGCCCGCCGCCTCACGCGGGACCCCGCTGCGCCGCGGTTCCAACAGGTGAGCCTGCGCCTGCACAATGAGCAGGGCGAGCTGCTACCGCCGGCCGTCTGGATGTCGTTCGCCGAGCGCTATCGCCTGCTCCCGCGCGTGGACGAATGGAAGCTCAGCACCCTGCTCGCACGGCTCGGGCGCAATCCACCGCCCAACACAGTGTTCGGCGTCACGCTGTCTGGCCAGACCCTGGCCGACGGCCAGTTCCTCGCCTTCGTCACCCAGCAGTTCGAGCGCAGCGGCGCACCACACGAGGCGGTGTGCTTCGTGGTCGACGAATCCGACCTGATGAGCAATTTCACCGGTGTGTCGCAGCTCATGAAGGCCCTCAAGGAGCTGGGCTGCCGCATCGGCCTCGACAACTTCGGTTACGGCCGCACATCCTTCGCACACCTGAATCAACTGCCAGTGGATTTCCTCAGGATCGAAGGCAAGGTGGCAGACAGCCTGCACGACAACCCGGTGGAATACCTCATCGTCCAGACCATCAGCCGCATCGGCCAGTTGATGCACCTGCGCATCATTGCCATGGGCGTGAGCGATGAACGCACCTTGGCGCAACTGGAGGAGCTGGGCGCGGATTATGCCGAGGGCGAATACATCGACCCGGGCGAGCCCTTCAGCCTGATCGCGCTGGAAAGAGAACAGCTCAGCGACTGGCCCAAAGACACCGGCAACGCAGAGCACGGCTGATCCACAGACCAGTGGACCAGTGGGGTCAGAGTCAATTGAAATCAGGCGGCGCCATCCGATGTCCGGGCGAAGACAACCGCCCAACGCAAAGACGCAAAGGCGCAGAGGGCGCGAAGAAGTCAATGTCTTCGTAGGTCACGTTGGTGCGCAGCGGCTACGTGACAATCGGGCTCGAAGATGTCACGTAGCTTCGCAACGTGACCTACGAAGGTCTGGTGTTTAACGCCTTGCCAGCCAGAACCACCAGATGATGAAGCCGATGAGGGCGATGCCGAGGAGGTTGACGATCACGAGCGGATCTCCTTGCCCGAGCGGAAACGGCGCAGGCGGTTGGCGTTGCTCACCACGGTTACGGACGACAGGGCCATGGCGGCACCGGCAATCATGGGGTTGAGCAGCAGGCCCATGATTGGATACAGGATGCCCGCGGCGACCGGGATGCCCAAGGTGTTGTAGACGAAGGCACCGAACAGGTTCTGCTTGATGTTGCGCACCGTGGCCTGCGACACCGCGATGGCGTCGGCAACGCCGTGCAGCGAGCCGCGCATGAGGGTGACGTCGGCGCTCTCGATGGCGATGTCGGTACCACCACCGATGGCGAAGCCTACGTCGGCGCGTGCCAAGGCCGGCGCGTCGTTGATGCCGTCGCCCACCATGCCGACGATCTCACCCTGCGCCTGCAGTTCGGCCACCTTTTCGGCCTTGTGCTGGGGCAGCACTTCGGCGAACACCGCGTCGATGCCCACCTGACGCGCTACGGCCTCGGCGGTGGTGCGGTGGTCACCGGTGATCATCACCACCTTCAAGCCTTCGCGGTGCAGGCGTGCAATCGCCTCCACGGAATCGGCCTTCACCGGATCGGCAACCCCCAGCAGCGCGGCGACGGCGCCGTCCACCACCAGATACACCGGGGTCTGCGCCTCTGCGGCGAGGCGCTCCACGTCGGACTGTACGGCGGCCGTGTCGAGGCCGTTCTCTTCGAGAAAATGCCGGTTGCCGAGCAGTGCACTGCGCCCACCCACCTGGGCGCGCACACCGCGCCCGGAGACGGCCTCGAAGCTGTCCACCTTGGGCAGCTCCAACCCGCGCTCGCGTGCGGCGGCGAGTACCGCCGCGGCCAAGGGATGTTCGGAGCCGGTTTCCAGCGCTGCGGCCAGGGCCAGGGCCTCGTTCTCATCCCACCCATTCTTCGCCAGCAGGGTAGTGACGCGCGGCTTGCCCTCGGTCACCGTGCCGGTCTTGTCCAGCACGACGGTGGTGAGACGCCCGGCCTGTTGCAGGGCGTCGCCGTTGCGGATCAATACGCCATGCTCCGCGGCCTTGCCCACGCCCACCATGATGGAAATGGGCGTGGCCAGGCCCAGCGCGCACGGACAGGCGATGATGAGCACAGTCATGGTCGCGACGATGGCAAAGGACACGCGCGGGTCAGGACCGAGGTTGTACCAGGCCAGGAAGGTGAGTACGGCGACGATGAGCACCGTGGGCACGAACACCCCGGCCACACGGTCCACCAGGCGGCCGATGGCGGGCTTGCTGCCCTGGGCCTGGCGCACCATCTCGATGATCTGCGCCAACACCGTGTCCTTGCCGATGCGCGTGGCGCGATAGAGGAAGGTGCCGCTGCCGTTGATGGTGCCGCCCACCACCTCGTCGCTGCACTGCTTGGCGACGGGAATGGGCTCACCGCTGATCATGGACTCGTCCACCAGGGAGTGGCCCTCGATGATCACGCCGTCCACGGGGATGCGTTCACCGGGACGCACGCGCAAGGTCTCGTCCAGACCCACCTCGGCAATGGGCACGTCCAGTTCCTGGCCGTTGCGCACCACGCGCGCGGTCTTGGGCTGCAGGCCGATGAGGCGGCGGATGGCCTCGGAGGTCTTGCCGCGGGCGCGGGTTTCCAGCGCGGAACCGAAGTTGATGAGGGCGATGATCACCGCAGCCGCTTCAAAATAGGCGTGCTGAGCCAGCACGGGTACGGCATCGGGCGCCAGCACCACGGCCATGGAATACAACCACGCGGCGCCGGTACCCATGGCGATGAGGGTGTCCATGTTGGCGTTGTGGCGTGTGAAGGATTTCCAGGCGCCGGTGTAGAAGCGACCGCCCGCATAGATCATGGCGGCGAGGGTCACCAGCCCTATCAACAGCCAGAAGCCGCGTGACGCCTGGATGGTGGGCAACCAACCGGCCATCTCCGCGAACATGAGCGGGAAACCCACCGCCGCGGCTGCCGCCGACTTGCGCAGCAGCTTGCGGTACCAGGCCGCCTCCTGCGCCTCGCGCTCGGACTGTTCAGTATCCAGGCTCTTCAGCTCGGCGGCCTCATAGCCGGCCGCGGCCACCGCCTTGATGATCGCCTCCACCGTCGCGCTGCTGCGCACCTGGGCCGTGCGTTCCGCAAAATTCACCGCAGCCTCGGTCACGCCGGGCGCCGCCCGCAACGCATCCTCCACCGCCGCCACGCAGCCGGCGCAACTCATGCCACCGATGGAAAGCCGGTACGTCTGTTCCATTTGCTCAGTCTCTTGGATCAAAAGCCATTAACCGCGGGGGACACGGGGAAGAATGTGGTGTGTTGGTTCCGATTGCCTGTGGGAGCGGCCTCAGGCCGCGATTGCGCCGGTCGACCGAACTGTCGCGGCCTGAGGCCGCTCCTACAGGCGGGAAGAACAACATTGAATAATTCCCCCGTGTTCCCCGTGCCCCCCGTGGTTGAATCTTTTCTCTTCACCCCACCGCGTCCAGCACGCGCCGGCGGAACTTGACGCCCAGGTCGCGGGCGATGCGTTCGCAGGCGGGGATGTCCACGCCTTCCAGGCCGTCGATGGCGGAGAGGGTAACATCCATCCCGGCATCGCGGGCTCGGGCGGCGAAATCGAGCATGGCCGCATAGGCACCAGGCCGCTTGGGGCGGGTGTGGCGCACGTAGGTGGCCTCGTCATGGGCATTCAGGGAGATGGAGACGGCGTCCACCACCTCCGCCATGGCCGGCGTCACATCGCGCCCGTGCACCAGATTGGCGAGGCCATCGGTGTTCACGCGCACCCGCTTGCCGGCCTGTTTCATGGCGCGGGCGACGGCAAGCAGCACGTTCAGCCGCAGGGTGGGTTCGCCCAGACCGCAGAACACGATCTCCTTGTAGGGCGCCGGATCACCGATTGCCGCGAGCAGTTCCTCCACCGCGGGCTCGCGGCGCAAGCGCAGGTCATAGCCCTGCACATCCCATTCGCCGTTGAATTTCGGACAAAAAGCACAGCGCAAAGTGCAGTGCCAGGTGATGTTGAGATACAGATTGCCGTGCAGCTCGTAACTCAGCGTCGGTTCGGGTCGGGGCGCGGGGCGGGAAGAATGCATCAATAGACCTGATTTAATTAGGGAATCCGGGTATGGCGTGCAGGTACGTACCTTCATGTATCATATCGCCTCCTTTTTGCCCGCAGGTGTGGAATGTTCAATATCCCCTTCCCCCGTCTGAAGATTCGCGGACGCGAATTGTTGCCCGTCATCCAGGGAGGAATGGGAGTCGGCATCTCCGCGCACCGGCTCGCCGGTGCGGTGGCCAAGGAAGGTGCCGTGGGTACCATCGCCAGTATCGATCTGCGCGTGCACCATCCCGACCTGATGGAGCGCACCCACCGCACCAAGGACCGTAACGTCATCGATGCGGCCAATCTGGAGGCGCTGGATCGCGAGATCAAGGCTGCCCGCGACATGGCGCCCGAAGGCTTCATCGCCGTGAACGTGATGAAGGCCGTGGACCGCCACGCCGACATGGTGAAGCAGTCCTGTGAAAGCGGCGCCAACGCCATCATCATGGGCGCCGGCCTGCCACTCGACCTGCCCGAGATGATCAAGGGTTACGAGGACAAGGTGGCGCTCATCCCCATCCTGTCCGAGGAACGCGGTGTGCGCGCCGTGCTCAAGCGCTGGATGCGCAAGGGCGTGCTGCCCGACGCCATCGTCCTCGAACATCCGCGCTACGCGGGTGGTCACCTCGGCGCACCCAAGCCCGAGGACATCGACGATCCCAGATTCGACTTCAAGCGCGTGCTGGCGGAGATCCGCGAGGTGTTCGAACAACTGAAGATCGATCACATCCCCCTCATCCCGGCCGGCGGCATCAACTCCTTCCAGAAGATCAAGGAGCTGTTCGGTATGGGCGCGAGCGGCGTGCAGATCGGCACGCCCTTCGCGGTCACCGAGGAAGGCGACGCCCATTTCAATTTCAAGAAGGTGTTGATGGAGGCGCGCGCCGAAGACATCGTCACCTTCATGAGCACCGCAGGCCTGCCCTGCCGCGCCGTACTCACGCCCTGGCTGAAGAAATACCTGGCGCGCGAGGAAAAGGTGCGCGCCCGCGCCACACCGGACAAGGGTACCTGTGCGGTGCATTTCGAATGCCTCACCTACTGCGGTCTCAAGGACGGTGACGGCGCCGCCGGCCAGTTCTGTATCGACACCCAGTTGGAGGCCGCGGTTCACGGCAACGTGGAAAAGGGCCTGTTCTTCCGCGGCTCCGAAGCCCTGCCCTTCGGCAACCAGATGCGCTCGGTGCACGACCTGCTGTATTTCCTGCTCACCGGCAAGGACCCGCGCGAGGAAGCCGCTTGTGCCTGACAGGGCGCTGGGGAGGACGTCGGCAAATGAACGCCAATGAACGCAACGCCGCGTTCATTGGGTGTCTCCCTGGCTGTCCAGACCTTCGCAGAAAAAACGCCGCGGTTATCGTCTACGCCAAGAAACCTGCCGTTCATTGACGTTCATTTGCCGACTTACCCCTGTGGCACCGCTACCCCCATAGCTAGGCCGCAGCGGCCCGCAGCCAGCAATTCTCGTCCCGTACCACCAGATAGCGGGCCCAGCGCGCGAATTCCTCGCGGGTGCACGTCCCCGACTCGCCGCGCGCTTCTCCCGCGACCACGCGGTAGACCACACGGCCATGCTCACCGCCCAGGTCGCTTATCACCTTGCGAACCTGCCAGCGTCCACCGAACTCGCCATTGGAGTAGCAGGCGCCAGGAACCACGGCCTCGGTCTGCAGACACTCTGTCCGGGCGTGCTGCCGGGCAAGGGTGTATACCCGTTTCAGATCGTCTTCGCTCACGTCGATGTAGGAGTCCATCTGGCGCAATGCCCACTCCAGATCCGCGTCAGCCAAGTCCTCGGGCCCGGCCTGCTTCGCCTGTGGGCGCCTTGCCAGCCACGCCGGATAGCGACGCCAGGTGAACGGCGCGTTGAAGGCGATGCCATAGGCGAGCAGCACCGCTGCGTTGAGCAGTACCGGCGTCAACACGAACTGGAAGCCCATGGCCTGCACGGCATCGCCGCCGATCACCGCAGTAAGCGCGGTGGCGCCACCGGGGGGATGAAGGCAGCGCAGGTAGTGCATGGCGGCGATGGCGAGGCCGCCCGCCAACGGGGCGGCGAGCAAGGGATCGTCGATCCAGCTGGCGCAGGCCACGCCGACCAGCGCGGAGATGGTGTGGCCGCCGACCACGGGCCACGGCTGCGAGAGCGTGCCATGGGGCACGGCGAATACCAGCACGGTCGAAGCGCCCATGGAGGCTACCATGGCCATGGCGCCCTGTGCGTCCAGGCTCCAGTGGCTGATGGCCACCACGCCCAGCAATGCCACGAAGCCGCCCGCAGCGGAGATGATGCGCTCGGTATGGCTCACGGACGCGTGCTCTACACCCAACCAGGCGAGCCAGCGCTCCAGCAACGCAGTCATACGCTCCCTCTTGTTGTTTAGACGAGCTCTTAAGGTAGCCTCACTGGCATGGTCGCGCTCTATCCCGTTTGCGCGCTCAGTCCCTCCCGTGTTGGGTGTTCGCAGCATTGCGTATGCGGCGATAGAGCCACAGTGCACCGGCGAGGTTGACGCCCAGCATGGCGGCGGCGAGCGCCAGCAATGCGCCTGCCGGCCGGGTGGCGGCGGGCCACAGGCTGGCCGTGCACAGCAGGACTACGGCAAGCGCGTGAGCGCGGAACTGCCACCGCGCGGGACGCTCACCGATGATGTGCTTCATGGGCGGGATGCGGCCCCGCAGGGCCGGGAACTCCAGCACGCGGTTGTTCAGGTGCAACCAGACCAGGAACGGCACGATCTTGTAGAGCATGCCGCTCACCACGGACATGCCGAACCCCACCAGGAAGACCACCCCCAGGAGCAGATCGGAGCCGGGCCAGGGGTGTACGGCCCAAAGCAGTACGGCGGCCAACAGGCTGATCATGCCCAGGCGCCAAAACGCCACCGTTACGTCGGGCAGGCGTCGGCGCCGCTTTTGCTGCAGGTAAAGCGTGGCGCCTGCGAATGCCGCCAGCGCCAGTGCGGGTACCCAGGCCAGCAGCGGGGCCGCGGCGGGAAACACGGCCCACGCCACGCTCCAGAGCACCAGGCCTGCGAACAGGGCCGGTGCCACCCAGCGCATCAGCGCCGGTGGGTAATCGGGCGTGATCTGGAACATGGGTACCACCTGATAGGCCACGCCGGCGACCAGCAGGCCGATCCAGCCGACGAACCCCCAGGTGACATGCACATCGGTGAGCGCGCGGGAAATGCCCGGGCCGGCATGCCCTGCCGCCAGGTACAGTCCGAGCACGACCGTCACGCCGAGGGCCACCAGCGCGAAGCGCATGGCCAGGGAGGTGCCGGCGATGAGCGGGGCGCGCAGCAGCGCCCGCGCGGCCACCGGCAGGAAACCTGCCAGGGCGATGGAGAGCAGCCCCATGGCCCCGTGCAACGGCGCCGTCTGCCCGGAGCCCAGGCCGGCCGCCAGCAGTACGGTGCCGGCCGCAAGCGGCAGAAAGACGGCCGCTGCCACCGTGCGTGGTCGTGGCAAGGGTGCACCCAACAGCACGGGCAGCAATTGCTGGAAGGCCCCGAGCATGGTCATGCCCATGAAGCCGAGGGTAAGCAGGTGGGTGGCCCCGAGGGCGGCCGGGAACCAGCGGCCGGCAAACCCCTCCGGTGCGAGGGCGAGCCAGATCCCGGCGGCTGCCGCAAACCAGGGTGCGATCAGCAGGTAGGGCGCGGGCACCGACAGGGGCGGTGTCTGGTCCAGGGACAGATGGGCCATGCTCAAGGGTTTTCAGCAGCGAGTGTCGCCCGTGCCGCCGCCTCGGCAGCGGCATCGTTTTCACGCCAGATGAACACCTCCACCGCCGTGCGCCGTCCCGGCCGCTGCACGAAGGTGAAGCCGCGCTGGCTCAGGTTGCCCGGCAGCAGACAGGGGTCGCGGCGATGCAGCATGCGCAGGTAGGTGCCCGCGGGCAGGCCCTCCGCTGCCGCGAGGGTTTGCACCAGCGGCTCCGGGGGCTCCAGCCCGCTGACATCCAGGAGCTGTTCGCTCATGCGATCGCCTGCATGCGCGCCAGTACCTCGTCGGCATCGGCCAGCACGCGGTCGCTCATGGGATAGAGGATGCGTTCTTCCTTGGCGTTGTGCTGTTGCATGAGCACCAGCAGGGTGTCCGCCACGGCAAGGAATTCATCGGCACGCCCCGCCGACAGCGCAGCGGCCATGTCGGCGAACAGTCCGCGCATCTGCTCGTGTTCGTGGCGCATCACGGCGGTGGGTCCAGCCGTGTTGCCGGTGGTCTCCTCGAAGGCGGGAAACAACACCTGTTCCTCCATGGCGAAGTGGTGGGCCATGGCTTCGGAGAAGGCAAGGAAGGCCTTGTCTGCCGCCGCCACATCGGCATCGGCGGCCAGGCGTTCGGCCTTCAGGTACAGATCGTCGCAGCGCGCGTGGTCCTGATGCAGGAAGTCAGTGAGACAGCCCATGCGTGATCTCCAAGATTTGGTCAGCAGACAGCTTGCCGTTTTCACGGCCGAACCGACCTTGATTTCGATCAACCGTTGGTGATGCGGCTGGAAAGAGAAAGTCCGCGAATGAACGCAAATACACGCACAGGGTGAAGGTCTGCCGCAATGCCTGGCCTCACCTCAAACCCCATCCTGTCCGCGTTCATTGTGTTCATTTGCGGACTTCAACGACTCAGCCCTGCTCGTGGACGTCGCAGGGGGCGCGGTATTGCTCCGGAACGTTGGGCGGGCATTTCCCGCACTCGCGGTTGCCGGGCACGGCGAAGTCCATTTTACGCGGATAGGGCAAGTCGAGTGACTGCATGATGGCCACGAATTCTTCAAGGGATTTGTCGCCACCCAGGCGTGGATTGCGCTTTTTTTCCTGGCCGATGCTGGAAACGAAACGTCCCTCGTAGTCGTGGCCCGGGTACACCAGGGTTTCGTCGGGCAGCGTGAACAACCGTTCGTGGATGGCGTGGTACAGCGCCACCGGATCACCCGCCTGAAAATCGGTACGGCCGCAGGCATCGATGAGCAGCACGTCCCCGGTGAAGGCCATCTTCTGTACGCCGTTGTCGACCAGGTAACAGAAATGGTGAGCGGTGTGGCCGGGCGCGAACACCGCCTCGATGGATATGTCGCCCACGTCGAACACCTCGCCATCGCGCAGGCGGACATCGGCACAGGCGGGCGCCTCGGGTTCCGGGTAGGCGATGCTGCACCCGGTGAGCGCTCTCAGCTTGGCCGCGCCGGTGAGGTGGTCGGCGTGGATGTGCGTCTCCAGCGTGAACGCCAACTGCAGGTGTTCGGCCTCGAGCACCTCCAGATCACGGTGCACCGTATCGAGCACCGGATCGATGAGCACCGCGCGGCGCGTACGCGGACAACCCAGCAGATAGGTGTAGGTGCTCGAATCCGGCTCGAACAGTTGCCTGAAAATCATCGTGCCACTCCTGTTCTCCTCCGTATCGAGCATAGTCGTGCGCGGCTGGGGGGTGGAAGATTCAACGCAAAGGAATGTTGCGTTGAAAGTCTTTGTCTTTCCTCAACTCCCGGCGATGCGCTCGAAGTAGCGTGCGCGGTAGAGCAGGCGCTTGCGGCCGGGCGCGTCGTTGAAGCCGGCGCGGTCATGCAGGACGTTGTTGCACAGGAGACCGGCGCCGTCCGGGAGCTTGGCGCGGAATACGTAGGGTGAATCGCCGTCGAGCAGCCGTTCCAACTGGGCCACGGCGGCACGGCTCGCGGCGTCGGCCTTCCAGGCGATGTTGCGTTTGCGCGCGGTGTAACGCATGTGCAGCTTGCCGAGCTTGTCCAGCGAAAACACCGGGCCGGTCACTTCCGGGCGCGCAACGCCATCCTCGTCCAGGCGTGCGGGAATGGTCATGACATCAGGCGCCATGAGGGCGCGGATCATGTCCGGGTCGTGTTCGCGCAACAGTATGTATGCGACTTCGTGATCCAAAAGGGCGTTCTCGCCGCCTTCCGCCGCATTGTTCACGCAGTGCAACACCATGGCGCGGACCTTTTCCTCACCCACGGTGTAGTAGCCGTCGGTGTGCCACTTGATGGCACGGTTGGTGTAGGGAATGAAGGCCGGGTGCTCACCTTCGGGATTGATGGTGATGGAGGTGATGGCGTCATCGTCGGCGAGGAAATTGTGGTCCAGGCGCTCCAGCCCAAAGCACTGGCCGATGGTGCGCGGGATGGCCTTGTCCGGATCACCCGCACGCGGCGTGAGGTATATGGCCATGTTGGTCTTGCGCACCCGAGCCAGCGCGGCCGCGTGTTCGGCCTCGCTCAGCCGCAACGGATCTTTGAATTCCACGAAGAGATCTTCGACACGCTGCGGGTAGCCGGCGAGTTTCTCGTCACGCCAGCGCAGATAGGCGTCGCTGTTGTCGGGGTGGAAAGGTGAATCGGCGGGAAACAACATGGCTGCGGACCGGCATGGAAGCGGGCGTCCAAATTACACCCGCCCGGCACTGCCGTCCAATACACCGGCAGGGTGCCATGTGAAACGTAAAGTGCTGCCGGGATTCCAGCGCATGTTGTGCGATGGGCACAGGCTTCCGGTGGCGCTGGGGGGAGCGGCCTGGCGCCGCTCCCCTGCGAGATGGGAAACCGCAGGACTAGTCGTCGATCCAGCCGCGGCGAAATTGCTGCCGCTGCTCGGGGGTGAGGCGCTCGTAGATCGCATTGCGCATGTCGATGCGCGCCCGGATCATCTGCCGGCGCACATCTGCGATCTGGTCATAGATCTTGGTAATCGCATCGGCATCCCATTTTTCCTGCTGGTACTGATCCCGCAAACGTGCCTGGTGATCGAGCATCTTGCCCACCAGCTCGTGCTGGCGTTTGCGATGTTGATCCACGGCACGATTGATGGCCTTGCGCTGGTCATCGTCGAGATCGAGGCCGACCAGACCCATTCCCATGCCCCAGCCATAGCCATGGCCGGGACCACCCATCATCCCCATACCGTAGCCCATGCCGCCCATCATGCCAGGACCCATGCCACCCATGCCCGGGCCCATGCCCATCATGCCAGGACCCATGCGCCCCATCATCCCGGGGCCCATGCCGCCCATCACGCCAGGGCAACCGCCAGGTCCGGGCTGTGCCGATGCCCCACCCATGGCCATGACGAGGAACAGCCCAAACAAAACGTTGATACTCGTGCGCACAGTTCTCACGACTTCGCCTCCTTCTCGGCTGCACTCGCCTTAGTGTATGCCGTGAATTCAGCGTTTGCGGGCGCGCTGATCGATCTCCAGCCAGGCCGCGTAGACCTCTGCGGACCACAGGGATTGAATCCAGGCGATCAGTGCGTCGATGTCCTCGTCGGACCGTGCGCCACCCCAAGCGGGCATGCGGCCCTGACCGGGCGGACTGCCCCGGCGGATGGTGTTGCGCAGGTCCTGCAGCGGATGGTGCCAGGCGTGTGCCGTGCCGTTGAGCGGCGGCGGCGGGAAAAAACCATTGGCATCGCGGTGACGCCAGTCGGGCGACCCCTCGGCACGGATACCATGACAACTCGCGCAGTGCCGTGCGAACAGCGCCTTCCCACGGGTGATGAGGGAGGGGTCCTGCAGGCGTGCGACCTCTCCGTGTATGCGGTTGCCGGGATCGCGTTCGCAACCTGCCATGGAAGCGAGTACGAACAGAGCGAAGACAGATCGGGGAATGAGAGCACTCATGAGCCATCTCACTTTACGTCATAGCGGCAGCAGGTCCACTGCCCTTCCCGTCACCCCGGCGAAAGCCAAGGTCCATTTCCCAGCGGCGTGACATGGATTCCGGCCTTGCGCTGGGAATGAGCAGTAGGAAGCCTGCGCGATCAGCGGGTCAGCGCCATGAACAATCTGGGCAGGCGTTCGGGTAGTCGTTCGATGCGGTCGATGACCGTGAAATTGGCTGCGCCGAACACCTCGCCGACGTACGTGTCCGCCGCCGGATCGAGGGTGATGCAATAGGTTGCGACGCCCTTGGCCGCCAACTCCTCCACGGCCTTTTTCGTGTCCGCGCGCAGATAGGCGGGGTCGTCCACGTCCACGTCATGGGGTTCACCATCGGAGAGCACCAGCAGCAGTCTGCGTTCCTTGGGGCGTGCCGCCAGGTAATGGCCGGCGACGCGCAGGGCCGCGCCCATGCGTGTAGACAGCCCGCCCTGCATGGCAGCGAGGCGCGCCTTGGGGACGTCACCCCATGGTTCATTGAAACCCTTGAAGTGCAGGTAGTGCACCTCGTGGCGGGTATTGGAGGCGAAGCCACCGATGGAGAATTCGTCACCCAGCGCGTCGATGGCCCAGCCCAGCAGGGATGCCGCCTCTTGCGACAGCTGCAGGATCGAGTGCCCGGCGCCCGGCGGAACGGTATTGATGGATTCTGAAAGGTCGAGCAACAGGGTCACGGCGATGTCACGCCCGGCGGTCACATGACGCGTATGTATGCGCGGGTCAGGGGTGACGCCGGCGCGCTGCTCCACCACGGCGCGTACCGCCACATCCAGGTCCAGTTCGGTGCCGTCTTCCTGCTTGTGCACACGCTTGTGCTGCTGCGGTTTCAACAGGTCGACGATGCGTCTGAGTTGCTTCGCCAAGCCCGCGTGGCGGGTCAGCAACGTGTCGATATGGGCCGCATCACCGGCCGGCGCGATATGCTCCTGCACGGTGACGAAGTCGTGCTTGTAGCGCTGCTCGTCGGCGTCCCACTCGCGCAGGTGGTGCACGTGCAAGGGCGGCTCTGCATGCTCCTGCGCACGCGGATTGGCCGCGTTGTGGTCCGAGTGGAAATCGTTTTCGTCGTCGGTGTCCTCCATGAAGATCCACATGTACCGGTTGTCGTCGCGGTAGGAGACTTCGGTGCCCTCGAACCAGATCTTGGGCGAGCGGAAGTCCGGGTGATGCACGGCGACGATGTAGGTGGTGGCCAGCTCGATCACCAGGCGCGGGTCGTGGGGATCACGCGCCGTGTGCGCATGGAAGCGGCCCACGAAATCGCGCAGGATGGGGTCGGTGTAGGTGTGATTCGGATCGAGCAGCGCGCGGGAGAGCATGGTCACCTTGTGGCGCAGGCACGACCAGCCGGGTGGACAGTCTCCCTCTTGCGGCACCGGATGCAGCGCCAGCCACAGCTGCCGCAGGCCCGGGTAGCGTTGCATGGCCAACCACTCCACGCGTGCATCTTCGAAGGTCTCCATGGCGAGCTGCTGGTAACGATTGAAGTTGTCGGCGACGAAGGGGCGCGTCCAGGTGCGGTGCGCCAGCAGATGTGCGAGCAGGGCGCGATAACGATCGATGCCGCGGACGCCGTTGGCATCGTGATAGACGTCGGGGACGTGATAGCCCTTGCTGTCCAGATGCGGACGTTGTGCACGCAGGATGTCGAAGCTGGACGAGAACGGATGGCATGCCTCTTCCGAGTCCCACAGGGCGCGCAGCGTGTGGGCGATACGCACCTCATGGTCGATGAACAGTGTGCCGTTGCGCAGGCGCTGCAGTGCAGCGCGGCTGTCCGGTGTCTGCAGGCTGAACCAGTCGCCGTAGCGCCAAGGCTGGTTCTGGTAGGCCTTGATCCCTTGGGCTACCCAGGTATGGAGTGCCCCGATCGTGAGGCTGCCGAGCAGGTGCTCCACCTGGTTCAGCAACGGCACCAGGCCGCCGCTCACGACCTGTGCCATGCGGCTTACCAGGCTGAACCAGGCCTCGATGAGTTCGCGCGCACTCAGGCGTGCGGCCACCGCGGGGAGCGTGGCCAGGAAGGGATGGAGTGCCCTCGCGTTGCCGGTACGCGACAGCAATCGCACCATGGCGACCACGTCGTCGATCACCTCTTCACCACAATGACGCGCCACCTCCGGCATGCCCTCGAGAAACAGCACCGGCAGTTCCTGCCCCCGCCCCATGCCACAGATGGCGCTGGCGCCGTCGAGATAGCTTTCCACGCCGACCGGTGAAAACACCACCGTCGCCTCGGCCATGGCCGCCGGAAAGATCTCGTC
>Ga0265293_10006328_pt1 | contig 19058 bp, 23 predicted proteins | sample Munlanlewell138R_FD_192505 | JGI IMG/M metagenome (GOLD analysis project Ga0265293, IMG submission 192505) | Leachate microbial communities from a municipal landfill in Southern Ontario, Canada - Leachate well 138R | ecosystem: Engineered > Solid waste > Landfill > Unclassified | place: Canada... | reverse complement strand
GCTTTGATATAAAGAGGAAAAATGGTGGACGCACTTGGGCTCGAACCAAGGACCCGCTGATTAAGAGTTAATATCCGGGGCTTTCCGGCAGTATCCGATCCTTACCCACTCTACTCTAAGTAACTGATTATACGTAGAAGCTTCCCGAATTGCCTAGCCTGTGCTACCCCGTAGTTGGCTAGAAACTGATTACGTGGCGATTACGCAGGATATGCACGATGGCAAATCAACGGCTCACAAAAACATGCGTTGACGGTGTGGCTCCGCCAGTAGGGAAAGATTGCTTCATTTGGGATACCGAGCTTCGTGGGTTTGGTTTGCGCACGACGCCAAAGGGCGTGAAATCGTTCGTTCTCCAGTATCGCATGAAAGGTAAGCCAGCGCGGCGGATTACGATTGGTGGGTTCGGCAATCCGTGGACTGTAGAAACGGCCCGTAAGGAGGCTGAGCGGCGTTTGATCAAAATCCGCCAGGGCATCGATCCCGTTGAAGAGGAACGAGAGCGCGCCGCGGAGCAGGTGCGCCGGGAAGAGGAGGAGGCCTTACGAGCCACCCAAGAGGCACGGATCAAAGCGGACGCAGAAACCTTCGCCTTCGGCAACTACGCCGATAGTTTCGTGGACATCTATCTGAAAGTCCATTGGCGCGATTCGTGGAAGACCGCCGAAGGTATCCTCAACGCAGCGAAGCCGCACCTGACGAATGCTATTCAGGATATCACGCGCGCCGAGGTCGTCCAGCACCTCGATCGCTACAACGACCGGCAGGCGATGAAGAAGCTGGTTCACTCAACCCTTCGCAAGTTCTTCAACTGGGCGGTGGACCGGGGCGACCTCGATCGGTCGCCAATTGATCGGATGAAGGCGCCAAAAGCGGTAGCCGCCCGCAGGCGCGTCTTGTCGGCCGAAGAGATTATTGCTGTCTGGCAAGCCAGCGTCAAACTTGGTTCGCTTTGGCGCCCCTACATCCGGCTGCTTCTCTGCACGATGGCCCGTCGCGAAGAGGTGGCGAATATGGACTGGGCGGAGATCGATCTCAACGGTGCGATGTGGGAGCTGCCAGGAATCCGCGCCAAGAACGATATGACACATCGTATTCCGCTCAATGCTCTTGCCGTTGCCGAACTTCGGACGCTCAAGGCCGCGGATAGCGGTCTTGTCTTCACCACAACGGGCGAGACAGGAATCTCTGGCTTCTCCAAAATGAAGAAGGCGCTCGATGAGCATATGCTCGCGATTTTGCGCGACCGAGCAGAAAAGCGGGGGGATGATCCAGAAGCCGTTACGCTCCGTGCCTGGAGAATGCACGATCTTCGTCGCACCGGCACGACGAATTTGCAGGCCCTGGGCATTCCGGTCGAGGTGACGGAAGCCGTGCTGAATCATATCAGCGGCACGACCGCCGGTGTGGCCGGTGTCTACAATCTCTATCGATATGATGCCGAGAAACGTGCCGCCTTGGACAAATGGTCAAAGCAGTTGGCATTTCTGGCCGCAGAGCGTGACATTGGAGGGTGTCGATCCTTCAGCGAGTCCGCTTGAAAAATAAACCTTAAAGGTGTATATAGGGATGGCGATCAAGCGTAAGCCGCATCACGATTTGGCAGCGGTCAAAGCAAAGTTCGCGCAGACGGATACCTTGGAGATCACGCGCACCGCCGTCGAGGGCGCTCGCGCTCTGGGCTATTCGCTGGAGGACATCGTTGAGGTGGTGCAAGAGCTGGAACCCGGCGACTTTATAAAGTCGGAGACAGCACACAGCCCGCCTAACTCAAAGATATGGCACGACACCTACAACATGCCTTGGGATAATCGGTGGCTGTATCTGAAATTCGCGGGCGAGACGTTGATCGACGTTACGCTCACATCGTTCAAAGGAGGTTGGCAATGACTAAGACGCGCATCCATCCCGAGACGGGAAAGACCCTGCGGCCCGGTGTGCGCCCGCAGACGGTCAAGTTCGGCTCGATGACGCGCATCGTCGAGTTGCCCGGCTGGTATCCCGATGACGACAGTGATTCGATTCATTCAGGGGCCGACCTCGCCGAATCCGACCGCGCATTTCAGGAGTTGAAGATCGCCTATGCTGCCCATGTCCGCAAGGTCCGTAAGCGCCTCAAGCTGACTCAGGAGGAAGCCGGCCGGCTGATAGGCGGCGGGCGACGGGCCTTCCAGAAATATGAAAGTGGATCTATGCCGCCAAGCGATGCAGCGGTTGGCCTGATCGAAATCCTCCACCGACATCCCGAGGAGATCGAGTTCCTGAAATCCATCAGGTCTGCTGCATAGCGAGCCATCCAAACTACACGAACAACTCCGGCACAGGCTCACCGCTTCCGCCACGCGAGCACTGGCAGCCGAATCGCCGGGCGCGTCATTGTCTCCCGTCCTGCCTGATCGGCCCTCGCGGCCTCCCTCATGGCTTGATCTGATCGGGTCCACCTGTCGATGCAACGGCGCCGCACCGCTTTTTCCCGCCGCCTGCGGCTTTGCATCGCGAAACAAAAAAGCGGCCCTTCGGCCGTCTTGAGCCGCGAGCGGTGCACCGCCGAATGTCCCCGATCTCCGAACCGCCACGAGGCCGCGATGGGCGCGGCCCGGACAAGCGAATGGAGACACAGAATGAGCACCATCGGCACTTTCACCAAGGGCAAGGACGGCACCATCGAGGGCAAGGTCGTAACCCTCACCATCAATACCCACGCCAGGTTCGTGCCCATAGAGAAGGATACCGACCGGGCACCTGACTATCGGCTCACCTTCGCCAACCCGGATCACATCGACGTCGAGGTCGGCGCAGCCTGGATCAAGACCAGCCGCAACGAGCGCGATTATCTCTCGGTCAAGATCGACGATCCCTGCTTCCCGGCACCGCTCTATGCGAGCCTGGTCGAGAGCAACGAACGCCCCGGCGAATACGTCCTGCTCTGGTCTCGCTGACCGGCACTGCGCCCCGCCAGTAATGGCGGGGCGCTTCCATCTTCCCATAAGGGATCTCCGCCAGGCTTTTGTGCCCCAGGGATGATGGGCTGACCTGGCTGATCGAGCAGGGCTGGCCTGATAACCACGCCAGCATTCCGGCTGGCATTTGCATAAGTGGAAAACAGGGCGGGGACGCCCGCAGATAGCGCCCGCCATGCGGGCAGTTTTCTATGTGCCGCCGGGGCGGCGCGATCGTGGCTAAGGCCTCCGTCCTCGCGCCGGTCAAGGGAAGTGGAAACCGGCCGGGGCGGTATCCCCACCTTCCGCAGCTTCGCCTTGTGCAGGCGGGTGATTCCCCTCCACCCCGGCCGCCCTTGCCCGTTGCTACCCTGGTCTCGCCGACGGGCAGAAGTTCAGGCGCGGCGTTCCGCTTCGCTGAACTTCAGACCCAAAGGATTTGAGACATGACCAGCAATTCCAAGGCTCCCCGCAATGTGATCTTCAATGCTGATTGCATCGACGTGATGCAGGCTTTCGATAGCGGCACGGTAGATTTCATCCTGACCGATCCGCCCTATGTGACCCGCTACCGCGACCGCCAGGGACGCAAGGTGGCGAACGACGATAACGGCCGCTGGCTTCGCCCCGCGTTCAACCAGATCCACCGCGTTTTGAAGGATGGCGGCTTTTGCGTCAGCTTTTACGGCTGGAACAAGATCGACCTGTTCATGGACGCATGGAAGGCGGCAGGCTTCCGCGTCGTCGGGCATCTTGTGTTCCGCAAGCGTTATGCCTCATCGGCCCGCTTCCTTCGCTATGAGCACGAACAGGCTTATTTGCTGGCGAAGGGTAATCCTATCCGTCCCGCACGACCCATCCCCGATGTGCTGGACTTCCCCTATACCGGGAACCGCCTGCATCCCACCCAGAAGCCCATTGAGGCGCTGGCGCCGTTGATCGAGGCTTTCACGAAGCCGGGCGACCTTGTGCTGGACCCGTTCAGCGGCAGCGGCTCGACACTGGTAGCGGCGCAGCAACTCGGGCGCGACTGGACCGGCATAGAGCTGGACAACGGCCATTATCACACCGCCAGCAAGCGGCTTGCCGCGCAGCAGCGTCACCGGGTGGCCGCATAGGCCGCCACCTTCCGCAATATCCGCGCCCGCCCACGCGGCGGGCGCCTCCACAAGGAATCATATCATGCGCTGGATTATCATGATCGACCATCATGGTGGATGCATCGGATTGGGCGAGAACGCGGACGGCGTTCCGGCACGCGGAACCCCGGAACAGGGCAAAGCCCTACCGATGGATTTCCGGCTTTACGATGCGCGAGGCGAAGTGCTGTTCGAGGGTCGCTGCGGCGACATTGACGAGGATTGGTGGCACGGCTTCGAGCCACTGATTTACACCTGGAGCACATTTCGCTGTCGGAGGATGACCTATCGCCCCGCCGGCAGTCAGGAGGAATGGCGCAGGTTCAGGCCATAGGTCGCTTCCTTCCATCAAATGACGCCGCCGCCGTTCCTGCCCGGATCGGCGGCGGTCGCGCGTCCCACAGGTCCGCGCCATTTCGCTCGCCGGACTTGCGTCCGGCTCGCTTTCCCAAACGGCATTATACCAAGGCGACTATAATAGTCGTTTTCATGGCGTATAGCGCCTGTCTCGTGAACGTGATCGTGCATGATCTCTTCCCGCCAGGTGCGGGCCGCTCGTGCGCTTCTCGGTTGGACTCAGGAGATGCTTGCCGACGAAGCCCTTGTCGCGTTGACCGCGCTCAAACGCCTTGAATCCTTGAGCGATCTGCCCGTGCGCGAGGACACCCGCCATCAGGTGGTCAAGGCGCTGGAGGCTGGAGGGATCGTCTTTCTTGATTCGGAACGAGGCGAAGGTGTGATGCTTGTGCGCGGTTCACCGGACAAATCGCGCAAGTAACGAGCGTCAAAGTTCTTTTCAGCTATCCACGTTCCATCACCCTGCCATAGCAAAGATGGTGCGATTACGTCGGTCCATTATGGTGTATAGCGTGTGACCGACGCGAGCAGGGTTCATTGGCCGAGGCCGGAGCGAGGCGATAGCAATTACCGCATTCAACGATCAGGCCCCCGACACGCCGCACGTAACCGAGTATGACGAACGCCATCATCGCACCTATTGGCGGCTGCTCGATGCGGCAGCGGAAAATGCCGATTGGCGCGAAGCTGTTCATATCATTTTCGGGATTGATCCAGCCGTCGAACCTGATCGCGCACGCCTCGTCTATGACTCCCATCTTGCCCGTGCGCGGTGGATGATCGAGATCGGCTATCGCCACTATCTGAGTCCATCATAGTCACCGAAACGTGCATTGGGCGGAACCCAGAGCCTGAAAATACACCCGAAAGGCTAACTTGATTCCTCTATGGAAGTGCCCTTCCGGCAGGGCTTCCCGGCAATCTGGTAGATGAGACCATCCCCCTTTGCGCTCCGCAGAGAGCCATGCTTGGGAGGATTCCGATGCCGCCTGAGAAGGACTGGCGTGCGCCCCCGGATGAAGCCGGGGACGACGCGCTGCAATATTCCGATATCGCAATGGGCTATTTGAGCCGCAATGCCCGCTATCAAGCCGACTATTCCCGCGCGCTCAGCCGTGTAAAACGGGGTGCGATCACCGCCGATCAGGCGACGGCGGCCCTGGTGCGGCGCTGGGGGATCAGCTTCCATGCGGCAGCTTCGTCCGCCTATGACCGGAAACTGGCGGTGGCGCGGCCCGACCTTTCGCCAGCCAGCATAGTTCTCGCACCAGCCTTGCCCGGTATAGGAGCCGAATCCGCTTTCGACATGCGGGCACTCGGTGTCGTCCGCGCGCGCATGAAGATCGGCGATCTTCTCCATCTCATTCTCGCCGACAGCAGCGGCGACGAGCATCTGTGGATCTGGGGCTCACCCAATCAGCCGATGGTGATGATGCTGCCGATCGGGGCCGATGCCTTCATCCGTCTGGCCTCGGCCGAGCGCCTGTGCCGCCGCCTGAACGGTATCGCTACCGGACCACCGGCGCTACGTCCGCCGCCATTCAGGCGCAGGCATCTTCTCACCCTCCTGCAAGTGCTCGACGGCCAACGCGCGGGCGCAAGCCGCCGGCAACTGGCCGCTGCCTTGATTGGTGAGATCGGCGACTACAGCGCCGCCGAATGGGCTGACAGCCGCGAGCGCAAGCGCATCAACCGCTGGATCGCCGAAGCCGTCGAACTGCGCGATGGCGGCTATATTCGCCTGTTGCGCGGTGGCTGACAGGGACATTCCCCACCCCTGCAACGGTGTCCCTTCTCCGCATGGGGGTCATTTCGCCACCATCGCCTCCTGTCCGCTGGTCCCGCTTTCCGGGGCCGGCCACCATCAGGAGGATCATCATGGGCGAGCCTGTCACCGCCGCAACGCCACATTATCTCAAGACGCCTGACGCCGCGATCCATCTCGGCCTGTCCGCCCGGACACTCGAAAAGCATCGCTGCTTCGGCACCGGCCCGATCTTCCGCAAACTGGGTGGCCGCATCGTCTATGCGATCGATGATCTGGATGCCTGGGCGGCGATTGGCACCCGTCGTTCCACCTCAGATCCCGGCAACGGCGTGGTCCATCCCGCCAAGCGCCTGCCGACCGATTGCGTGCGCCGCTAACCGACATGCGCGCAGTTTCCTCTCTCACAGACAGATCCAGCGCCGAACGGAGACAGCTTGAGTTGTTCCGTTCCGTGCCGGGCGACCTGACGCCCCGCGACGCGCAGGATTTGATGGCCTGGCCATTCTTCAGCCTCGCGAAAAGCAAACGCATCGCACCGATCGACTTCCGCATGGGCGCGACATGGATTTCAGTGGAAGCCGTGCCCGAACATGGCATGGCGACCATCTGGGATGCCGATGTTCTCATCTGGGCCGCCAGCCAGCTCATAGAAGCGCGCGACGCGGGGCGGGCGACCTCGCGCCTCATGGTGACGACGCCGCACGAGATATTGTCGTTCACCGGGCGTGGTACCGGCAAGGCGAGCTATGAACGGCTGAAGGCCGCGCTCGACCGCCTGCAATCCACGACCGTTGCCACCACGATCCGCCAGCAGCATCAGCGGCGACGCCATCGTTTCTCCTGGATCAACGAATGGCGCGAACTGGCGGACGGCGATGGCCGCGCGTTCGGGATCGAACTGATCCTGCCCGACTGGTTCTATGCCGGCGTGCTGGACCGCGCATTGGTTCTCACCATCGACCACGCCTATTTCGACCTGACTGGCGGCCTGGAACGCTGGCTCTACCGTATCGTGCGCAAGCACGGTGGACGGCAGGAAGGTGGCTGGAGCTTCGATGTTCCGCACCTCTACATGAAATCGGGGGCGCTTTCGCCGCTCCGCCGGTTCGCGTTCGAGTTGCGCGCGATCATCGCCCGCCAGTCGCTTCCCGGTTACGTCCTCACGCTCGAACATGCGCTCGGCCGCGACCGGCTCAACTTCGTGCCCGTTCCCGTCGATCCGCTCGATGCCGCCATGCGCCGCGTCGGTCTCAGGCCTGTGGATAACCGGCCATGAGGCTCGGACTATCGGGAACACCCGGACTCGGACGATCAGGAACGCGGGAGTCGGACTATCGGGAACGCAACCGTCCTGCAAGTCAATGGAATCACTCGCAGAATCTACCCCCTTCTAACTATGCTAATAATAAAGAATACTTCGTATTCTTGCTAACGCAGATTCGCGTTGTGGATAGCCGGCCATGATCGGCTACGCTTCCCGCACTGGCACGCACCGCAATCTCGACGCGCTGCGTCGCGCCGGTTGGCGGTTGATGGTGTCGGCGCGCGGCTCGTTGCGACCCGAGGGCTTCCGCTACGCGCTCGACAATGGCGCATGGACGGCATTCCAGCGCGGTGAGCCATTCGACGTTAGCGCGTTCGACAAGGCGGCCACGCTGCTCGGTCCTGCCGCCGACTGGATCGTTCTGCCCGATATCGTGGCGGGCGGCTCGGCTTCACTGCGGCTATCACTCGACTGGCTGGACGCGTTGCGGAACCGGCCCGAACTGCACGGCGCGCAATATCTGCTCGCCGTCCAGAACGGAATGGAGCCGGGGCATATTGCGCCCCTTGTGGACCCGGAGGTCGGAATCTTCGTTGGCGGCGATACGCCGTGGAAACTGGCGATGATGGCGACATGGGCACGGCTCGCGCATGAGCGCGGCGCGCTCTGCCATGTCGGCCGCGTCAACACCGTGCGGCGCATCCGTCTTTGCGCCGCGGTGGGAGCCGACAGTTTCGACGGCTCGGGGGTCTCGCGCTTCGCGTCCGCCTTGCCGCCGCTCGATCTCGCCCGGCGTCAGCCGGACATCGAAGGCTGGATTGCGGGTTGGCGGCCATAATGCGCGCGCTCGATCTGTTCAGCGCGGCGGCAGGTGGCTGGTCGCTCGGCCTGCACCGCGCCGGCTTCATCACCGTGGCCGCCTGCGAAATCGTCGAATGGCGCCGCATCCTCTACGCGGAGAACAATCCCCATGTCAGACTCTACGAAGACGTGCGCGACCTCACGGCAGCTCGACTTCTTTCCGACCTTGGGATGCTCCCCGACATCATCGTCGGCAGCCCACCGTGCCAGGACATCAGCAGCGCCAACACCAAAGGCAAGGGTATCGACGGCGAACGGTCGGGTCTCTACCTTGAAGCCGTCCGCCTGGTCGGAGATTGCCGCCCTCGCTGGTTCGCTTTTGAGAATAGCGCTAACCTCAGAACTCGCGGCGCTGACCGGCTGCTCGCTGCACTGGAAGCGCTCGGCTACGCCTGCGAACCGTGCGTGGTGGGTGCTGAAAATGTCGGCGCCAACCATGTCCGCAAACGCTCCTGGCTCATCGGCTTCGACCCCGAACTGCTTGCCAACCCCGATGGGGACGGACGGGATGAAGGACGGCGCGGGCGGTGGAGCGGGATCAACATATCCGCTGCGGATGATCCTCCCGACACCGCGCAAGTCGGACGCGGATCGTGGCGGCCGGGGCGATGTGCTCAGCCAGCTTCAGGGCCATGCGAGCCGCCATGCGGGGATGATGCCGACCCCGGTCAAACCGAACGGCGGACGCAAACTGAACCGCCAGGAGATCGAGACGGGACGCCGGGCGAACGGCGCGAAGGCGCAGATCGACACGCCCAATCTGTTGCGGCACGCGGAGACGATGCTGCCGACGCCGACCGCGACCCGCTACGGCTCACAGTCCTACGCGGCGCACCCGGAGATCAAACGCCCGTCGCTGGAATCCCTGCTGAAGCCCGAAACGCTGCCGACGCCGACGAAGCGGGACAGCCGGATGGACGGCTGGAGTCCGGCCTACGACCGAAGGAAATCGCCGACGATGGACGCGGTGATGGACGGGGCCATGACCGACCGGGCGCCGGACAAATGGGCGGGCGCTCGCGCGCTGGCGGCGATACTGCGGAGCCATGGGCTGACTGGAACGGCGGCCTTGCCGGTCACTTACGGGTGGATGATGGGCTTTCCGCCTGGGTGGCTGGCACGCGCATTGCGCTCGGCTCTCGCAAAGGGACAACTGCTGCCAGCCTGATCGTGGAAGCCTTCGGCGACGCCGTTCTCCCACAAATCCCCGAAGCCATCGGCCGCGCCATCCTGCGCACCGAAGCCGCGCTCGACCTCGCGCTCGGACGAACCCCCATCGACAGCACCGGAGACGAACGATGAGCGATCCCGCGCGCCCAGAACGCATAGACTTCAGCGCGTTCGAAGCGGCGCTCCGCCGCCAGGCGGCGGAGCAGTCGCAAGCCGCCCGCACGCCGATCGTTCCAACCGCACTCGCAGCCGGCGCGCGGCTGACCGAGGTGGAACTCGCCTGGATCGAAAAGCAGCTGGAGCACTGGATACGCTTCGGCCGCATCGCCCAGGATCGTATCCTGACGCGCAAGACCCGTGTCGTCAGCTTCCGGCCCGGCACCGTCTTCGCTTTCGTGCGCTGGGCGTCCAACGACTACGGCACGATCAGTTCGCGCATCGACATCGTGCGCGCGGTCGCGGCGGGTGACTCATACACGACGCTACCTTTCGTGCGGCCGGGTGGCGATATTCTTCTGCACATCGATGGCTGGCCGAAGGTGAATCAGGTGCTCGCTGCGATCGATGCGGTGGAAGCGGCGGGGGTCGATCCTTGCGACACCGCGCCCGATCACTGGCGGCATGTCCACAACCGCATCGCCGCGGGCCATCAGCCGCGCGCTTACACAATGGAGCGGCACAAGGCATGGCTGCGCCGCAAGGAGATCGAAGGATGAGGCGCCAGCGGTATCTTGGGGCGACCGTCTTTGCCGCGACAGTCTTCACAGGATTGCCCGTTGTTGTGGCGATCGCCGATCCACAGCCACTCCTCATCTGGAATGCCAGCGCCAGCGCGCCCATCGGCCTCTACCGTATCCATCCCGACCGCGAACCGCCGACCGGGGCGCTTGTCGCTATCGCACCACCGGAACGGCTGGCGCGCTGGCTCTCGGCGCGCGGCTATCTACCCGAGAGCGTGCCGCTTCTGAAGCATGTCGCGGCAAAGGCCGGGCAGCGGGTTTGCCGGATCGATGTCACCGTGAGCGTCGATGGAAAGCCTGTCGCCACTGCGCGGCAACGTGATGGCCAGCACCGCCCGCTGCCGGTCTGGCAGGGTTGCCGAATGCTCGGACCCGGCGAAATATTTCTGCTCAATCCCACCGTCCCCGACAGTCTGGATGGCCGTTATTTCGGTCCGCTCCCGACTTCGACCGTCATCGGCCGCGCAACGCCGCTGCATCTGCGCGCGCCGTCCCCGACAGCTTCACCCCCCAGCGAAAAGGAGATCGGCCATGCCGACGAATATCTTTGAACCCACCGCCAATGGCTATGCCGGGCGCATCCGGCTGTTCGGCCTCGACGAGGCAATCGTGCTGGTCGCGCTCGATCCGACAGACGCCGAAAACGCGCCCGATTATCGCATCCATCTCGACGACGAGGACGGCCCCGAGGTCGGCGGCGCGTGGAAACGGGTCGGCGAACGCGCTGGCGCCTTCATCGCGCTGGAGATCGACAGCCCGATTTTCCGGTCGCCGTTCCGGCCGGTGCTGTTCCGGGCGGATGACAAGGGACGGACGTTCAGGCTGTCGTGGAAGCGGCCCAAAGCGCGCGACGACCGGAGCTGATCGGTGCGAACCTCGACCATCCCTCTGTTCGCGGAAAAGCCGCATCCCTCCGCCCCGCTCGGTCGCGGGCCGACCGGTGCGCGCAGCGAAGGTCAAGGGCGGCCTCCGGCCGGCGCTTTGCGCGCACCATTTACCGCAGCGAGCACACTGGCAGGCTGGCGTCGAAGCGGGGGCGGATCGAGCGCCATGCTCGCGATCCTCCTGCTGCTCGCGCCGGACGCGATGTCCACTGCCGCGCTGGCGCGGGATACGCCCACCGAACGCATGGCAGCGAGCCATCCTTATGCAGCCCATGTCGCCGATACGGCGCGGCGCTTCGGTATCCCCGAGGCATGGATCTGGGCCGTCATGCGCGTCGAGAGCAACGGCGATTCCCGCGCGGTGTCGTCCGCTGGCGCGATGGGCCTCATGCAGATCATGCCCGCGACATGGGCGAACCTGCGCGTTCGTCACGGGCTGGGGCGCGATCCCTATAACGTGCGCGACAATATCATGGCGGGCGCGGCTTACCTGCGCGCGATGCACGACCGCTATGGCAATACGGCCGCCATGCTGGCCGCCTATAATGCGGGACCGGGCCGCTATGACGAATATCTCGCGCGCGGTCGCCCGCTGCCTGCCGAGACGCGCGCCTATCTCGCGAAGCTGGCGCCGATCATCGGCAGCGCGGACGACATCCAGCTTGCCACCGTCGCGCCATTCGATCCGCATGCATGGCGCCGCGCCGCGTTGTTCGCAGCGCGGGCCAGCGACATTGCGGCTGCATCGGAGAGCGTGCCCGACGAACGCCCGGTCGATATGCACGCGGCGGCCGAAGCGCCCGTGAACAGCTTGTTCGTCGCGCTGTCGGGGCGGAAGCAGCCATAAGCGCCCGTAGCGACCGTAGGCGCGTTCTCGGCTCCGTTGGTGTGGATCAGAGAAAGCATCAGGATATTGGGATCGTAGGAAGTTTACGAGGGCAAGATAAAAGGCGGCGATGTGCGAAGCTCTCTTGCCACGGTCGAAACCTTGATTTTCAAGGCTTTTGGACACCGCTTCGCGATGTGCGCGAAAATCGCGCGATGTGCGACAGGCGCACAAATCCAGCAAAATTCGGGGTTTGGCGCACCTCGCGGGGCTTTACGCCGTGAACCGCGACGGTGATTTCCGTATTCGGCCAGGCCGCATCCGCTCGCGGAGCGGTCAGCGGGCACGGCCGATCATCGCCCAGGCGCTTGCCGCCGCCCAACGCGCCGGTGGCCACATCTCGCGGCAGGGAAGGGTCGTTGCGCCGGGCTGCTCAACCTTTGGGCGGGGCCGCGTAGCAAGTGTGCGCGCGACCCACCGGCTTGGCCACCGATCGCGACAGGTGATCGTCAAGGCGCGCGTGGTTCGGCACGGTGGCCGTGCCTCGCTCGCTGCACACCTGAACTACCTTCAACGCGACGGGGTCACCCGCGATGGCGAGAGGGGCGTGCCGTTCGGAGCCGCAGCGGACAATCTCGGCCGCAACGAGTTTGCGGCGCGGTGCGGAGACGATCGACATCATTTTCGCTTCATCGTCTCGCCAGAGGATGCGGACCAGATGCGCGACCTCAAGGGCTTCACCCGCCAATTGATGACACAGATGGAAAAAGATTTGGGCACCCAGCTCGACTGGCAGGCCGTCGAGCATTGGAACACCGACAATCCTCACGTCCACATCATCGTCCGTGGGGTCAGCGAGGACGGGCGGGATCTGGTCATCTCGCGCGACTATATCCGGGACGGGATGCGGGCGGCGGCGCGCGAGATCGTCACCCGCGAGTTGGGACCGCGCACCGACCTCGACATTCGGCGCTCCATGGAACGACAGGTGGAGGCGGAACGCTGGACCGAGATCGACCGCGACCTGTCGCGCACCATGCAGCGAGGCGGTCTCATTGACATGGCGCCCGAGCCTGGCGTGCAGCCGGACGGCGCCCATTTGCTGAGGGTGGGACGGCTGCGCAAACTGGAACGTCTTGGTCTCTCCCACGAGATCGCGCCCGGTCAGTGGACCATCGCGAGGGACGCGCAGGCTGCGTTGCGAGAGCTGGGCGAGCGCGACGACATCATCAAACGGATGCACAAGGCGATGGCTGACCGCGGTATCGACCGTGGTTCTGCGAGCTATGTGCTCGACGCCGATCCCACCCAACCCGTTATCGGCAAGCTGGTCGATCGCGGCCTGCATAACGAACTGACCGGCGGCGCCTATGCGATTGTGGATGGTATCGACGGCCGCACCCACCACATCCGTTTTGCCGACATCGAGGCGACTAGCGATTGCAGACCCGGCGCGATTATCGAACTGCGCCACTTCGAGGATCGCAAAGGACGGCAGCGAGTGGCGCTCGCCGTGCGGTCGGACATGGATTTGCCCGCGCAGGTCCACGCGCGCGGCGCCACCTGGCTTGATCGCCGCAATCTGTCGAGCGATGGGCATGATCTTGGTGGCGGCTTCGGAAGCGAGGTGCGGACTGCGATGGAAGCGCGCGCCGAACATCTCGCCGCAGAGGGGCTGGCGCGGCGACAGGGCCAGCGGATCATCTTTGCGCGCAATTTGCTCGATACGCTCAGGCGTCGCGAGTTGGACGCAGCCGCCAAGGAATTGTCGGCCGAGATCGGCCTGCCACATACCCCATCTAAGGCCGGCGAATATATCGCCGGCACGGTGCGTCAACGCATAACGCTCGCCTCGGGTCGCTTCGCCATGATCGACGATGGCCTTGGTTTCCAGCTTGTGCCCTGGTCTCCATCCCTCGACCGCCAGATGGGCAAGCACGTCTCCGGCGTCGTGCGGAGCAACGGCGGTGTCGATTGGTCATCTGGACGCGGCCGAGGACTGGGACTTTAACATAGGGAATTGGCAACATAGGGAATTGGCTGATGCCGTCTGTCGACTTTGAACGAGCAAGATCAAGTGGCAGACGTTGCCATCGGCTGAACTCCCCTCTGCGCATTCAATTTCCCGTCTATCGAACCCCGGTGGTTTCGCAGTCGATCTCGCCCGCCATGCGTTCGATGATCGGGCAGTCGGGGCAGTCGTCGCCATGGCAGCGTTCGGCCAGTTCAAGAAGCGTCCGGCGGAGTTCCTGAAGCGCGTCGGCCTTACGGCCCAGTTCTTCGGCGCGGGCGAGGGCGAGCACCTTCACCTCGGCGCTGGCGCGCTGGCTGTTGCTCCACAGCCCGAGAAGATCGCGGATATCCTCGATTGGAAAGCCGAGATCGCGGGCATTGGCGATGAAGCGCAGGCGATGGACATCAGCATCGCGATAATCACGATAGCCGCTGTCGCGGCGCGGCGGCGGCGGGATCAGGCCGATCTTCTCATAATGGCGGATCATCCGCTGCGAGACGCCGCTTGCCTTCGAGGCCGCACCGATATTCACAGCTTCATCCGGTTGAGGCGCAGCGCATTGGTGACGACGCTGACCGACGACAAGGCCATCGCCGCCGCCGCGATCATCGGCGAGAGCAGAATGCCGAAGAACGGGTAGAGCAATCCGGCCGCGATTGGCACGCCCGCCGCGTTGTAGACGAAGGCGAAGAACAGGTTCTGGCGGATATTGGACATCGTCGCCTCGCTGAGTTGGCGGGCGCGGACGATACCGTTGAGATCGCCCTTGAGTAGCGTCACGCCCGCGCTTTCCATCGCAACATCGGTGCCATGCCCCATCGCGATGCCGACATCGGCGGCCGCCAATGCCGGGGCATCATTGACCCCGTCGCCGGCCATGGCGACGACGCGGCCTTCCTGCTTCAGCCGGGCGACAACGGCGGCCTTCTGATCGGGAAGCACATCGGCCTCGACGGCATCGATGCCGAGTTGGCGGGCGACTGCTTCGGCGGTCGTGCGGTTGTCGCCAGTCAGCATCACCACCCGGATGCCGTCGGCGCGCAAGGCGGCCAGCGCCTCGGGCGTCGTCGGCTTGATCGGATCGGCGATGGCGAAAATCCCGACGGCCCGATCATCCAGCCCCATGAGGATCGCGGTGGCGCCATCTTCGCGAAGCGCGTCGGCCTCGGCTGCAAGCGGTGCGGTGTCGATTCCTGATTCCGCCAGGAAGCGCGCATTGCCTAACGTGACTCGCTGGCCCTCGACCGTGCCCAGCGCGCCCTTGCCGGTTGGCGAATCGAAATCGCTCACAGGCGGGATTTCGATGTTCCGGCCCGTCGCCGCGTCAACAATCGCCAACGCAAGCGGATGCTCCGACGCACGCTCCACACCAGCGGCGATCCGCAGAATTTCCGCTTCGTCATATCCGTCTGCCGCGATGATCCGGGTGACGGCGGGCTTGCCTTCGGTCAGGGTGCCGGTCTTGTCGACGACCAGCGTGTCGACCTTTTCCATATGCTCCAGCGCTTCGGCATTCTTGATGAGGACGCCAAGCCCCGCGCCGCGCCCGACGCCGACCATGATCGACATCGGCGTCGCCAGCCCCAGCGCGCAGGGGCAGGCGATGATGAGCACCGATACTGCCGCGATCAGCCCATGGGCAAAGCGCGGCTCCGGCCCCCAGACGCCCCAAATGACGAAGGCGAGGACAGCGATCCCGATGACAACCGGCACGAACCAGCCGGAAACCTGATCGGCCATGCGCTGGATCGGCGCGCGCGAGCGCTGGGCCTCGGCGACCATCTGGACGATGCGCGAAAGCATGGTGTCGCGTCCGACCTTGTCGGCGCGGATGACCAGCGAGCCGCTCTGGTTCATCGTGCCGCCGATTACCGCGTCGCCATCCGACTTGGTGACGGGCATGGATTCGCCCGTGACCATCGATTCATCGAGCGCGGAGCGCCCTTCCTCGACCACGCCGTCGACCGGCACCTTTTCGCCGGGGCGGACTCGCAGCCGGTCGCCTACCGCGACATCCTCCAGCGGGATTTCGGCTTCGCTGTCATCTTCGGCGATGCGCCGCGCGGTTTTGGGCGCGAGATTGAGCAATGCCTTGATCGCGCCGGAGGTCCGCTCGCGCGCGCGCAGTTCCAGCACCTGCCCCAGCAGCACCAGCACGGTGATGACGGCGGCCGCCTCGAAATAGACGGCCACCGTCCCGTCGGCGGCGCGGAAGGCATCGGGGAAGATGCCAGGCGCCAGCGTCGCGACGACGCTATAAACCCACGCAACGCCGGTCCCCATCGCAATCAGCGTGAACATGTTGAGGTTGCGCGTTTTCAGCGAAGCCCAGCCGCGTTCGAAGAAGGGCCAGCCCGCCCACAGCACGACGGGCGTCGCCAGCGCAAACTGAATCCAGATCGACACCTTCATCGGCACGAGATGGTGCAGCGCCGGGAACAGATGCCCGCCCATTTCGAGAATGAAGACAGGAAGCGCCAGCACCAGCGCGATCCAGAAGCGCCGCGACATGTCGAGCAGTTCAGCGCTCGGCCCGGTGTCGGCGGTGACCATTTCCGGCTCAAGCCCCATGCCGCAGATCGGGCAGGCGCCGGGATGGTCCTGACGCACCTCAGGGTGCATCGGACAGGTCCAGATTGATCCTGGCGGAGCATCCACGACGCGCTCCGCTGCCGATTTATTCAGATAGTGCTGCGGGTCCGCAATGAACTTCTCGCGGCAGCCGGCGCTGCAAAAATGATAGTCGTGGCCCGCATGGCTTGCGTGATGCGCGGATTTTTCGGGATCGACCGTCATGCCGCAAACCGGGTCGACGACCAGTCCGGCGGAATGCTTGTCATGGTCTCCACAACAACTGTGGCCCTCGGAACGCGTGCTATGTTTCGACTCGGCCATGCACCTGTCTCCTCTATCGCACGACGATATGGAGCTTGACACTATGTCAGAGTCAACATGCACCTTGACCTTGCCATAGTGTCAAGGCGCATGGAGAGTTCGAAAAGGATTCGAATCGTTGTCACCCATGGCTCAGGCACCCAACAGGATTATGATGAAATTGCTTTCGTCACTCCTGATCGCGCTTGCAATGCTCGTCTCGTCTGTGTCCATGGCGAGCGGCAATGCAACGGCTATGCCGCACCAGGGTGCGATGGAAATGGCTTCGGTCGCAGGACATTGCGCCGGCAGTGAGTCTTCCTCCGATCGTAAATCACCCGAACCCGGCATGCATTGCGCCGCCCTCTGCGCGGCGTTCCCGGCAATCGCTCCCTTTATTGAGCAGCGGGATCAGCCACCAAAGACGCTGCATCCTCTTGTGGGACAGCAAGATCTCGCCGCGATCACGCTTGAGAGAGAAACGCCGCCTCCGCGAATGACTCCGAGGAATTGAGGTTCACCCACTTCCTTTCGGAGATTAGCTATGAAGTTGATAATTGCTGTGATCACGCTGATGATCGCCATGCCAGCCTTCGCCCAAAGCGCCGCACCGGCCGATGTGCCTGCCCAACACACCAATCAGGCCGGAAAGACCGGCCATGACAGGCATGAAGGTCACGATATGTCCAGCGGCTGCTGCGACAAGGATGCCGATGGCAAGATGGCCTGCTGCGAGAAAATGAAGACCGAAGGCAAGGCGATGCCGCCTTCGGAGGCGCCTGCCGCCGATCCTCATGCCGGACATGGCACGAGCCAGCACTGATCGGACGCGAACCGGGAGGCGAGAAAGTCGCCTCCCGGTTCCTTCAGCACATAGAGGGTTCCCCCGTGGAGCCGAGGACAAAATCATGACACAGATGATCAATCGCCGATCCCTGCTGCGTGTCGGCGCGGTCGGTGCCGCTGGACTGGGCTTTTCCGGCCTGTTTCCAGCCTGGGCGCAGACCGGCTCGCTGGGGCTGGCACCGCAGATGCCCACGCTTTCGGGCGAAGACATCCACCTCAAAATCGCGAACACACCCTTCACGGTCGGCGGGCGCACGGGTCATGCCGTCACCATGAACGGCGTATTGCCCGCGCCGCTGATCCGGCTGCGCGAGGGGCAGAATGTGCGCCTGCATGTCGAGAACACACTGGATGAGGACAGCTCGATCCACTGGCACGGTCTGATCGTTCCGTTTCAGATGGACGGAGTTCCCGGCGTCAGCTTTCCCGGCATCAAGCCGCACACCACCTTCGTTTACGAATTTCCGCTGCGGCAAAGTGGCACCTACTGGTATCACAGCCACTCGGGCCTCCAGGAGCAGCAGGGCCATTACGGGCCGATCGTGATCGATCCGGCCCAGCCCGATCCGGTCGCCTATGATCGCGAACATGTGATCGTGCTCAGTGACTGGACCTTCCTGCATCCCCATCAGCTCGTCACCAAGCTTAAAGCGGAGGGAGGCTATTTCAATCGCCAACGGCAGACTCTGTTCGGCATGATGAGAGGCGGGCCGGAAGAAGACATGCCCGCATCGGACCGCGCCATGTGGGGCAAGATGCGGATGGACCCCACCGACATCGCCGATGTGACCGCCGCCACGTACACTTATCTCATTAATGGCCATGGACCTCAGGAAAATTGGACCGGCTTGTTCCGCCCCGGTGAACGGGTGCGGCTGCGCTTTATCAATGCAGCGACCATGACGATCTTCAACATCCGCATTCCCGGCCTGCCGATGACCGTCGTCAGCGCCGATGGGCTGAACGTCCGTCCGGTGGCCGTTGACGAATTCCAGATTGGCAATGCCGAGACCTATGACGTCATTATCCAACCGACCGAGGACAAGGCGTTCACGCTGGTTGCTGAATCCATCGACCGTTCGGGCATGGCTCGCGCCACATTCGCGCCACGCATGGGAATGACCGCGCCTGTTCCACCGCTGCGCCCACGGCCGACGCTCACCATGAAGGACATGGGCATGGGCGGCATGGACCACGGTTCGATGGCGCAGCATGATCATGGCGCCGCTGAGCAGCAGGCGCCGGCCGATCCGCACGCGCAGCATGAGACGGATGAACGATCAGCTGATCCCCATGCCGGGCACGACATGCCGCCGAAGGCTTCGGAGCCAAAAGATCCGCACGCCGGCCACCAGATGCCCTCATCCGCGCCAATG
>Ga0265293_10006327_pt1 | contig 19063 bp, 17 predicted proteins | sample Munlanlewell138R_FD_192505 | JGI IMG/M metagenome (GOLD analysis project Ga0265293, IMG submission 192505) | Leachate microbial communities from a municipal landfill in Southern Ontario, Canada - Leachate well 138R | ecosystem: Engineered > Solid waste > Landfill > Unclassified | place: Canada... | reverse complement strand
ATGAACCGGTCCCTATGTTCCGGTGATTGCGTTATTACGAGGTCCATGGCGCCGAACACCGACCTTAAAAAAACGGAGAGCTTCCGGTACGTTTCCAGGGTCCTGTCGGATATCCGGCCGTTTACGATGATAAAGGGAATATGCCTCTTATGCGCCTCCCATACAAGGTTTGGCCATATCTCTGTCTCTACGACGATGATCGCCGAAGGCCTGCGGCTATCGAGAAATCGGGAAACCGAGAACCGAAGATCGAAAGGGAGGGATTCGCAGTGAAGGTCGTAAGCCTGTGTCGGTTTTTTTCTGAGCATCTCCTCGGCATAGTGCGTGTTTGTCGTGATCAGGAAACGGGCCGGACCTCCGTTTGCGGACAAATAGTCCGCAAGGTTGCGGGCGATCACACCCTCGCCGATCGATGCTCCGTGTATCATAAGTGCCCCGGGCGACGTTGTGACCTTTGGTGGCAGGAGCCTGCGCCGGAAATTCGGTTTCATTTTCGCATTCGTGAGGCCAATGACGATAAGGAACGGGAGGGCGCCCAGGGATAGAATGTTATAGATCATTTTCCACATGCGATTTCTTCCGCCTTGTCGGTCAGGTTGATCAGGGTTGTCTCGAGTTGGACCCGTTTTTCTTCCATTTCATCGGAAGACAATCCCGGGCCTATCGTTATAGGGTCGCCCCACACAAAGACAACCCGTGAAAAAGGGTAGGGCAATATGAAACGGTCCCAGGAATGGAAAGTTTTTTTTTAGATGCGCCGTAACTTACGGGAAGAAGAGATTTGCGAGACAGTCGTGCAAGCTCGACAATTCCTTTCTTCACTTCGAAGCGGGGGCCCTTCGGGCCGTCGGGGGTTATTGCGATATCGATGTTATCCTTAAGATCATGGAGGATCTCTCTCAGGGAAGACACGCTCCCCTTTCTATACGAACCCCTGACAGTGCCGATACCGAAAAATGCCACGACCCTTGCTATGAGTTCACCGTCACGATGACGGCTTATCAGCACCTTGCCTCCGCCACCCTTTTTTGCGAAAGGCATCATGAGCAATCTGCCGTGCCAGAAACAGACGATATAATTGAAGCGGCTGCTCCATCTGTCGCCGGAAGGCCTGTTGATATGCGTGATGCGCAGGGTGATCCTCAATAATGAGAGAAAACTGAAGACCAAAGGGGGTATCACATATACCATCAGAAAAGACTTGAACTTCTTTTTCATATGCGCTTCTTTCCTATGGGGATAACTTTCTTTCGGGCACCCCCCTTGAACTGAAGCTCGTAGAGCTTTTTGTATGGCCCTTCCTCTTCGATCAGCGCGGAATGGTTGCCCTGCTGAACGATCGCACCCTTGTCGATAACGATTATACGATGCGCGTTGATAATAGTTGACAGCCTGTGCGCGATTATTATCGTCGTCCTGCCTTTCATCAGGTTGTCAAGCGCCTTTTGCACTTCGATCTCGGACTGGGCGTCAAGGGAACTTGTCGCTTCATCGAGGATAAGTATGGGGGCATTCTTGTACAGTGCGCGCGCTATCGCAATGCGCTGTTTCTGGCCCCCGGAAAGCCGCGCTCCTTTTTCACCGACGACGGTGTCGTACTTTTTCGGCAGCTTCATTATGAAGTCATGGGCGAATGCCATTCTCGACGCCTCGACGATCCTGTCTTCATCGGGTTCGACGCCATATGCGATATTGCTTCGGATAGTGTCATTGAAAAGAATAACGTCCTGGGTTACCAGGGCAATGCTGGTTCTTAAAGATTCTAGGGTGACGTCGCGGATATCGGTCCCGTCAATTTGTATCAGGCCTTTGGTGGCATCATAAAAACGGGGGATAAGGTTCACAAGGGTTGTTTTTCCTGCCCCGCTTTTGCCGACGACGGCGATGACCTCATTCTTTTCGATGGCCAAGTCAACATTGTTGAGTATCATTTTATCTTCGTATCTGAAAGATACATCATGAAATGTTATTCTTCCTTCGACCCTGCCGAGTTCGGCCGCATCGGGTTTTTCAAGGACCTCGGGCTGCCGGTCGACCACTTCAAAAACACGCTGGGCTGCGGCCAACCCTTGCTGGACATTGTGATTTTCCTTATTCAATTTCTTGATCGGTTCGTACAGCATTATGAGAGCTGCCATGAAAGAAAACAGGGCGCCGGGTGTTGTTTTCCCCAGCATGACCTGGTAGCCGCCATACCAGATGATAATGGCAATAGCTATCCCGCCTATGAGTTCCATTACAGGGTGTGACAATGCGCGGACCCTTACCCGTTTCATCGTCATCTTGAAGAGGGTTTCATTCACCCTGGAGAATCTTACGTTTTCGTACTCTTCCATGGAGAATGCCTTCACTATTCTCTGACCGGTTATCGTCTCGTGAAGGAAATTGGTAAGGCGGGCAAGATACTGTTGTATATTGAGCCCGATCTTTCTCAGCCTCTTGCCAAAGGTTACGATGGGGTAAATGGAAAAGGGCAGGATTATGAAGGCAATGAGCGTCAATTTCCATTCCATGTGGAAGGCCACGACAATAAGCCCGATGATCGTGAAAGCATCGTTCAGGACGGCAGCCACGGAATCGGAGACCGTGTTTTGGACCAGCGCGACATCGTTAACGATCCTGGAGATATTGGAACCTGTCGGTGTCTTGTCGAAATAGGAAAGAGGTTGCTTCTGCATATTGACAAACAAAAGGTTCCGGATATCCGTAACGACCCGTTGCCCGACAAAACCCATGAAATAAGCCTGGAGATATTCAAATATGCCTTTGGCAAAGAATAGAAGAATGACGATGGCCGGCATAATATAGAGTTTCGCCATATCTTTCTCGAAAAAGATGCTATCTAGCACCGGTTTGACAAGATATGCACTCAGGCTTTTGGAACCGGAACACAGGGCCATGAAGATCATTGCGAGGATGAGCTTGGTTTTATAGGGATATGCGAATCTAAGGAGTCTGAGGTATAGGTTCATTTCCTTGTTCTTTCTCGAGAAATGAGATCACGACGCCGGCCGCCAATCCATAGGAATCATTTACTTTAAGTTTATCAATAATAGACCCAAGTTCCCCGGCAAAGTCCCGTCTCCCTTTATCTATCATAGAAAGCGCTGTATTTGCAATGGTTCCGGGCTTGAGATGTTGAACGTACTCGGGGAAAACCTCCTTTCCGGCAATGATGTTGGGAAGGCCTATAAACCTGACACTGACTATCATACGGGCAATATAATACGATAACCATGATATACGGTAGATAATGACCGTCGGCGCTTTCAGAAGGGCAGCTTCGAGAGTGGCGCTACCCGACGCAATTATCGCGGCATCACAATAAGCGAGGGCATCGTATGCGCCTCCTTTGATTGGGATTATCCCGGGGATGCCCTCGAGGAACGATGCGAATTCCGCTTCGTGAATGCTTTCGGCGACCGGCATGACAATGGCAATGTCGGGACGCTCATGCCGTATTTTCGTGACGATCTCAGAAAGAACGGGGATATGGCGTGTTATCTCGTTGCGCCTGCTTCCGGGCATGATCGTGAGAAGCGGCCCGGAAGGTTGGTTAATACTTTTCAGGAACTCTTCCCGCGAAAGGGTCGGTTTTACCGTGTGGGCGAAAGGGTGCCCGACATAGGTCGAAACGATGCCTTCCCTGAAATAAAGCTCCCGTTCGAAAGGAAGGATGCAGATCACTTCATTGACATATTTCTTTATTTTCTTCAAACGATCTTTTTTCCAGGCCCAGACCTGGGGAGGTATAAAGTAAATGACCGGTATGCCAAGCGACCGCGCAAAACGGGCGATCCTCATGTTAAAGCCCGGGAAATCCACCAGCACCACCAAGTCAGGCCGGTCTGTGCGGATATAGGCTTTAACATCGTCGAACGCCCGTCTTATTTGAAGCATATGCGACAGGACCTCGCTCAAGCCCGTGACCGAGATATCCCGATAGTCCCGGACAATTTCAACCCCGAGGGCGGCAAGCCTGTCCGACCCCATTGCGGACACTGAAAAATGGCCGGTTTTTCTGATACATTCTACGAGATGGCAGGCATGAACTTCACCGGATAATTCCCCGGTTGATATGAAGATCTTCTTATTAATGTGCGGCACCGTGTTTTCCGGCAATATGATCTCTGATCCGGTTAGCGAGTTCAAGCGCCTTGAGCCCGTCCATTCCAGTGACGCTTGGTGCACAATTCCCGGCAGCGGCCATTATAAATTGAAGAAGTTCATCCTTTACAGGGTCCATCTGTTCGCAGATGTATTCCGTAATATCTGTTTTTTCATTGCCGGTGCTCGTCACTGTGACGAGCTTGCCCTGCATAAGGTTGACATAAAAGGTCGTTTTTTCTTCATAGATTGTGATCGATCTTTCCCGGTGGCCTGCTACGCGGCTTGCTGTCAGGTTCGCGACACATCCATCCGAGAATTCGATTCGCGCATTGACGGTATCGTATCGATCGGTGGCGAAACAGATCCCGTCAGCCGAGAGATCCTTCACGATTCCTCGGCTTAAAGAAAGTACGAGATCGAGGTCGTGGATCATCAGGTCGAGTACGACATCCACGTCCGTGGACCGCCCTGTGAAGGGGCTGATCCTCCGCGTCTCGATAAAGAGTGGTTTCTTGATGGAGGCAAGGGCGCGGGTCAGGGCAGGATTGAGTCTTTCGAGATGCCCTACCTGCAGGACAAGGCCTTTTGCACGGGCCATATCGACAAGTTCCCGTGCTTCCCCGGGGCTCACCGTTATCGGTTTTTCGAGAAAGACGTGTACGCCTCGTTCCAGACATTGCCGTGCAATACTGTAATGAGATTCGGTTGGCGTTGCTATAACAGCGCACGTGGCACTGTCTATCGCTTCTTGGTAACCCGGAAACACGGGCACTGAATACTGCTCGGAACATTCCCGGGCGCGTGCTGCATCGATATCGCAGATGCCGCTCACGGTTATGCCCTCAAACGTACAGAGTTTGCTTAAGTGAATTCGTCCCATATGGCCAAGACCTATAAGCGTAACGTTTACCGGCATATTCCCCTCGTAGAGGTTTCGATGAAATCGATAAGATAGGCAATGTTGTCTCCGTCGAGTTCATTGCGAATGATCTTGAGTGAAGTTTTCAAGGGAAGGGCGGACCTGAAGAGGATCCGGTATGCCCTTTTTAACTTTGTTATCTCTTCTTTGGAAAAGTTTCGTCTCTCAAGCCCGACGAGATTCAGGCCATAGAGTTTTGCCCTGTCGCCTGCGGCGATGACGAAAGGTGGGACATCTTTCGGAATTCCCGTTAAGCCGCTTATGAATGCGTATTTTCCGACCCGGCAGAATTGATGCACTGCACATAACCCGCTGAAGATCACAAAATCGGCGACCTCGACATGACCGGCCAGCGTGGCCCCGTTTGCCATAATAATGCTGGAACCGACCATGCAATCATGGGCGATATGAGCGTATGCCATGATAAAATTATTGTCGCCGATCCTGGTTATGCCTCCCCCTTTGGTGGTCCCTCTGTTGATCGTCACGTACTCTTTGATGGTATTGTTGTCGCCGATAATTACCTCGGTCGGCTCGAATTTATAACCTATATCTTGGGGAGGTCCGCCGATGGACGCAAAGGGGCTGATGGTGCAGTTGTCGCCGACCGTAGTTTTACCCTGGACCACGACATGGCTGCCGATGCGGCAGCCTTTGCCTATCCGGGCGCCTGCCTCGACCACACTGTAGGGCCCGATCTCGGCATCGGGCGCTATTTCGGCATTCTTATCGATAATAGCTGTTGGATGTATCACTTTCCGGGCTCCTTCATTCCTGTTTAAGCATGGCCATTATGCGGGCTTCGGCCACAACATCGTTTTCCACGTAAGCTTTGGCTTCAAACACCCAGATCTCCCGCCTGTGTTTCACGACATCTACAATAAATTTCAGTTGGTCGCCGGGGACCACCGGCTTGCGGAAGCGAGCCCCGTCTATTCCCGTGAAGAAGACTGATCCTTTCATGCCGGGGAAAGACTTGAATGCCAGTACCCCTCCGGCCTGTGCCATCGCTTCCAAAATGAGAACACCAGGCATAATAGGCCTGCCGGGAAAATGGCCCTGGAAAAAGGGTTCGTTCACAGTCACGTTCTTGATCGCGATTATTCTTTTTGCCTCTTCAAATTCAAGGACTCTGTCGACCAAAAGGAATGGATACTTGTGAGGGAGCAGATTCAAGATCTCGTTTATATCAATCATCGGTGTCCTCCGCGGACAGTTTTTTTTCGAGCTGTTTTATTCTTTCAAAAAGGGCAGGGAGTTTTTTGATGTAGATCTGGAGTTTGATCCAGTCCTTGTGAGGCATATGTGGTGTACCCCATATGATGGAACCGGCCGGTACATCCTTCGTAATTCCGGTCCCCCCTCCAGCCATCACGCGATCGCCTACAGTGACATGGTCCCGGACCCCGGCTTGTCCTGCAAGCACGACATTATTGCCTATCCGTGTGCTGCCAGCAATACCGACCTGGGATACAATGATCGAATTCTGTCCTATGGTGACGTTATGAGCGATCTGAACCAGGTTATCGATCTTGGTGCCTTTTCCGATAACGGTCTTTTCGAGGGAAGCCCTGTCTATTGCCGTGTTTGCCCCTATCTCGACATCATCTTCAATGACAACTGACCCGATCTGGGGGATCTTCGCGTGTTTGGCGCCATCCCACGTATAACCGAAACCATCGGCAGCTATTACAGTATTTGCATGGATTATCACGTTCCGGCCGATGCTTGTGTCCCGGTAGACAGTGACATGGGGATACAGGATACTGCTCTCGCCGATCGTCACGTTCCGGCCAACATACACGTATGGGTATATGGTCACATTATCGTCGATCCGGGCATTGTCTTCTATACAGGCAAACGCCCCGACCGAAGCATCCGGGGCAATGACTGCTGTGTCGCTTATCGAAGCAGTAGGGTGGATACCCGGTTTGATCACCGGGCTTTCCTGGAACATTGTCGCCACGGAAATATATGCAAGTTCAGGATTATCTACTACGATAAGATTCTTGACTGCCCTTATATCGGCAAGAGGGATTTTCCTGCCGATAATAAGGGCGGAAGCTTTGCATTCCGGTACAAATTTCAGATAGCTTCCATAGGTGAGGAAGCTTATTTTTCCGCCGACCGCATTTTGAATGCCTGCGATCCCGTCAATCGGGATATCTCCGTCACCAATCAGATCTCCCTTGACTGCGGCAGCGATATCCTTGAGCGTGATCATTATTTGATCGGTTTCTTTTTTGCTGCCTCGTTGAAAAGAGAGATAACCTTGCTCGTAATGTCTATCGAAGGCTGCGCGAACAGGATACCTGCCTGGCTTTTCTCGAGGATCAACGTGTACTTTTCTTTCTCGCCGAGAGTACGTACCACTTCCTCGACCTGTTTCAGGACCTTCTGGGTGAATTCCATGTCCTTCTGCTGGAGTTCGGTCTGATAATCATTGTAAAGTCTCTGATAATCTTTGAGCTTTGATTGATAATCTTTTTCTTTCTGGGCCCGCGCCTCTGGCGTGATGGTAGCGCCCTGTTTCTCGACCGCGTCCTTCAATCTCTGAAGTTCAGCCTGCTTGCCATCAAGAGTGGCTTTGAGCCTTTCCGCTTCCTTGGTTAATGTGCCGCGGATCTGTTTACCGGGTTCTGACTCGAGCATTACTTTCTGCAGGTCTATAAAAGCGACATTCGTCACTGATTGACTTTTCGCTGCAAGTGGTGTGAGCAGAATCGCCACGACAAAAAGGACCGTAAAAAAACGTTTCATAAAGCCTCCTTACTAATATTGAGTGCCGATTGCAAAATCGAACAGACTCTTTCTCTCGTTCCCTTTAGGGTTGAGATTGAATCCGAATTCCAGGCGAATTGGGCCAAGCGGTGAGAACCAGCGTATACCTGCTCCGGCTGCAGTCCTCATTCTGAGGCTGCTCCAACTGTCAAAGCCTGCGCCCGTGTCAAAGAAAAGCACGCCTTTGACTCCCGCTGGTTTATAAAGGGGGAAGATCCATTCAAAATTAAAGTACATCTCATTCTTGGCGCCGATGGGTTCGTCATTTTCATCCATCGGGCCGGCTTCGCCATAGCGGAACCCACGGATGGAATTAAGGCCGCCGACATAAAATTTCTCTGTGATCGGGACCTCGTGGCCACTGTATCCTCCGATGGAGCCCATAGTTCCTTTAATGAAAAATGAGCTGTCCATAAACTTGATCGGTATATATCTGCCGTAAAAGCCCACAATGCTCACAAAATAATTGTCGCCGCCAAACGGTCCGCCGGCCGTTTCCAGAGTTATACCGGTGTTGACACCTTTTGTGGGGTTCATGACATCGTCTATCGTATTCTTCGTAAGCGAAAAGAGCATACTGCTCGTGAGGGTCGTACCTTCCTGCTCCTTGATGTATGTACTGGCACTGGCGTCAATATCGGTTACATCCACATTCTCGAGCCGATACTTGACCATCCCTTTCACGTCGTCGGTCAACGGTTTGATAAGAGCGATGTTACCACCTGTTCTCTTGTAATCATACGTATCCATATAACGCTTGAAATTGAACAGGCTGAAGCCCGCGGAAATATTCTTGTCGAATATGTACGGCTCGAGATATGACAGCCTGAACTCATTTGTATAGCTGCTGAGCGCGGCTTCAAGCGAGACCTTTCTGCCTGTGCCCAGAAAGTTATCTTCAGATATGGACCCCGAAACGATCACCTGTTCTGCAGTGCTGTAACCGGCGCCCACACTGAACGTTCCCGTCGGTTTTTCCTCAACGTTCAGATCGATATTTACTTTTTTCGGATCGTCTGTTTTAAGGACCTTGAAATCGGTATCTTTAAAGAATGTTGTGTTTTTCAGTTTCTTCTTACTGTCCTTGATGCCGGTGATGGAAAAGCGGTCCCCTTCGGCGAATTTCAACTCGCGCCTGATGACCTTGTCGCGGGTCCTCGTATTTCCCACGATATTGATCCTGTTAAAGTATACTTCCTGGTTCTTGGTGATGTTGAATGTTGCGTTTACGATATGATTATCGTCGTCAATCATCGTGGTCGGCGAAACCTCGGCAAAGGCATATCCCATATCCTGATAGATATCGGTAATGGTCAGTACATCTTCATAGAACACGGTAGTTCTAAACAGCTCGCCCGGTTTCGTCTTTATCTTCTTGAGAAGCTCTTCCCGCGGGACGATGACATCACCGGCGAATTCGATCGTGCCTACCTTGTGGACGACACCTTCCTCGATTGCCGTGGTGATAGTTATGCTTTTGCCATCTTTCGATATTTTGATATCGGGAACACCCACCTGGACCTTGGTATACCCTTTATCGTGATAAAATGCCTCAAGGTTCCTGCGGTCCTGACCGAGTACGTCTTCATCGAGTATGCCCGAACCAGTGAACCAGGAAAAGATGCCTTTTTCCTTGGTCTGCATGTAACCTTTCAACGTGCTGTCTTTAAAGTGTTTATTGCCTGTGAAAGCGATCTTCTTTACATATGACAGCTGAGGTTCATCGATGACGAAGGTTACAGTAGCATCATATTTTTCACCATAGTCTATTTCATACGTGACCCTGGCTGCATAGTACCCTTTGCCGGAATAGAGCTTCCTGATCTCGTCCATACTTTCTTTGACCTTTTCAATATTGAGAACAGCGCCGGTCTTTACCTTTACCTTATCGACGAGATCATCTGTTTTTATCTTCTTGTTCCCGGACACCAGGATCGATTTTACAGGGGGCCGTTCGATAACGACAAACGTGACGGCCTTTCCTTTTTCCGCATCCCTGATATCGATCTGGACGTCGCTGAAGAAGCCTGTCTTGTAAATGTTTTTCATATCCTCGCGTATTTTATCGAGGTTGTACCCATCTCCTGCTTTGGTCTTGATATTATTTGTGATGACGGCAGTATCGACCCGTTCGTTTCCCGTAACCTCTACCTTTGACACCCGTTCGGATTCTTGGGCGGATACGATGACAGGAAGGCACAGAACCAGAAGGAAAATAATGATGCCTTTCAACTTTTTCATATGATTGCAAAATTACCAAAAAAACATCCATTTTGTAAAGGTAAAAAAGCACTTATCGTCATTGACTGGCATTCGTCCCGCAAGATATGGTAGTTTCAGCAGGACAATGTTCCTGCTCCCTGTGTGGATCCTCCTGACCGGCGCAATCCTGGTTTTCATCACCGGATCGCTGAAAGCGGGAAGAGCACTTTTATCGGCCATATCTTTTTTGACTGTATTGAGCGCGGCCATCACCCTGGTCCCGTTCCCGTTTTTCAGTCAACCCCGAACTTTCGGTTATTGGGGAGATCTCCTATTGTTCAGGATAGAACCCGTTCGTTGCGCCATCGTTCTCTGCCTGACCGTATTCGCCGTGGTCTGTTCAGCCTGGTTGGCCGCACGCTATCGCAGCCCGCGGACAGGCACGGTTTTCACATTACTCCTTTTCGCCACGGGTTTTTCCACAGCAAGCACATTCGCCGCCAACATTCCTTCGGTGATATTTTTTACGGGATTGACGTTCTTAACGTTACTGCTCTTGCGGAAGAAGGTCGGAGACTAGGATCGTTCTATGTTCTCCGTGGTAAGTACCACGATATCGTGGACAACAACGATTCTATTCATGCCGCACTCCCACCATCGTCATCCCCGCAAGCGGGGATGACGATGGTGAAACAAACCAACGTTGAACGTAGAGCCACTATCTTGAGCGTGTCACGCCTACCTTTTCGCAAAGGCTTTCTATGGGGCATTGGCTGCATTTCGGGGACAACGGTGTACAGATCCTTTTGCCGAACGTGACAAGCAGCGCATTGTATATTATCCAGTACTGTTGCGGTAGAATTTTCCTCAATGCGTCCTCGGTCTGAATGGGGTTTTTGGTCGACACGATCCCGAGCCGGTTCGATATCCTGTGCACGTGGGTGTCTACGCAGATGCCCGGTTTGCCATAGCCTTCTGTCACAACGAGGTTTGCCGTTTTGCGTCCGACGCCGCGGATGGTCAGCAATTCCTCTATCGTGTCGGGTACCCGTGAACCATATCTGGTGATGATCTCGGAGGCCACTTCCTTAAGAACCTTCGCTTTGTTCCTGTAAAACCCGACGGGGTAGATGAGTTTTTCAAGTTCGTCAAGGGGCATATCGATAAGGTCCTGCGAGGTTTTAATGACCGGCATGAGCATCCCCATAACCTTCTCGGTCGTTTCGTCTTTAGTTCTGAGGCTGAGCAGGGTCCCGACGAGGATGATAAACGGGTCTTTTTTCGTCTCGCGGGAGAGGCGTGTTATGACAGGAGCCGCTTCCTCGGGGAAGGCCTCGATCAGTATCGTCATCATTTTATCGAATGAAAATCCTTCTTTAGTCATCCTTCACGCCTCACTGTTTAAGGTCTTTTGCAAGAATTCCTTCAACCACAAATGCATTTCATCTGCATGCGAGCCTTCCCAGTATACTTTGTGGCATGACGGGCACGTCCTGAACTCGTCATGGTGGTGATAGATATACTCGGGAACAAAAGATTCTATATCCTCTTTCCTGACCTCGATCAGTTGGACGTTGCATTCCATACAGCGGGTCATAAAAGCGTCAGGGTCCACATATGGTTCGATATACTTCTTGACCTCCAGCACCTGTTCCTGCGGGTCGTTGTTGTGGACCAGAATGGTGCCGGGACGACCTGCTTTTGCGGTGCTTTTTGTGAAAACGAGGGTGTGAGCCGGTTCTTTGGGGGAAGACAGAACGGTTTCACCTTGGCGTATGTACGGAGCGTCAAGCCCGAGCATCCGCAGGTAGCGGGCGAGTTTGCCAAGCATCGCATCACATATAAAGATCATCTCTTCACAAGATCATGCGCCGCTTCGGCGGCCCGCGCCATGATCTCCTCTTCGCCGGGGATGATGCGATCCTCCATTATAACCTCTCCCATGCAGATGACGGTGTTCACCGCGGAGCCGTTCGTCGCGTATACCATATCGGAATATATATCAAAATTAGGGATGAACTCAGGCCGCTTTAGGTCGACAAGGATGATATCGGGGCTTGCCCCCACCTCAATTGACCATCTGCCGAGCCGGAAGATATCGGCGGCAGTCTGCGTTGCCATGTCAAATGTCTGCCGGGCCGGCAGCATTGTCGGGTCGGAGGAACAGAATTTGGCCAGCAGTGATGCAAATTTCATTGTTTCCAGGATATCGAGATGATTGTTCGAAGCGCAGCCATCCGTTCCAAAGCAATACGGTATCCCGGCATCCTGCACGAGACTGTGGGGAAATATCCTTTCGACTGCAAGCTTGAGGTTGGAAACAGGCACATGCACAAGCCTTGCACCGTGTCTGGCGAGGAGTTCCAAATCGCTTTTCTCGAGCATGCATCCGTGACACCCTGTATAACGTTCGGACAAAATACCCAACGAATCGAGAAATGCGGTCGGGGACAGACCGTACGTATTCTGAGAAAAAACTGATTCACTTTTTGTTTCGGCAAGGTGCATATGGATAAGGATGTCGTTCTCGGCGGAAAAATCCCGCATCCATTCCAGGCTTTCCCGGGAGACCGTATAGATCGCGTGGGGACCGAACGTGAATGTCACGTACGGCTCATAGCTCTTCGACAGGTCATACAACTCACGATTGTGGGCGATCTGCTCGCGGCCTTTGCCGTTATCGAACATGTCGATAAATACCGCGCTGATAAACCCGCGTATCTTCGCATCCCTGACGGCCCGCGCGGTTGCCTCCCAGTGCCAGTACATATCATTAAAAACAGTAATTCCGTTTTTGATCATTTCAAGGCATGCAAGGCGCGCACCCCAATAAACATCGTCGGCGGTAAGTTTTGCTTCAAGCACCCAGATCTTTTCTTCTAACCACGCCTTGAGTGGCATATCGTCCGCGAATCCCCGAAAAAGGGTCATTGCCGCATGGGTGTGTCCGTTGGTAAGCGAGGGCAGGGCGGCCTTGCCATGACCGTCTATGATCTTGTCCGCACTGCGGGCGCATGCGGGGGATACCTCGAGGATAGTGCCATTTTCGATAAATATATCGGTCTTCGCACCATCGAGCAGAACGTTCTTGATCAAGATATTCACGTGACATTCCCACCTATGAAGGTATCGAGTATATTTTCAATCGTACGGGCGTTTTTTGTGACGTTATTAAAAATTTCATCCATTATAAGGCGCTTTGGGTGTATCCCGTTGCAATAGTTATCTACCGAGCATATGCTGGCATACGGCAGTTCCAGTTCCATGGCGAGAGTGGCTTCCGAAGCCAGGGTCATGCCGACAATATCTCCAAATCGTTTCAGCATCCTTATTTCTGCCCGCGTTTCCAATCGGGGTCCTATAGTTTGCACATATGTCCCGCCCATCCGGACAGACCTTGTGTGCATAATGCATATATCGAAGATCTCCCGGGCGAACGTTTCGTCCATCGCCGGTATCATAAACCGGGCTTCATCATCAAAAAATGTTTCTACATGCCAGGGGCAGATGAAATCATCGGGAATGATAAGGGTTCCCGGTATTATGGCAGTCTTGAGGCTGCCCACAGAATTTATAGCGAGCACCTTCCGGGCCCCGAGCTCCTTGAGGGCGGCGATGTTCGCTCTATGATCTATCCTATGCGGCGGCCGGCAGGGATAACCATGCCGCTGTAAAAATACGGCTGTATCCGTCGTCTTTACCGTCGCGTTCCCGTATTGCGTGTTCACAACGCTGTCGCACCACCCGTTAAAGATGGCCGTCTCAAGAAGTGATGTGCCGCCTATGATCGCAAACATATTCAGATATTTTTGTACAGGGAATGGGAATGAGTCAATGAAAAAGTAAACAGTGAGGAGTAAGGAGTGAAAAAACCAAAGTAATCGTCATTCCGGTTTGGGTATTGACACAGTGTTGCAGCCATCACAAATCACACCCCGTCATTCCAACCTCCGAGCCGGAATCCAAGGTAAAAACCCGTCATTCCGGCTTGCCGGTGGGGTGGCGTACTCCTCGCTATTTAGTTCTTACTGCTTCTCGATCATATCCAAAAATTCCCCCTCCGTCAGGACCTTGATCCCCAACTGGCGGGCCTTGTCGAGTTTCGAGCCGGCTTCTTCACCGGCTACCACGTAGTCGACCTTCTTGCTTACCGAAGATGCGGTTTTTGCACCCAGTTGCTCGACAACAACCTTGGCCTGGTCGCGTGACATCGAGGAAAGTGTGCCGGTAAAGACAAATGTAAGTCCGCCGAGCTGTTCACCGCCTTTCTGCTCGTACTCAAGTTCAACCCCGGCTGACAGGATGCGCTCGATCGTCCCGTGATTCCCGGGATCACCGAAAAATGCCGTAATGCTGTTCGCCGCTTCCGGTCCGATCTCGGGAATGGCAATGAGGGTGTCCGTGTCCGCGGACATGAGCTCTTCAATGGAGCTGAAACGCTCTGCAAGGAGGCCCGAGATGTGTTCGCCTACCTGGCGAATTCCCAGCGCAAAGATAAAGCGTGAAAAGGGGCGCTTCTTCGAGGCCTCAATGGCATCGATAATATTTTGCGCCGATTTGTCGGCCATCCGCTCCATTGTGGCGAGAGTTTCTTTCTTGAGAAAATACAGGTCCGATACATCACGTATGATCCCGCGATCGACCAATTGCTCCACCAGTTTGGTTCCGAGGCCGTCGATGTCCATTGCCCGCTTTGACGCAAAATGTTCAATAGTGCCCTTGATCTGGGCAGGACAGCTGATATTGACGCATCGCCGTATTGCCTCGCCGGGAGGCCTTACCACGGGTTCACCACAGGCAGGGCAGTTCGGGGGCATCGTGAAGGGCTCCCGGCGGCCCGGCCTCTTAGGGTCTACTACCCGTATAACCTCGGGGATCACATCGCCTGCACGGGTTACGATCACACAGTCGCCGACCCGGATATCTTTGCGCGCGATCTCGTCCTCGTTGTGCAATGTAGCACGCGAAACCTCAACCCCTCCAACGGTAACCGGTTTGAGAAAAGCGACCGGGGTCAGGGCGCCCGTGCGTCCGACGCTGACGACTATATCCTCGACCGTTGTTCTTTCTTCATGGGCCTCGAATTTGTAGGCTATGGCCCAACGGGGGGAACGGGATACGGTGCCGAGGTCGGACTGATAATCTGTCCTGTTCACCTTTATGACGGTGCCATCGATTTCGTAAGGCATGTTTTCCCGCATGGACCGTACTTGCCTGTACTGTGCGATCACCTCGTCGATCGACCGGCACAATTTGACGAGTGGATTGACCCTGAACCCCCATTTCTGCAAATGCTGCAGGAAGTCCATGTGGGTTGAAAATTCTACGCCTGTGACACGGCCCATCGCGTAGCAGAAGACATTTAATTTTCTCTGGGCGGTGATCCTCGGGTCGAGCTGTCGGATGGACCCGGCTGCGGCATTTCTCGGATTGGCGAAGAGAGGCTCCCCTGTAATTTCACGCTGCGCATTCAGGGCGAGGAATTCTTTTTTCCCCATATAGACCTCCCCCCGGACCTCGAGGCGTGCCGGTATGGGAATGTCCTCCGAACGCAGGCGGATCGGAATAGACCGTATCGTTCTCAAATTTTGAGTGATGTCTTCCCCGATGTACCCATCCCCCCTCGTCGAACCGAGGGAGAACAGGCCGTCAATATAAACAAGTTCGACGGCAAGCCCATCGATCTTGACCTCCATGACGTACTCGACGTCAGCGGTGGCAAGGGCCTTGATAACCCTTTTGTGAAAATCCCTTACTTCTTCTTCTGTCATTGCATTCTGAAGGCTCAACATCGGAACGGTGTGCGGCACGGTCCTGAACACATCGAGGGGCTCGGCCCCGACCCTTTGGGTGGGCGAGTTGGGGTCGGCAAATTCCGGGTTTTCGGCCTCGAGACGCGCAAGTTCGCGCAGGAGATGATCGTATTCCTGGTCGGTAACGACAGGATCATCGAGCACGTAATAGCGGTAATTATGATATTCCAGTTCGTTCCTGAGTTTTTCTATGTTTTCGCTTATCTTCTCTTTTTCCATCCGGCTGATCGCACCTCGCCAAAACTTTCAGGGGCAATACGATGCCATATTTTAGCATAGTCTGTCATTGATCTATACAGTGATAATTTGAAATGGGCTTATGCCCGCCCCGCTGACACAGTCCTTCCGAATATGGGGAAAAATGTTGGAGAAAACTATTCTGCGATTGAGTTCTGCCCTGCCGGGTTTGTGACAGAATTATCTTGACAAACACAGCGCATGATTATAACTTGGTTGTACTTTTTAAGCAGTCGTTTATCGAATCCAATCGAATGAGGTTAATACGTGATCAAGTCACTAAAACTGAGATTTGTTCTCATACTTGTATTTCTTGTCCTGTCGATCATATTCTGCCTCCCCAATATCGTTGATCTAGAAGGTGCCTGGAAGAAGTATTTGCCGAGCGACAAGATCCATCTTGGACTGGACCTCAAGGGCGGCATGCAGTTGCTTCTCGAATTGGATACCGCGAAGCTCATGGATAACATAGTGGAAAGGAAAGTGAACGGCCTGAAAGATGCCATGATCATGGAGGGTGTAAGGTTTCTCGGTATCGACAAGAAAGGGACCAGCATCCTGGTCGCTATACGGCCCGATCAGAGGGAAAAATTATTCAATGTCGTAGGAACGAAATTTTCAGATCTCAAGGCAGGTACACCAAGGACTGAGGGAGATCTTATGCATATAGATTTCCTTATTCCCGATAAGGACCTTGCCTCAATAAAGGACAACGCCGTGAATCAGGCCCTCGAGACCATCCGGAACAGGATAGACCAGTTTGGTGTCTCCGAACCTGTTATTATCAAGCAGGGCGAAAATCAGATACTGGTGCAGCTACCTGGCGTCAAAGACCCGCAAAGGGCCCTTGAACTTATCGGCAAGACTGCTCAGCTCGAATTCAAGCTTGTCGATGAGGCGGCGACCGCCAGCGGCGGGGCCGGCCCGATTTCCCCTGATGACGAGGTCCTCAAGATACGGTCGAAGAATAGGGAGACTGGCGTAGAAACCACCGCGCCTATCGTCCTCAAGAAGCAGGCATTGCTTACCGGTGAGCTTCTGACCGACGCCAGGGTGCAGATGGGCGGCAGGGATATAGGCAGCGAGATATCTGTAAGCCTTGAATTCAATGCGGAAGGTGCACGGATCTTCGATAAGGTGACTGCGGAAAATGTGGGAAAACGGCTTGCCATTGTTCTCGATAATACCGTTTATTCGGCGCCGCAGATACGCGAAAGGATCTCGGGAGGAAAGGCATCTATCACAGGAGGCTTTACCGTTGAAGAAGCGAAGGACCTTGCGATCGTGCTTCGTGCCGGTGCTCTTCCGGCCCCTGTCAAGGTCGCCCAGAATATCACCATTGGGCCGACACTAGGCCAGGATTCGATCAATAAAGGTGTTCTCGCTACATTTCTCGGCGGTATGCTCGTAATCATTTTCATGGTTATCTACTACCGGTTTTCCGGTATTATTGCAAACGTGGCACTGGCGCTCAACCTGATCTACCTTCTGGGTGTTTTCAGTGCGTTCAAAGCGACGATGACATTGCCGGGTATTGCCGGTATCGCTTTGACCATAGGCATGGGTGTCGATTCCAACGTCCTCATATTCGAGAGGATCCGCGAGGAGCTGCGTCTCGGGAAGACAGTCCGTGCGGCAGTGGACGGCGGTTATGCCAAGGCATGGGTGGCCATATTCGATTCACATATCACCACCCTCATCACGGCTGCCGTTCTTTTTGTCTTTGGAACAGGACCGATCAAGGGTTTCGCAATAACCTTGATCTTTGGAATGGTCATAAATCTTTTTACTGCAGTATTCGGGTCGAAAACTATCTTCGACTGGATAATTTTGAAATTCAAACCCAGAACATTGAGTATATGAGGCGGCGCCCATGATGGAGCTCATTAAAGACACGAAAATAGATTTTATCGGCTTGCGCAAAATTGCGTTCATTATTTCCGGAGTACTTCTCGCGATAGGGATCTTTTCTTTTGTAATGATATCGCTAGGAAAGGCAAACCTCAGTATAGATTTCACGGGTGGCACGAATGTCCAGATCAGGTTTGCGGACAGGGTCAATATAGGAGACTTGAGGCACGCCCTTGAGTCTGGCGGGATAAGCGATGTGCAGATCCAGGAAGTGAGTGGTACGCGTGACTTTTTTATCAAGACGAAGCTGTCGGACACAGAGAAGGAATCAGTCTCCGCGAAGATAACGAACATCCTTTCCGCGCAGTTGAAAGGTGCGAAATTTGAAGTGCTCGGAAGCAACATGGTCGGACCGGGCGTTGGTAAATCACTCAAGAAATATGCCATTATCGCAATAATTCTCGCATTGCTCGGAATTATCATCTACATCGCATGGAGGTTCACATTTTTATCGGGCATAGCCGCAACGCTGGCTACCTTCCATGACGTTCTGGCAATATGTGGGGTCTTCTATTTTCTCGACAAGGAATTCAATCTCCTCATCATTACAGCGTTGTTGACGATAGCCGGGTATTCCCTCCAGGACACGGTCGTTGTTTTTGACCGCATACGTGAGAATTCGGCGAAGATGAAATCGCGCGATGATTTCGGGAATGTCATCAATGCCAGCATAAATGAGGTTTTAAGCCGCACGATAGTCACCGGTATTTCGACCCTCATATGCCTCGCTGCCATAATGATCTTCGGCGGCGAAGTCCTCTTCGATTTCGCCTTCGCCTTATTTCTCGGGTTGATCGTTGGAACCTATTCCTCCATTTTCGTCGCAAGCCCGATTGTGTACGCGTGGCGGAAGAAGATCTGAAAAACAGCAAACAGTAAATGGTAAGGTGTAAGCAGCTTGGCCTTTTCCACCGCCATCCCGTTTCCTCCCGCCGTCATTCCGGCCTTAAGGAGACTGTGTCACAATTCCCTTCAGGTCGTCATCCCGGCTTTTGCAGTGGATTCCCATATGGCTTACAACTGTCAAGTACAATATTAACCTGGTCCTTTTTTATTCTATGTCATGGTTCTTCTTTATCAGCATACAGGC